>OHTH01001164.1_pt1 | contig 10735 bp, 9 predicted proteins | sample 1578831 | NCBI WGS metagenome assembly OHTH01 (sample SAMEA3879590, study PRJEB24766) | human gut metagenome | biome: human-associated habitat; feature: feces | place: USA | collected 1985/1987 | reverse complement strand
GGATGCTTCTAAGCATATGATCGCTGTTACAAGTGAGACATCTCCTCTGGCAAAGAGTGATGATTATCTGGCAGCATTTTTCATGGATGATTATATCGGAGGACGTTTCTCTTCTACATCAGCAGTTGGCGGAGCTGTATTATCCCTGGCATTCGGACCGGAGGTGTTTGCACAGTTCTTAGACGGTGCAGCAGAAGAAGATAAACTTTCTTTAAATAAAAATATGTTAGAGAATCCGGAAATGCTCGACGCATTGATCGGAGTTTATGAGCGTAATGTACTCGGCTACCCGGCTACAGCCGTTTTACCATACTCTCAGGCTTTGAGCCGTTTCCCTGCACATTTACAGCAGTTAGACATGGAGTCTAACGGTAAATCTGTAAACCGTTTTGGTGAGCCTGTAAATTACGTGACAGGACCGGTGATCTTCGGTGAGCCTGGTACAAATGGACAGCATTCCTTCTATCAGTTATTACATCAGGGAACAGATATTGTTCCGCTTCAGTTCATCGGATTTAAGAACAGCCAGATCGGAACGGATGTTGTGATACAGGACAGCACAAGCCAGCAGAAACTCTGCGCAAACGTTGCAGCCCAGATCGTAGCATTTGCATGTGGTAAAGCAGACGACGACCGCAACAAGAATTTTGAAGGTGGACGTCCATCTTCCATCATCATCGGTGAGGAATTAAATCCTAAGACACTTGGTGCTTTACTTGCTCATTTTGAGAACAAAGTTATGTTCCAGGGATTCTTATGGAATATCAACAGCTTCGATCAGGAAGGCGTTCAGCTTGGAAAAGTTCTTGCAAAACGTGTTCTTGCACATGACACAGACGGAGCATTAAAAGTTTATAGTGATCTGTTAAATATCTAATAGACGAAAAATAAATTGCAATGAAAACACCTTTTCGTGAGACAGCAGAAAGTTGCAGCCGAAGCGGAAAGGTGTTTTTGACTGAAAGGGATTAGTTCATGAAAAGAGAATCTTTCAAATCACGTCTGGGATTTATTCTGGTAAGTGCTGGATGTGCCATTGGAATTGGAAATGTATGGAGGTTTCCTTATGTCGTAGGAGAAAACGGCGGAGGATTGTTTGTAATCCTTTATCTCGTGTTTCTGATTGCCATGGGACTGCCGGTTCTGACGATGGAACTTGCCGTGGGACGTGCAAGCCGTAAGAGTGCCGTGTTAGGTTACAAGGCGTTAGAAAAACCGGGAAGCAAGTGGCATCTTCACGGTTGGGCAGCGATATTTGGCTGCTATATGCTGATGATGTATTACACGACAGTTTCCGGGTGGATGATAACTTATTTTTATAAATTCCTGACGGGTGAATTTCAGGCTGGCATGGATGCGGAGGCTGCCGGAGCAGTATTTTCCAACCTGCTTGCAGACCCGTTGCAGATGAGCTTCTGGATGATACTCACGGTCATTCTGGGCTTTTTTGTGTGCAGCAGAGGATTGCAGAATGGTCTGGAAAAAATAAGCAAAGTCATGATGAGTGCCTTGCTTGGCCTGATCGTGATCCTTGCGGTACACAGCTTTACTTTATCCGGTGCGGGCGAGGGTGTACGTTTTTATCTGATCCCAAATATGGAAACGGTGAGGGAAGTGGGCATTGGAAATGCCGTTTCAGCGGCAATGAATCAGGCGTTTTTTACCTTAAGTCTCGGAGTTGCAGCCATGGAGATCTTTGGAAGCTATATGGGTCGTGATAACAGCCTTGCAGGAGAAGGTGTCAGAATCTGTGCACTGGATACATTTGTGGCAATCATGGCAGGACTGATCATTTTCCCGGCATGTTTCAGCTACGGCGTGGAAGTCGGGGCAGGACCAAAACTCATTTTCATTACGCTGCCAAACGTATTTGTAAATATGGAAGGCGGTCGTATATGGGGAACACTGTTCTTTTTGTTTATGACTTTCGCAAGCTTTTCCACGATTATTGCGGTATTTGAAAACATCATGTCATTTTGTATGGATATGTTTGGTTGGAATCGGAAAAAAGCGGCACTGGTCAACTGTGTGATCATACTGATTGCCAGCATGCCATGTGTACTCGGATATAATGTGTGGAGTGATCTGCACCTGATCGGTGGCAGAGATGTGTTAGACAGTGAGGATTTCATTGTGAGCAATCTGTTGCTTCCGGGTGGTTCCCTTATTTACCTGTTATTCTGCGTCACAAAATGGGGATGGGGATTTGATAACTATCTGGAAGAAGCAAATACTGGAAAAGGTCTTAAGATCGCAAAAGGATTAAAACCATATTTCCAGTTTGTGCTTCCGGTATTGATTTTATTTATCCTAATCCAGGGATTAATCTGATTTTATTGATTCTCATCAGGGATTACTCTGATCAGGAGTTTACAACTTCGTACCAGTAGGAAGAACCATTTTCTATCATATTACAGTAGGTGTTGACCATCACTTCGCGGAACGGAGCGAATTCGTCAGCAAGTTCGAGCTTTTGTGGGTAAGTTCTTGTGACGAAGTCGATCTCTTCCGCGATTTTTCTTGCAACGGATGCATCTTTGATCGGCACAATGCCAAAAAGAGTGGAGCAATAAGTTTTGCTTCCCGTGCAGGAGGCAAGCAGAACTTTCGCAAAATTTTCCCACTCTGTCAGCAGAACTGCCTGTTCTGTTTCATTCTCAGGTGCGTATTCGAGCAGACAGAGATCTTTCATATATTGTTTTAATTCTTTTTGCAGATGCCGCTTGTTGAAAAAAGAAATTCCGGCAGCACCGGATGCTTTGATCATCATCCATGCTTTCATGAAGGCATCGCTCTTTCCGTCTTTTCCATAACGTTTTTCCAGCAATTTCATACGGTAATTATCATTTGGAAGATCCAGCCCCCGGCTGATCGCCTGAGCGAGAATCTCTTTTCTTTCTTTGGCATTTTCTATCTCATAATAATGTTCCGGCCAGTTTTCGAGGGGATCGATCTGGGCGGGTTTTTCTTTTTTCAAAAGCATAGGGAAGTCCTTTCTCTGGGGTTTGGAGTGTTTGCGAAACTCTGGCAAAGTTGCTTTAAATTGTTCAAAATTAACAAAATTTTCGAAAACACGCTTCCGCTACGTGTCGCTGGTAGCGGTACTAAGAAGCCAGTCACGGCTTATGCCGCACCTGCCTTCTAAGTGCCGACCGCTCCCCAGTGTTTTCTCAAGCTTTTGTTAATTTTGAACAATTTCATTCACGTTTTTAGGAGTTTCGCAATTATCCGTTATAGTCTTTCTTATATTATGAAGCACAGTCTCGATTGGCACTGCTCATTGCATATGTATATTATAGCATGAACTTATATTGTTTGCATTGTTAAGTTAGGAATTGTTATGGGAACGAAAGACAAGTGAACGGTAATAGAAAATTTGTTAATGAGAAAAATAGTAAATAATGATGCTTGACTTTTCTGTTATCCTGTACTATATTCAATATACCCCACAGGGGTATATTGAATATAATGAATGACAAAATCATAAGTGGTAGAAAATAATACTCAGATAACAAAATGAGGGTGCGATGGACAGAAAGGATGTGGAAGTTATGACATGTTGTTGTAAAGGCAATGAGGATGGCAATGTAAAACATAAACAGCGTGATGAGCAGGAGAAGAAAGCGCTCATGACACGCTTGAGCCGTATTGAAGGACAGGTGCGTGGAATCAGGGCGATGGTGGAGGACGATCGTTATTGCGTGGATATTCTCACACAGGTGTCAGCAATCCAGGCGGCCTTGAATGGGTTTAACAAAGAACTTCTGGCGAGACATATCAAAACCTGTGTTTCGGAGGATATCCGCGAAGGAAATGAAGAGGCAGTCGATGAACTGTGTGAACTTTTGAAGAAACTGATGAAATAGTGAGCTCTGATATTCAAAAGCAGAACATAACAGGAAAGAACATAACAGGAAAGGACGACATACATGAAAGAGAGATTTGATGTTACAGGCATGACCTGTTCCGCCTGCTCATCCCATGTGGAGAAAAGTGTGGGAAAGCTTACCGGGGTGGAAAATGTCAGCGTGAATCTGCTGACAAACAGTATGCAGGTCGAATTTGATGAGAATAAACTTGATACAGCAGGAATTATCAAGGCAGTGGAGGATGCCGGATACGGTGCGGCGGTGAAAGACGAGCACGCAAAATCCGGGGCAAAAACGTCCGGACAGTCGGACAGTCAGGAAAACAGCGGACTTTCAGCCGTAGAGCAGAATGTGAAAAACATGAAAAAGAGACTGATCGTCTCACTGATTTTCTGGATACCGTTGATGTATGTGTCCATGGGACATATGATATATCAGTGGCTCAACATTCCGATGCCGCCGTTTACCATGAACTTTCTGCATGGAAATGAGAATGCAATCACCTATGCGTTTACGCAGTTTTTACTGTTGCTGCCAATTTTGATCGCAAATCAGAAATATTTTAAAAACGGATTTAAGACATTGTGGCACAGAAGTCCAAACATGGACAGCCTGATCGCAATCGGTGCGGGTGCGGCAATTCTCTATGGTATTTTTGCAATTTACCGTATCGGTTATGCGATGGGACATGGCGACATGGCGGTCGTACATCAGTATGCCCACGACTTATACTTTGAGTCAGCCGGAACAATCCTGACACTGATCACCATTGGAAAATATCTTGAGACAAAGTCCAAGGGAAAGACAAGCGAGGCAATCACAAAGCTTTTGAATCTCGCGCCAAAGACAGTGACGGTCGTAAGAGATGGTGTGGAGCAGGTCATTGATGCAACAGATGTGGAAAAAGGAGAAATTTTTCTTGTAAAACCGGGTGAATCGGTTGCAGTGGACGGTATCGTGCTGGAGGGAAAATCTTCTTTTGACGAATCGGCGATCACAGGTGAGAGCATTCCGGTGCCAAAACAGGAGGGAGACACGATTGTCTCTGCATCCATGAACAAATCCGGTCTGATCCGCGCAAAAGCAACCAAAGTCGGCGAGGACACCACAATCGCACAGATCATACGGCTGGTTGAGGAAGCTTCCTCAAGCAAAGCCCCGATTGCAAAAATGGCGGATAAAATTGCCGGAGTTTTTGTGCCAACCGTTATTACCATTGCATTGATCACAGGAATTATCTGGCTGATTTCCGGTGCAACGTTTGAGTTTGCAATGTCAACTGCGATTGCAGTGCTTGTGATCTCCTGCCCGTGTGCACTTGGTCTTGCAACACCGGTAGCAATCATGGTTGGAACCGGAAAAGGTGCAGAGAACGGGATCCTCATCAAATCCGGTGACGCATTAGAGACGGCACATCAGATCGACACCGTTGTGTTAGATAAGACGGGAACTATCACGCAGGGAAAACCTGTCGTGACAGATATTATCTGTGCTGCCGGAAAGAATGCAGATAAAACGCAGCTTCTTCAGATTGCAGGAAGTCTTGAGAAAGGCAGCGAACATCCGCTTGCCGAGGCGATTGTAAACTATTGTGTGACAAACAATATTTCTCTGGAAAAAGTAACAGATTTCAACGCTTTATTTGGAAAAGGAATTGAAGGTACAGTGTCCGGTACACACTACTATGCCGGAAATGAGAATATGATGGAAGAGAAAGGGATCAGCCTTTCCGCAGAACAGAAAAACCAGATCCGGGAACTTGCCAAACAGGGCAGGACACCGCTTCTTTTTGCAGATGAAAACCAGTTCCTTGGAATTGTGGCAGTTGCAGATGTGGTAAAACCGACCAGTAAAGAGGCGGTACAGAAATTCCGTGATTACGGCATACATGTCATTATGTTAACCGGTGACAACGAAGTGACCGCACAGGCGATCAAGGAGCAGGTTGGTATCGATGAGGTGATCGCCGGGGTTCTGCCAACACAGAAAGAGGAGAAAATCTCAGCCTTAAAACAGGCAGGACATAAAGTAGCAATGATCGGTGACGGCGTCAACGATGCGCCGGCACTTGCCTCCGCAGATGTGGGAATTGCGATCGGGGCAGGAACAGACGTAGCGATCGAGAGCGCTGATATCGTACTGATGAAAAACGATTTACTTGACGCTGTAGGTGCAGTAAAATTAAGTAAAGCCGTGATCCGCAACATCAAAGAAAATTTATTCTGGGCATTCTTTTACAACAGTATCGGAATCCCGCTTGCAGCTGGTGTTTTGTATCCGCTTTTCCAGATAAAATTGAACCCGATGTTCGGTGCAGCAGCTATGAGTCTGAGCAGCGTATGTGTGGTAAGTAATGCACTCCGGTTAAGATGGGTAAAACTGCACGATACGAAAAAGACACAAAGTGAACCGCATCAGGATGTCGCTGCAAGTACAATTGCAGATATTAACCAGCACAATGCACTGGATAATAATATAAAATCAACAAACAATGATAAAGGAGAATCAACTATGACCACAACAATTTCAATCGAAGGCATGATGTGTGCCCATTGTCAGGCACATGTAGAGAAAGCATTAAAAGAGGTTGCAGGCGTAACAGAAGTTACCGTAAGCCTTGAAAACAAAAATGCAGTCGTAACAGGCGACGCTTCTGTAGAAGCATTAAAACAGGCAGTTGTAGATGCAGGTTACGAAGTGACAGATGTGAAATAAAGCATTTTCGAAAACAAATTTTAATGCAAAAAGGATATCGCATGGAATTACCATGCGATATCCTTTTTTAGCGGAGATAGCGGGATTTGAACTCGCGCGCCGGAACATTTACCGACCTACCGCATTTCGAGTGCGGACCCTTCAGCCACTTGGGTATATCTCCATAGAAAAACGTGATACGCTTTTCTTTTTGTATAAAAATACTTGTTTAGTATACCATATTTTCTATAATCTGCAAGCTTTGAAATAGTTGTACCTATTAAAAAAATATATTATAATCTAGATTAGCAATGGAATCATTTAATATAGTAATGAGAAAGGACTGTTTACGTATGAAAAGAATCGGAATGTTGACAAGCGGCGGCGACTGTCAGGCACTGAATGCTGCTATGCGTGGTGTGGTAAAAGGTTTGAGTGAAAATGTTGATGAACTTGAGATATACGGATTTCACAATGGATACAAAGGGCTGATCTATGGAGATTACCGTCTTTTGACTTCAGCAGATTTTTCCGGAATCCTCACGAAAGGTGGAACAATCTTAGGATCTTCCCGTCAGCCATTCAAACAGATGCGTGTGCCGGATGAGAATGGTCTCGATAAAGTAGAGGCAATGAAGCAGACTTATCATAAATTAAATCTGGACTGTCTTGTGATCCTTGGCGGCAATGGAACGCAGAAAACGGCAAACCTTCTCCGGGAAGAGGGCTTAAATGTGGTTCATCTTCCAAAGACAATCGATAATGATATTTATGGAACCGATGTTACCTTTGGTTTCCAGAGCGCGATCAACATTGCGACAGAGGCAATCGACTGCATTCATACGACAGCAGCTTCTCACAACCGTGTATTTATCGTGGAAGTTATGGGACACAAAGTCGGCTGGCTGACGTTATATGCAGGAATTGCCGGTGGTGCGGACATTATCCTGCTTCCGGAGATTCCATATGATATCAATAAAGTGATAGGAGCTATCAACAAGAGAACAAAAGCAGGAAAAGGATTTACAATTCTTGCAGTTGCGGAAGGTGCGATTTCCAAGGAGGATTCATCCCTGACAAAGAAAGCATACAAGGCAAAAGTGGCCGACCGCAAATATCCGTCCGTTTCCTATGAGATTGCGGATCAGATTTATGAAGCAGCAGGCGTTGAGGTCCGTGTTACGGTTCCGGGACATACACAGCGGGGCGGAAGCCCATGTCCATATGACAGAGTGCTCTGTACCAGACTTGGCTCTGCAGCAGCACAGGCAATCATTGAGGAAGATTACGGCTGCATGATTGCAATGATCAATGGAGAGACAAAACGTGTGCCATTGGCAGAGGTTTCCGGCAAATTGAAAACCGTTGATCCGGACTGCCAGATGATTCAGGAGGCAAAACGTATCGGAATCAGTTTTGGTGATTAAAAACATAAAAAACGAATGCCCGGCAATCTGCATCGTCAGAGCCGGGCATAACTAAGAGAGGAAAAACAGCATGTCATATACGGCGTTGTACCGGAAATTCCGTCCACAGGAATTTGAAGATGTAAAAGGACAGGATCATATCGTAACAACTTTGAAAAACCAGATAAAAGCAGATCGTATCGGACATGCCTACTTATTTTGCGGAACAAGAGGAACCGGTAAAACGACGATCGCAAAAATTTTTGCAAAAGCAGTCAACTGTGAGCATCCGGTGGATGGCAGCCCTTGTGGGGAATGTCCGACCTGTAAAGCGATTGCGGCGGGCAGTTCCATGAATGTGATCGAGATCGATGCGGCGTCCAACAATGGCGTGGACAATATCCGTCAGATCCGTGAGGAAGTGGAATACCGTCCGACCGAAGGAAAATACAAAGTATACATTATCGATGAGGTTCATATGCTTTCCATAGGAGCGTTCAACGCACTGTTAAAAACGTTGGAGGAGCCACCGTCATACGTTATTTTTATTCTTGCCACAACGGAAGCACACAAGATTCCGATAACGATTTTATCTCGTTGCCAGCGATACGATTTCCGGAGAATTTCCATTGATACGATTGCAGGACGCCTGACGGATCTTATGGAAAAAGAGCAGGTAAATGTGGAGGAGCGGGCAATCCGTTACATTGCCAAGGCAGCAGATGGTTCCATGCGGGATGCATTGAGCCTTTTGGATCAGTGCATTGCATTCTATCTGGGGCAGGAACTGACATATGAAAAAGTGCTTGAGACGCTTGGCGCAGTAGATACGGAAGTGTTCAGCCGCTTGCTCAGACAGATTTTGGATAAAAACGTGACCGGGGCAATTCAGGTGATTGACGGGATGGTCATTGAAGGACGCGAGATGGGGCAGTTTGTCACAGATTTTACATGGTATCTGCGAAATCTTCTTCTTGTCCAGAGCTCAGATAATATGGAAGATGTACTTGACATTTCTGCGGATAACCTTGCATTGTTAAAAGAAGAAGCGGAAATGGTCGATCCGGAAATCTTAATGAGATACATCCGTATTTTTTCAGAACTCAGCAATCAGATCAAATATGCAACGCAGAAGCGTATTTTGATTGAAATAAATGTAATAAAGTTATGTAAACCAGAAATGGAAAAAGATTATACATCACTCATAGACCGTGTGGACAGTCTGGAAAAAAAGCTGGAAAAAGGTGTTGTTGTTGCACAATCCCAAAGCCCCAGGCAGGGCAGTGAGGTAACTGCATCGGAAGAAATTGCAAAAATGGAGCTTCCGAAAGCAATCCCGGAGGACATCAAACAGATTATTGGAAACTGGAAGGGAATCCTGTCCCAGCTTACCGGAATTACCAAAACCTATCTGAATAAGGCAGTTCCAACACTTGGACCAAATAACTGTCTGCTTCTGGTATTTGAAGATCCGAATGCGTATGAGTACATTTCGGAAAATCGTTCAGAATGTCAGGACAGTCTGAAAATGATGATTGCAGAGCGGATTGGAAAAGAAGTGGAACTTCAGGTGAAACAAAATGACACCGGACACGCGAGTGAGGAGATTTATCCGGATCTCAGACAACTTATCAATTTTGAGATTGAAGAAGATGATTTCTAATTTCCAGCTGGACGAATCTGGAAAATTATATTATCATGTAGCATAGCTTCATGATCGCTATCTATACGAGCCTTGCTCGACAGTCTTTATATATCATGAGTTGAAAACAATTATGGAGGAATTACAATGGCAAAAAGAGGTGGATTCCCAGGTGGTATGCCTGGAAATATGAATAATCTGATGAAACAGGCACAGAGAATGCAGCGTCAGATGGAGGAAGCTCAGAAAGAGTTAGAAGAAAAAGAAGTAACTGCAACAGCAGGCGGCGGAGCAGTTGAGGTAACAGTTTCTGGAAAACATGAAGTGACAAAGATCAAATTATCCGAGGAAGTTGTTGATCCGGATGATATCGAGATGTTAGAGGATCTTATCATGGCAGCTACCAATGAAGCATTCCGTCAGATGGAAGCTGCAAACAGCGAAGCTATGTCCAAGTTAACAGGTGGACTGGGCGGTGCTTTAGGCGGAGGCTTTCCGTTCTAATGGACTACTATAGCAGTCAGATCACCAAGCTGATCGAAGAGTTATCAAAGCTTCCGGGAGTGGGGGCAAAGTCTGCTCAGCGCCTTGCATTTCACATTATCAATATGCCGAAAGAACAGGTGGATGAGCTGGCTGGTGCTATGACAGGCGCCCGGAATAATGTGCGTTACTGCAAGGAGTGCTGCACATTGACGGATAAGGAACTGTGCCCGATCTGCAGCAGCGACCGGCGAGATCATGAGACGATCATGGTGGTGGAAAATACGCGCGATCTGGCGGCATATGAAAAGACAGGAAAATACAACGGGGTCTATCATGTGCTGCATGGGGCGATCTCCCCGATGCTGGGGATCGGGCCGGGCGACATCCGGCTCAAGGAGCTGATGACTCGCCTGCAGAAAGAGGAGGTTCGTGAGGTCATTATCGCAACCAACTCAAGCCTGGAGGGCGAGACGACCGCGATGTATATCAGCAAGCTGATCAAGCCAACCGGTATCAAAGTCAGCCGGATCGCAAGCGGCGTGCCGGTCGGCGGCGATCTGGAATATATTGATGAAGTGACGCTTCTGCGTGCACTGGAAGGACGTACAGCACTTTAGGTGACTTAACGTGACTTAAGG
>OHTH01001157.1_pt1 | contig 10799 bp, 8 predicted proteins | sample 1578831 | NCBI WGS metagenome assembly OHTH01 (sample SAMEA3879590, study PRJEB24766) | human gut metagenome | biome: human-associated habitat; feature: feces | place: USA | collected 1985/1987 | reverse complement strand
TAATAGAAATCTTCAAAATACAAGCGCGTAACGCGCCTAGAATATTGATATATTATATGGAAAAATGAATCCACCAACAAAAACAAAGAGGGAAATTTCGCAAAGACGACAAAATTTCAAAAGAAAGACAAAAAAAGAAGTTCTACGAAAAATAAAGTCGATGGAGGGATGAAATATTTGGGAAGAATTTATTATGAACAGAAAGGACTTATTAACCTCGATGATATCGTAGATATATTTATTGAGGTGGGAAATATACACAATTACCTGGAAAATGCAGCCTTGCGGATTTTGCTTTTTGGCAATCCTGAGCTGAATTTTTATCAGTGCCGATTATTAGTATTGAAGTACGGAGAATCACTTTCACAGGATGATTTGCACGGGCGGATGGTATTTATGAGAATGATACAGCTGCTGGAAGTTAACACAGTTTAAAATAAGATGAGAATTTCTTTTTTGACCGGGCAGCCGGTCTTTCTTTTTTGCACAAATGGTGTTATAATTTTGGAAAAATTATGTTGATTACTCATAGCTTTAAAAAAGAAGCATTGCATTGTGTTTAATTAAGCCAAAGCATGATAATTCAATCAAAGAAAAGAGGACAAAAATGAACATCGTAGTACTTGCCGGAGGGCTCAGCACAGAGAGAGATGTTTCCTTCAAGACAGGAAGCATGGTAGCTAAGGCGCTCAAAGAGAACGGCCACAAAGTTATATTATTGGATGTATTTATGGGATATAGTGACAGGGAGGAGGACCTGACAGGTATATTTGACCGCGCGGACGAGATAAGCGTGCAGGTCAGTGATATTCCGACAGAGGCACCTGACCTCGCAAAGGTAAAGGCTTCCAGAAAGGACCAGTCACCTTGCTTCTTCGGACCAAATGTCATCAAAATGTGTCAGATGGCTGACATTGTTTTCATGGCTCTCCACGGAGAAAACGGAGAGAACGGAAAGATACAGGCAGCATTTGACCTCTTCGGTGTCAAATATACAGGCAGCGATTATTTAAGCTCAGCCATCGCCATGAACAAGGAGACATCAAAGCAGTTCTTCCTTGCAAACGGTATACCTACTCCAAAGGGTATTTCCATGACAAGAGCGACCAGACAGGACGATATCACAAAGCTTGACCTGACACTTCCATGCGTGGTAAAGCCATGCTGCGGTGGTTCAAGCATCGGTGTCACTATCGTTAGGGATGCGGCAGAGTTTAAGGCGGCACTTGACGATGCCTTCAAGTGGGAAAATGAGCTGGTTATCGAGGAATTTGTACAGGGCAGGGAGTTCTCTGTCGGCGTTATCGAGGGAAAGGCTCTTCCTATTATAGAGATTGCACCGAAGGAGGGCTTCTACGATTATAAGAACAAATACAAGGCGGGCAGTACAGTAGAGACATGTCCGGCCGAGCTTCCTGAGCAGGTGACAAAGGATATGCAGCACTATGCCGAGGAGGTTGCGCGCGTTATCGGGCTTGACACATATTCACGCTCAGACTTTTTGCTCAATGACAAAAATGAGATGTTCTGCCTCGAGGCAAATACACTGCCGGGCATGACTCCGACCAGTCTTCTGCCACAGGAGGCAGCGGTTATCGGTATGAGCTTTAATCAGCTCTGTGAGCATCTGATTGACATATCTTTGAAAAAATATGAGGTGTAGCATGTCGGATAAGTACATGAAGAATCTTACATTTGCAAATATCGCAAAGGCTTGCGAGGGCACATACATAGGCGATGAGACACTGCTTGATACGACAATCACCGGCGCAGTCATAGACAGCAGACAGGTGAAGGAGGGCTATCTTTTTATCCCAATAAAGGGAGAAAGGGTGGACGGACACAAATTCATTCCGACTGTGTTTGAGCAGGGGGCGGCAATTGTGCTCTCTGAGCATGAGCTGACGGATCCGGCAGGCCCATATGTGCTTGTTGAATCAACCACCGATGCCATGAAAAAGCTAGCGGCATTTTACAGAAAAAGCCTTGATATCAAGGTGGTGGGTATCACCGGAAGTGTCGGCAAGACCAGCACCAAGGAGATGATATCATCAGTTCTTGAGCAGAAATACAGCGTCCACAAGACCGCAGGCAATTTCAACAACGAGATAGGCCTGCCACTCACCATTTTCGGAATCAGGGAAAGCCATCAGGTAGCGGTGCTTGAGATGGGCATATCTGATTTTGGCGAGATGCACAGACTTTCTACTATGTCTTGCCCGGATGTCATGGTTATTACCAATATCGGCTACTGCCATCTGGAGTTTTTGGGCGACAGGGATGGTGTGCTTAAAGCAAAGACAGAGTGCTTTGAGCATATGATGCCGGATGCGGTCGCAGTGCTGAATGCAGATGACGATAAGCTGGCCACAGTGCAGACGGTAAATGGAAAGCCTGCCATATACTATGGCAAGGAATCAGCTTCAGGCGTTCATAAATCAGTATATACCACAAATATTGAAAACCTGGGCTTCGACGGCATGAAGGCTCATTTTGTCACTCCGGAGGGTGAGTTCGATGCACAAATCCACATCCCGGGTGAGCACAATGTATACAATGCCATGGCGGCAGCAGCTGTCGGATTGCAGCTTGGCCTCACAATAGCTGAGATAAAGTCAGGAATCGAGAAAGCAGAGACAATCGCAGGGCGTACCAATTTCATCAAAACACACGGCATGACAGTGATAGATGACTGCTACAATGCAAATCCTGTATCCATGAAATCCTCTATCGAGGTGCTTTCACATGCAAAGGGCAGGACAATAGCAGTGCTTGGCGACATGGGCGAGCTTGGAAGCGATGAGAAAAAGCTGCACCATGAGGTAGGCGAAGCAGTTGGAGAGAATCATATCCATACACTTTTTGCCGCAGGAGAGCTTGCAAAGGAATATGCAGCTGGAGCCGCAGAGAAATCATCCGATGTAGACATCCACTATTTCGAGGATAGGGAGACTATGACACAGGAGCTTCTTTCATATGTGAAGGAGGGCGACACCATACTGGTGAAGGCATCGCACTTCATGGAGTTTCCGAAAGTAGTCGAGGCTCTGAGTAAGTAAAATTAGGTAAAATCAATCGGGTAGAAATTAATTCGATATTTAATTATTGCGAGGAATGGATATTCTCCAAGCCTCATAATATTATAAAAGAAAGAGAGAAAAATAATGGCACAGAATCCAATCGTAACAATCACAATGGAAAACGGCGATGTGATCAAGGCGGAGCTTTATCCGGAAATCGCACCAAACACAGTAAACAACTTTATCAGCTTAATCAATCACAACTTCTATGACGGAGTATGCTTCCACCGTGTAATCAAGGGCTTTATGCTCCAGGGCGGAGATCCTGACGGAAACGGCACAGGCGGCCCTGGCTATGAAATCAAGGGTGAGTTCACACACAACGGCTTCAAAAATGACTTAAAGCACACAGCCGGTGTACTTTCAATGGCACGTACCATGATACCTGATTCAGCAGGCAGCCAGTTCTTCATCATGCATCAGGATGCACCACATCTCGACGGCGAGTATGCGGCATTCGGTAAGGTAATCGAGGGCATGGATGTGGTAAACAAGATCGCAGAGGTGCGCACAGACTACATGGACAAACCACTTGAGGCTCAGGTCATGAAGACAGTTACAGTTGAGACCTTCGGAGTGGACTATCCGGAGCCGGAGACGGTTTAATGATAATAATTATCGATGAGGCAAGTGCAAAACTTGCCTCTTTTTACTATCATGATGAGATATTCAAGCTGCAGTGGAGAAGTGTGGCAGGCAAGGCATCTATGTCAGAAGAGTTGCAAGAAAAACTGTATGGTGCACTACTGGGAAAATTGCTGGATGAGTTGCAGAAGAAACTGCCGGATGAACAGCAGAATAATTTGTGTGTGTATGAAATAGAAAATAATTCAGGATATACAGAATCTGCAGATAACACCGCGAAAGCTAATACGGGAAATCTAAGAATACCGAAAGCTCCCACAGACTGCATCTGGATAGTATCAAACAGGCAGCAGAAGCAAATAGCCGACTCACTCGGCATAGCATCAGTAGGAGAACCGCAGTGCGGCACGCGCTATGCAGTCGAGAGCCTTGCAGAGCTTGATATTGAGTATCTGGAGCGGGTGCGCAGGCGGTATAATCACATCCCGTGGGACATCGGCGAGACAGACAGATGTCTGATACGTGAGCTGTCCCTGTCAGACCTTCCTGCGCTCTATGAGCTCTATGACAAGCCCGGCATGACAGACTTTGTGCAACCGCTTTACGACTACGAGACAGAGCTTGAATACCAGAAAGCATATATAGAGAACATGTATGGCTTTTACGAGTATGGTATGTGGCTTGTATTTTCCAAGGAAACAGGGAAGCTGATAGGCAGGGCAGGGCTTGAGCATGATGAACTGGGCTATATGATAGCGCCGGAATTATGGAACCAAGGCTATGCCACGGAGGTATGCCGCTTCATCATAGACTACGCGCGCGAAAACACAGACTTTGAAGAGCTTTACTGCCGGATAGACGAAAAAAATACGGCATCGGTGCGTCTTGCCAAAAAGCTTGGATTTACAAATAGCGGGCATATGGATGATGATATAAACGCTTCCATATATAGAAAAAACATAAAAAACAATGAAAAACATTGAAAAACATTGAAAAATATGCAATTAGGCAATAAAATATAAACATAGTTTAACGATTTGGAGGACGAAAAAATGAAACAATACGCATACGGAGTAGATATAGGTGGAACAACTGTAAAGATAGGCTTTTTCGAGACAACAGGAAAGCTTGTCGATACATGGGAGATTCCTACACGCACAGAGAATTCCGGCGAGCTCATCCTGCCTGATATCGCAGCATCCATCAAGGAGAATAATGAGAAGCATGGCATAGAGATGGGTGACATCGAGGGCGTAGGCATGGGAGTGCCGGGACCTATAAAGGATGACGGAACAGTATTGAAGTGTGTCAACCTCGGCTGGGGCGTGTTCAACGTGGCACAGTCACTCTCAGTGCTGTGCGGCGGCATCAAGGTAAAGGCCGGAAACGATGCCAACGTAGCTGCACTCGGTGAGATGTGGCAGGGTGGCGGAAAGGGTCATCAGGATGTAGTCATGATCACACTCGGCACAGGTGTAGGCGGAGGAATCATCCGCGAGGGCAAAATCGTAGCCGGAGTAAACGGAGCAGGCGGAGAGATAGGACATATGCCTATGGTAGATGATGAGTCAGAGTGCTGCGGCTGCGGCAAGAAGGGCTGCTTAGAGCAGTATGCATCAGCAAACGGTCTCGTAAGAGTGGCAGAGAGATACATTGCAGCACACAGGGATGTGGCAACAAAGCTTGATTTAAATGCAGGCTTCACAGCCAAGGATGTATGCGATGCGGCAAAGGCAGGAGATGCAGCGGGCATTGCGGCAGTAGAGCAGTCTATGAAGCTTCTCGGCAAGGCAATGGCAGCAGTAGCATGCGTTATGGACCCTGAGGTATTTGTTGTAGGCGGAGGCCTCTCAAAGGCAGGCAGCATCATCATCGATACAGCAGCAAAGTACTATAAAGAGTATGCTTTCCATGCAAGCCGTGAGACAGAGATCAAGCTCGCCACACTCGGCAACTCAGCCGGCATGTATGGCGGAGTAAAGATGGTTATCGGCTAACAACATAAGATTGCAATTTTTAAAGAAATAAAATATAATGGCTACTAAAGATACACTACAATCGAGGTGAGACTATTGGCAGATTACTCAACAGAAGAATTAGAAAAAATAGCGGACAAATTTCGCTCAGATACCAGCGGTATAAGGGGAACAAAGGATTTTACGAGCCCTGAGGAGCTTTATGATGAGCTGAAAAAGGAAATCAAAAAGTACCATCCGTCGGATGACACGAGCCTTGTGGACAAAGCCTACAGGGTAGCTTATGATGCCCATAAGGGACAGGCGCGTAAGTCAGGAGAGCCTTATATCATACATCCGCTTTGTGTTGCCATAATACTCGCCGAGCTCGAGCTGGATAAGGAAACAATTGCAGCAGGACTGCTCCATGATGTGCTGGAGGATACCATCATGACCATGGATGAGATGCGTGCGGAGTTTGGAGACGATGTCGCACATCTGGTGGATGGCGTCACGAAGTTAAAGCACCTGCATCTGACAGACAGCACCAAGGATCCGAAGGATAAGAATGCGGACAGACTTGAGATGCAGGCTGAGAATCTGCGCAAGATGTTTCTCGCCATGGCAAAGGATATCAGAGTCATCCTCATAAAGCTGGCAGACAGATTGCACAATATGCGTACGCTCAAGTACCAGTCCAAGGAGGCACAGCAACGTATCGCCAGAGAGACACAGGATATCTACTGTCCTATCGCGCAGCGACTTGGTATCAGCAAGATAAAGATAGAGCTCGAGGACCTTTGTATGAAGTACCTCTATCCGGATGCATATTACGATCTGGTAGAGAAGGTAGCACTCAGAAAGACAGAGCGCGACACCTATATCCAGGGTCTGGTAAACGATGTCAAGAAGTATGTTTCGGATGCCGGTATCAAGGCAGAGATATACGGCAGGGCAAAGCATTTCTTCAGTATATATAAGAAGATGGTCAATCAGGACAAGACTATAGACCAGATATATGACCTTTTTGCCATCAGGATTCTGGTGGATACAATACCGGACTGCTACGCAGTGCTAGGTATCATACATGAGAAGTATAAGCCTATACCGGGCCGTTTCAAGGACTATATTGCCATGCCGAAGCAGAACATGTACCAGTCGCTTCACACGACACTCATAGGCCCGAGCGGACAGCCGTTTGAGATACAGATACGTACCTATGAGATGCATCGTACAGCTGAGTACGGTATCGCAGCGCACTGGAAGTACAAGGAAGCAAACAACGGCAATGCCACTACCACCACTGTCACAGAGGAGGAGAAGCTCAGCTGGCTGCGCCAGATACTCGAGTGGCAGCAGGACATGTCGGATAATAAGGAGTTTATGACTTTATTAAAGAGTGATTTAAATTTATTCTCCGACAATGTATTTGCATTCACACCGTCCGGCGATGTAAAGAACCTGCCAAAGGGCTCCACACCTATAGACTTTGCCTACAGCATACACTCTGCGGTCGGCAACAAGATGGTCGGTGCCAAGGTAAACGGCAAGCTGGTGCCGATAGACTATGTCATCAAAAACGGTGACCAGATAGAGATAATCACCTCACAGAACTCCAAGGGACCAAGCCGTGACTGGCTCAAGGTCGTAAAGAGCACACAGGCCAAGAACAAGATCAACCAGTGGTTCAGAAGTGAGCTCAAGGAGGAGAATATACAGCACGGCAAGGATCTGATAGCAGCCTATGCCAAGGCAAAAGGTATCAACTTTGCTGAGATAAACAAGCCTGAGTATCAGGAAAAAATACGCCGCAAATATGGCTTCCACGACTGGAACTCATGCCTTGCAACTGTTGGCCACGGCGGACTCAAGGAGAGCCAGATAGTCAACAGGATGTACGACGAGTACAAGAAGGATCATGTGGTGCCTGTGACAGATGCAGATGTGCTTGGCAGCATCGCAGAAAAGCAGCAGGCAGCAGCAGGCACACAGCCCGAGCACAAGTCAAAGAGCGGTATTGTGGTACACGGACTCTATGACGTGGCTGTGCACTTCTCGAAGTGCTGCAATCCTGTTCCGGGAGATGAAATCGTGGGCTTTGTCACAAGAGGCCGAGGCATATCAATCCACAGGACAGACTGTGTGAATATCATCAATCTGTCCAAGATGGAAAAGGACAGGCTCATAGAAGCAGAGTGGCAGGATACAGCCCTCATGGACAACGGTGCCGAGTATCAGGCAGACCTAAAGATATTCTGTCATGATAGGCCGGGACTGCTCGTAGATATCACAAAGATATTTACCGAGAAGGAAATCAATATCAGTGGTATCCAGTCCAAGACCAGTAAGCAGGGCATCGCTACAATCGAGGTATTTTTTAATATCAAAGGCAGGGACCAGATAAAGGTTCTAGTGGAGAAGCTCAGACAGATAGAAAGTGTAATAGACGTAGAGAGGACCACCGGCTAAATCCCGGTGGTTCTTGCGTGAAGCATAACATATAACAGACAAGGAGTACACTCATATGGTAAATATGAAGATAGACCACTTCGTAGTGGGACCGGTGCAGACCAACTGCTACTTTGTCACCAATATAAAGACAAAGGAAATGATAATAATAGACCCTGGCGCGTGTGCTAATCAGCTCGCAAAAAAAGTTGACGAGTCAGGCGCAAAGCCTGTAGCAATACTGCTCACACACGGACACTTTGATCATGCCACTGATGCAAAGCCACTCGCAGACCGCTACGGAATCAAGATATATATCCATGAGGCAGACAAAGCCACACTCGATGACCCGCAGCTTAATGTCAGCTACATGATGGGCCAGTCAAAGACCTTTTATGCGGATGTATTTTTGAAGGATAAGCAGGAAATTGACATCGCGGGCTTTCACATAGTAGTGCTTCACACACCGGGGCATACACCGGGCGGCTGCTGCTATTATTTCCCGTATGAGGACGTGATCTTTACAGGAGACTCGCTGTTTTGCGGCTCAATCGGACGTACGGATTTCAAGGGCGGCAGCATGTCAGACCTCGTGCGCACAGTGAAGGAAAAAATCATGACACTGCCTGAGCATACAGAGGTTTACCCGGGCCACAATGACACAACAACCATAGAAAACGAGAGGATGTATAACCCTTACTTATGATAGTAGTAGTATTTAATAAACCGGATTTTGAATATGATGTGCACTCACTGCTCAAGGAGTTCTTCCCGCAGGAGGATGTGCAGATGTACTATAGTTGCTCACCTGATGAGGTGGAGGGGAAAAACCTGGCCTGCACACACCACGAGATGACAGATGATGGCGTAAAGGAATTTGCGGATGCCTCACAGGTATTTAAGATAGACTATGTGGGCGATGAAATTGCAGTGGAGTGGACGCTGAATAGAGCCGGAAAAAGAATCTGCACAAAAATATCCGTAGACAGTGCAGACCGCAAAGAAACCAAAAACCGCCTCAAGCTCGCCCTGTATTCCATGATAGAAAATGGCACAGGAAAGAACCTTCCGTGGGGCACACTCTCAGGCATAAGACCGACCAAGATAGCCATGAAATGCATAGAGGACGGCATGAGTGATAAGGAAACCTACGACTATCTGAAGAAAACCTACCTCGCAAGCGATGAGAAAATCGACCTCTCAATAGGCATAGCAAAGCGCGAGAAGGCACTGCTCGATAGGGTGGACTATGACAACGGCTATAGCCTGTACATAGGCATACCCTTCTGCCCGAGCACCTGTGCATACTGCTCGTTTACCTCATACCCGCTGGGTGTGTGGAAAAACCGCGTGGACGATTACCTCGACGCACTCGAGAAGGAGATAGACTACACGGCGCAGAAATTCTACCACAAAAAGCTAAACTCCATCTACATAGGAGGCGGCACACCGACCACACTAAGCCCTGCCCAGCTTGACAGGCTTATCAGAAAAATCAAATGCAGCTTTGATTTAAAGGACTGCCTGGAATTTACCGTGGAGGCAGGCAGACCGGATTCCATCACGAGAGAAAAGCTTATGGCACTAAAGAAAAACGGCATCAGCCGTATATCAGTAAATCCACAGACCATGAAGCAGCAGACACTTGATATAATAGGAAGACACCACACGGTAGACGATACGATAAATAGCTTCAAGCTCGCACGTGAGCTGGGCTTTGACAACATAAACATGGATCTCATCATGGGACTTCCTGAGGAGACACTCGATGATGTAAGGCACACAATGGAGCTGGTGAAGGAGCTGGCGCCTGACAACGTCACTATCCATTCACTCGCAGTAAAGCGAGCTGCACGACTCACCATCTTCAAGGACCGTTACAGCGATATGCAGATGGTCAACACTCAGGAGCATATGGATCTCTGCGCAGCCTACTGTAAGCAGATGGGGCTTGAGCCATACTATCTCTACAGACAGAAGGGCATGGCAGGCAACATGGAGAACGTGGGCTATGCAGCAAAGGGCAAGGCCGGAGTATACAACATACTGATTATGGAGGAAAAACAGACTATTGTGGCCTGTGGAGCAGGGGCAAGCACCAAGCGTGTCTGGCCCGTACCGAATCCGGATGGCACACACCGCATCGACAGATGCGAGAATGTCAAGGATGTAGGGCAGTATATCGCAAGGATTGATGAGATGATAGAGAGGAAGCAGAGGCTGTTTGAGGAAAAATAAGCAGTATGATATATAATAATGTATAATATTGGTGCTGTAATACCATAGTGATTAGCGAATGTGTCAAAAATTATAAAGAAAACCTAATATTCATTGACATAGAATTAAAAATGAGTGAAAATAAATTACTGAAAAACCCTGATTAGATACAGAAAAAGATACAAATAACCGAATAAAACAAAACAGGCTAAAATAATTCGAGGGAGGACAAAGGTACCTCCCCCGTAGTAGGTATAGAGGGAAATAAAAGATACCACAAGGAGAATTTGGAAAGAATGTACAGAAAGAAAGGCAGAGGATGGGCAAAGCATATAGATTTTATGCTTTATGTAGCAAGATTAGCGCTCAAGAGCTTCATTTCTTCAATATACTAGTGGGAGATATGAGCCTTGTGGGCACAAGACCACCAACACTCGATGAGTGGGAGAAGTATGAACCACATCACAGAGCCAGAATGTCATTCAGGCCGGGACTGACCGGGCTGTGGCAGGTG
>OHTH01001154.1_pt1 | contig 10835 bp, 10 predicted proteins | sample 1578831 | NCBI WGS metagenome assembly OHTH01 (sample SAMEA3879590, study PRJEB24766) | human gut metagenome | biome: human-associated habitat; feature: feces | place: USA | collected 1985/1987 | reverse complement strand
AATAAAAGTAAAAATAAATATAATTAAATGTCATTAAATAAAAAAAAGCATAAGCAATCGAAAGCACTGGCTTTATTTACTTATTTGAGTTATTATATATTTATGCAATGCTTTGTGATAAAAATATGTACGCAAAAATACAACAGAAATCAAAAGAAAGAGGAAAATCTATGCTGCAATTAGAAAGACAACAAAAGATTCTCGATTATTTAAAAGAAAACCGCAAGGCCACCACCAATGAGTTGAGTGAACTGCTTGGTGTATCGACCACGACAATAAGAACAGATTTAAACCAGATGGATAAGGAAAAGCTTCTGACAAAGACTCACGGCGGTGCTATCTACAAGGATAAAACCCATGACATGACTGATTTAACCTCGAGGGCCTACCTGTTCCATGACCGCGCCCTGGAAAACAAGGAAGCTAAAGAGGAGATTGCAAACGAGGCGATAAAGCTCGTAAGTGACCATATGTGTATATTCCTTGATGCCAGCTCCACAGCCTACACTCTCGGCATGAAGCTTTCAGGCTTTACAGAGCTGACCGTCATCACCAATGGCATCAATCTGGCTTTAGAGCTAAAGGATATCCCGGGTGTCACAGTCATCCTGACAGGCGGTATCGTAACCAGTGCATCCGCTTCCATAGAAGGACTGCTTGGCGCTGATTTACTCAAAAAGATACACACAGATATCGCGTTCGTGTCAGCAAGAGGCTTCTCTGTAGAAGACGGACTGACTGATTTCAGTATATACGAGGCTGATTTAAAGCACATGTGTATCAAGGCCTCCGCTAAAACTGTGGCTCTTGTAGACCACACCAAGTTTGATACCACATCCATATCAAGCTATGCATCGCTTGATGACATCAATATGGTAATCACCGACTCCGGTATCTCACCTGAGACAGCAGATATATATGAGAAGGCAGGCACTGATATTGTTATATCCGGAATATAAATGGACAATATGGCCATATAAAAATATAAGTACAAATATAACTATAAATATAACTGTATATATAGATCCATTAAAAATGACACGCAACGTTTTACGCTGCGTGTCATTTTATAGTTGTCTTATACGCTTAAAGCATCAGACTATCTTATATGCATTTCTGCCATTTTCCTTCACATCATTGAGCACTTCATCCACCGTCTTGAACAGCTTTGAAAACTCATCCGGCACCTTTACATCCGGGGCGGTAACATATGCCTGTGATACAGTCAGATACTCATCCACCTTAGAGCTCTCATGAAGTATCTGTTTTTTGGCAAGCTCAAGTCTTATATGCTCAGCTATATTTTTAATGATATCCTCATCCGTTTCCTGCAGGATTATGTAGAATTCATCACCATAGAAATGATACCCCATTCCCTTATCTTTGATGCTCTCATTTATTATGGATGACAATTCTTTTAGCACTGCATCACCGGTGACTCTGCCACTGTTTTTGTTAAATGACTTGAAGAAATCTATATCCACTACTCCAAACGTGATTCCTGCACCATCTGAATCCTGATTTTTGCTCACAAGCTTTTCAAAATCGTTTCGCATCTTGAACTTATTGCCCATGCCTGTAAGCATATCTGTGTAGTTGAGTCTGACTGCCTTACGGCGCTCATACTCAGTCTCCTGAAGCTGAAGCTTAAGGTCTATTGTATCACCAAGACGCTTTATCTGCTCCTTCACCTGCATAGAGTGGAGATTTGCGTAATATACGCACAGCTTGTTGTATGCCTCTGTATCACCAATGGCGCTCTCATATTTCATCCACATCTTGACACAGGTCTTCTGGAAAAACAGATTTTGCGTATCAGTGGCAAATCTTTCATACTCCACAATAACCTTTTTCCATGCATCGAACTCCCCCATATTCATAAATAGATTGCAAAGGCTTAGTATCTCAAGCACATAATCGGCAGAATTGATATTGTTTATCGCACCCTCAACCAGCTCTTCCACATGATCTCTGACCTCATCCTCATTTCCCATCTTCCATAGCAGATGTGCCTGTGACATGTCTATCAGAAATCTGTTTTTATCACTGCCAGCTATCTCATTAAAGAGTATCGCGTCAGAAAGATGCTTTTCTGCCTTTTCAAACTCATTAATTCCTGTGTATGATATGCACAGATTCAGATGAAGCATGAGAAGCTCCTGATAATAGCTATCCCTCTCTCCATGCAGTGGTGGCTTGCACAGCTCCAGTGCTTCGTTAAAATATCTGATAGCCTTTTCATACAATCCAAGCTCCATATAGAGTGAGCCTATATTATTGTTAACAAGCATTATTATCTCTGTTGAGCCCTGCTCCACAGCTACATCCATAGCCTCTAAGTAGCAGTCGATCGACATGCTTACATCTCCAATAGATGCATATATGACTCCCATAAAATTGACAGTCTTTGCCATCTGCTCATATGCGCCACAGCTCTTATAAAGACCGGCTGTCTCCTGTGCCTTCTTCTCTGCCAAAAAAAGCTTATTCTCGCCAAATAAGGCTGCTGCCTCATCCATACATCTGTCTGCCTTTTGCAATATACCCATAAAAACCCTCCTATAGATGACAATACAATCTATTTCTCAGCAAGATACTGCTTATATCCAACCTGTTTCAGTTTCGCATCCTTTGCTACAACCTGAGCCTTCATATCTGCTGTATACTTTTTGATTTTCTCAAGGATTGCATCATCACCTGCTGCGAGTATCTTTGCTGCAAGGATTGCTGCATTTTTCGCACCGTCAATTGCAACTGTGGCAACAGGCACTCCAGGTGGCATCTGCATGATTGAGAACACTGCATCCATTCCATCCAGATTCTTTCCTGAAAGCGGTACTCCGATAACAGGAAGTGCAAAAAGCGCTGCACACATTCCCGGAAGTGCTGCTGCCATTCCCGCTCCTGCTATTATTACCTTTACATCTCTATTCTCAGCGCCTCTTGTCCACTCAATAAGCTCATCCGGCTCACGGTGTGCCGAGATGATGGTGAGCTCATACTCTATGCCGAGCTCTTCAAGCATATCTGCTGCCTTACTCATCACCTTTAAATCTGAGTCGCTGCCCATAACTATTCCAACCTTTGCCATTTTATCCTCCTTATATGTCTAACAATTATTTACTTTCTGCATCAAGCGTATCGAGCGGTTTGTTCAACTCTTCTACGCCCTCAAGCACAAATCTGCCATCTCTTATTATATCACATGTTGAGCCATCGTGTCGAATAACTGTGATGGCTCCAAGCTCATCATATGGTATTGTGATATCCGTGTGGCAGTTGAAATATGCCTTTGATATATCATCTTTTCTGCGGATGGAAACTGAATTATCCCTGGCAATGATTGCTTTTCCGTCAGGGTTGTATGTCATATTGTCCTCATCGTATGTGTAGCAGGTATCACCCACCGCAAAGTGCGGTCCTGTCTTCTCTGCTATGAGAATAGGCATCTTTGCTGCGATATCGTATACTCTCGCCATACGGTAGGCTGTCGTATTGGTGCCTATGGCAAACTCACCCATAGGCAGTGTGTCATGATGGAAAAGTACATTATCAGATATATACTTTTTGTTTTCTTCCTCATCCTCAAAATTGGTACATGTATATTTATCAATCATGCCATCCTTAAAGTCGATTTCCAGATTAAGGAAATTAAGCTCATTGAGATATACCTGACTGACATGCAGCTTGCCGTTTGTGCCCTCTAACACCGGTGAAGTAAACACCTCTCCGACAGGGATATTTACATCAGCCACACAGTTTTCAAAAGCTGTCTCCTTTGAAGGCTCCTTAAGCTCATGAATCTTGACATACAAATCTGTCCTGTTGCCGTTTGTTCCGACGATATGCACCCTGTCTGCTGTATCGAGCACATCTATGATTTTCTGCTGCATATCCCTGTAGAGTGCATAATCAAGAGTATTAATCTTTACAGTCTCCGTAAAAATTTCCTTATAATCAGGTCCGATTGCAGCACACGGATAGGCAATAATCGTAAAGCTTCTGTCCTCGCTGTGGATATAGCTGTTCATATACTGTGAGCGCACGCTTGTCATATGGACTGCAAGCTTCTGCTGCTCATCATTAAAGTGCGCAGCCTCCTTCTTTGAAACCGGAGCAAACGGCTCCTCTCCAAATATCTCTATGACAGCCGGTCCTCCACATTTGCATGCTACATCCTTCATTCTCTCAAGTGCATTGTGCATGCACTCAAGACGATACTCCACATATGCCTTGTCAAGCCACAGTGCCATATCCTCCTTGTGGTCATAGTCAAACTGCTTATTGACCGATGTGGAAAATGGTCTCATGGCAGGCTTCATACCCATTTTCTCAAAATTCTTTAATGCTGCTCTTATCATACGCTCAAAGCCAAGCGGATAAAGCACCTGAACCACCGACTTCTTTGAGATATCCTTGTTGCAGGTAATAAAGCCAATGCGGTATCCTTCTGTATAGGTATCTGCCATGGCCTGTATCTCCTCATCTGAAAATGAAGCCAGATGCGCTCTGCCGGCGCGCTCATTCTCTCCGACATACAGTCCATAGGAATACAAATAATCATCATTTGACAAATCTGCCTCATTTACAAGCTCTGTATAGTAATCATAAGCCGGGTCAAGGAGTGCTCTGTTGTCATCCTCTGCAAAAATCTCCTCATAATCATGCATGAACGAATATATACAGCCCCTTATCTCATCAGGACTCAGCTCATTGGCATTCTCAAAATAATTGTATAGCTCTACAATAAGCTCTGCATAAATGCAGAGATACTTTATATCCCCCTGATAGATATGTGTAATGCTTCCGGCAATTTTTGCATATACAGCCGATAAAAGCTGACCATACTCATCTCCGAGCACCTTTACGGCGTATGCCGGGTTAGCATAGCTTTTCTCGTAATTTTCTTTATCAAACTGTGAATAGAATAAATCGTTAAATTCCTTATCTGCGCTATGGTTTTTTATAGTGTTGATGCACTTTGCCGCACTTCTGAAATAATCTGCAAAAGCCGGCTCTATCGCAGGCTCTCTGATGATCTGTTCTATCCGCTCCTCCACAAGCTCTAATCGCTCTGCGTAAAGCTCATTGGAGAGTTCATAAATCTCTTTATAACTCATATATCCCTATAATCTTTCTATTTTATAATTCAAATATTCATGACAGTTTTATCGCACTATTGATATAATGCTGAATCGTTAAAACGCAACTGTACGATGCGCTAAATAATAAAGCCGGCAACATACGTCCCACCCCAGCTGAGCACCGCTATAAGTGCAAAAAACACTGCCAATCGTGGAAATGTCATGAATGATTCCTCATCAAAGAGGCTTCTGATGGCAAACCCGAAATCTGCCAGAGATATGCCAAGCATCAGTATACCGGCACTGCCATAGTACATAGACAGATTGCCATCTCCTCTAAATGCCGCATTCAAAAAAACTATATATACAATCTCTATGAGGATAGCCACAACAAGTGCAGCTATCCCCCTCTTAGATTGCTTCTTTTCCGTAAACTTATACCTGTTACGTTTTCTTCTGCCAAGCAATTTATATTCTCCTATTTGCAGCCGTACTGCTTATAGTACTCATCTATAGCTGCTTTGATTGTGTCATCAATGACTACTCTGCCATCATGCTCTCTGTTGTAGAGATACTCTGTGACCTCTTCCATTGTAACGATTGCCTTGCCCTCAAAGCCGTACTTCTCATGAATCTCGTCGAGCGCGCTTACCTTGCCGCCCTGTCCGACTTCCATTCTGTTAAGGCTCACCATAAGGCCTACGATTGTAACATCTGCAGCTCCTCTTACCTTTGGAACTGTCTCCTCCATTGATTTGCCGGATGTGGTGACATCCTCTATCATGACTACTCTGTCGCCATCCTTAAGCTTGCTTCCAAGGAAGCCTCCCTTGTCTGCACCGTGATCCTTTGCCTCTTTTCTGTCTGAGCAGTAGCGCACCTCTTTGCCATAGAGCTCATGATATGCGATAGCTGTTACAACTGCAAGCGGAATTCCCTTGTATGCAGGTCCGAATAATACATCAAAGTCATCTCCGTAATTAGCATGGATAGCCTTTGCGTAGTACTCTCCGAGTCTCTTAAGCTGTGAGCCTGTCACATATGCTCCCGCATTCATGAAAAATGGTGATTTACGGCCGCTCTTTAATGTGAAATCACCAAATTTCAGCACGTCACTCTCCACCATAAAGTCTATAAATTCCTGCTTATACTGTTCCATTTTATCTTAAAACCTCCTGTTTATAAGGCTTTCACGCCTTTATTATTGTCTCAAATTGCTTTACTACACACTTTTTACACACTTTACACCGCTTCCATCTTCCTCATCTCGTCAAACAAGGTATCATCTGTTACGTGACAATACAAATCCATTGTCAGCTGTAAGGAGCCATGTCCGAGAAGCTTCTGCACGCTCTTAGGCTGCATTCCGTTCTCGATTGCCCTTGTTGCAAAGGTGTGACGGAAACAATGAGGAGAGAACCTCTCAAATTCCTGGTGTTCCTTCTGAATTCGTCTCGTTGTTACATCCATACATTCCTGTACGATGAACTGCTGTGTAGGTCGATTGTTTCTGGTTACGAAAACCAGATTCTTGTATTCGTCCTGTGCTGTTTGTGCGTTCTTAAGCAGAATCTCCTGCCCGCGAACTCTTTGTTTTTTCAGAGCTTCCATAGCTCTTGTTGTTAAGGGAATGGTTCGCTTGCTGTTATGCGTCTTGGTATCATGCCATTCAAAGACATATTTGCCATCCTTGCGGAAATAGCATAAGGAACGTCTGACGTGTACAACCTTCTTTTCAAAGTCTACATCAGACCACTGAAGCCCCATCAACTCACCAATACGCATTCCTGTGTCGATTGCCACTACATATAAATTGTAGTAGAATGTGTCCTTCGCAACAACATTGAGTGCCTTTTCATCCTCATACTGTTCGTTTCTAAGCTTCTGTCTTACCTCATTCAGCGTCTTTGCGTAAACCGTCTGCTTCTTGCCAAAACGATTCACGAATCTTCCCTGATAAAGACCATCCTTTCTCTGTGATAAGCCTTTACCTAATTCTTTACCATTAAGGGATTTACCCATTTATGCCTCCTTCCTAAGTGTAGAATAGGAAGGATTCCAAATATCGTCCCTATTCTACCATAAAACCTTACAATTATCAATCCGTTTCAAAAATTGAATTCTCATTTTGAAACTCCTCCGTGTTCTTATTTATGAAAGAATCTGATTCAGTAACCAGTGGTCTAATCTGCCCTTATGAGCATATAGTCTGTTACCGATTCTTACCGTGAAACCATTGGCCGGATTGGAAAGCAATTCTCTTGCTTTCGTCTGTCCAATACCAAGGTACTCACACATTTCCTTTACATTTAATAACGCTCTTGTATCAAGTTCTGTTTTCATGGTAGTCCTGCCTCCTCTCGTAATATTCTCATTAACCACCTTCTTTCCTACCCGCAATAAGCGGTTCCTAAAGTAAGATTGTTCCAGTACTCTTAGTTTGGTTTTCTACGTATCCACTGTCTGGATTCTTTAGCACCGATTTCTCACTACTGAAACCTGCCTGTGGGCCTCTCCTGCGCGAGATCATCTCCCACCCTTGACGGAAGTGTCTGTTCTTTGCTCCGCTTAAATTGCTTTAAGTATCATCGCAAAGTCCGTTGACTGTGAATACAACTCATGAAGTTTTCAATGTACAGTTAAAACATTTCGATATTCTTGTAGAACATAAGTTTGTTTTGTGTTATGATTGTTGTAGCCGATTTGCTTCATTTCTGATGCCGCCCGGCTACGTTTTGTAAGTTAATTGTAGTAAAATATAGAGAATAAAATAATTGACGGTCACTTGACCGCGACTTGACATAGAAACTTTTCAAAGAATGAAAATATAGAAAGACAGATAAGATAGATAGCGGGATTGATAAATCCTCTCTGAAAGGAGCACACAGATGAGAAACAGACTGACCTTCGCCAATGTGATTGGTGTATTATTGGAAAATAAAAAGAAAACCTACCCGCAGCACCAGCTTGTACGCAGTCTGTTCTCTGCATATCTGGATGATACTCTGACAGCTTCGGAATTAATCGCAGATGACACGACGATGTACAGCCGCTGGTGCAATGGCGCCCGCCCGATTCCTATAGATATCCTAAAGACTTATGAAGATGAGGATGAATGGGATACGATGGAGGATGATTTCAGAGATAAGATTATTCCGAACCTGTTGAACGAAGCACAGGCTCGAATCCAGATGGAGGAATTGATTACAGACAGTATAAAAACCATCGGGCAGGAAATGGCTGATGCACTGATTCAGGAGCCGGATAATGCAGCCTTTTTCTGCTCTGTGGTAAGATATGCGATTTTGAATGACCATAGCACAGGTGCGCTCTATTCTCCCGACCTTTCGGAAGTGATTCTTTGCAATAAGCTTCCCTCCTGCAATCAGGCATTCATTGGACGAAAGGATGAGATAAAAGCAATCGCATCCCATCTTTCCAATCAATCCGTCTTATTCATTACTGGTATGGCAGGCATTGGAAAAAGCGAAGTTGCCAAAGCCTATGCACAGACGAACCGTAAAAAGTACACCAATATCATTTATCTGTATTACACCGGTGATTTGAGAAAAGACATCGCAAACCTTACATTTGCAGATGATTCCGTAGAAATGAATGAGGAAGTCCGTTTTCAGAATCACTATAAGGTGATGCAGAGACTCCACACAGATACACTGCTGATTCTGGACAACTTCAATGTGCTTCCAAAGGACGAACCCTTCTTAAAGGAACTGATGAAGAATGATATGCAGCTATTGATTACCAGCAGATGCAAACTTAAGAATTATGATTCTATAGAAATAAAGGAATTGGATAAAGAAAAAGAACTGACAGAACTGTTCTACAAGCATTGTCCTTCTGCAAAACGTGATCCGGACAGTGTGTCTGCCATTATAGAAGAAGTGAACTGTCATACCCTGACTGTCTGCATGGCTGCTCTTACCTTAGAAGCCAGCGGCATGGAACCGGAAGAATTGTTACAGGAGCTGCGTTCCTGCGGTATCGGGCAGAACATGGAAGAAATCGAGGTATTCAAGGATGATGAATTCTCCTATGCCAGTATGATAGGACACCTTCGCATGTTGATGAAGCTTAATAGATTAAATGAGGACAGTATTGATATCCTCCGTAACCTCTCACTCCTGCCGGTATCAGGAGTTTATAAAAGTGCGTTCAAAATGTGGCTGGAACTGGATTCTCTCAAAAATGTTAATGAGCTGATACGCTATGGCATTATCAGTGAAGATACCGAAAATAAGACGATTGCACTCCATCCTCTCATTCAGGAAGTGGCAATCGCAGAGACCATTCCAACCGTATCAGACTGCCATGTGATGTTAAATCACCTGCATTTGATTTGCCTTGCTCACGGTCTGGATGTAAAAAGACCGGTGACTGTCATGGAATGTCTGAAAAGCATCAACAGACACATCATCCTAGATAACAGGGCTTACTATCTACTGTTCTTACAGGATATGTACCCTTACTTTGACAAATATCTGGATACCGATTATCTGTCGGAGCTGGTAGAACGTATAGAATATGTGATGAATCTTATGAATGATTCGGGCAAGTCGGATGAAACGAGTAAATCGTATAATTCAGATAAATCAGGCACACCAGATATTACGCAAGAAACCAACCACATTTCTGCCTGTGACAAAGCATTATTATTAGATTACAAAGCACAGCTTCTGTTCCCACGCAAGGAATATGATAATGCCATTAAGAAATATAAAAAGGCGATTGCCCTCATGGAAAATTACCATAAGACCAATACTGCGGATGCCCGTTCCGCCAATCTGCTTTCAAACCTGCACAACAACCTCTCTACAGCTTATCTGTTCCGGAAGAAACTGGAAGAAGCCGTATCAGAACTCAAGACAGCTTTCACAGTACGCAGGGAATATGCCAGTCTTGGATTGATAGAGAATAATGATACCCTGCAGCAGACACTCTCACTTGCTAACATGCTGGTGCAGAATAAGGAATATGATTCTGCTCTGGAAATTATTGATTTCTGTGAATCCACCATTGATGAAGTTATGGGTAGAAATAACCTTGATTATGGTATGTGCGAGTTCTATCGTGGTGTCATTGCTTATACCCGTTCTCAGCCTGTGATAGCAGAACAGCACCTGCTTAACGCAGATGCCGTCTTTCATGCTGTTATGAACGAGAACCCTGATAATGATTATTCCAAAAGTACTGCTCGTTATTTGTATAGTTTGTATATGAGATGGGGAAAGAAAGAGCTTGCGGAGCAATATAAAAAAATACTAATCAGCACGCATTAGGTATTGCCATAACAATGATACATATAGTCAGAACACACCCAAATATCAGCATAACGGGTAACGAGGTCATAGAAAACTTGTAGGCTCGGCTGCTGTCCTTTGTTATCGATATTCGCAAGATAGCGCGGGGAGATATATAACTCGTCGCTTACTTTTTTGCGACTTTCTCCGTATTCGTTTCTCGCGGCTTTAATGGCAGCCCCGAAAGCCTTAAAATCATATATTGATACTGGTCTTTTTGCTATAATCATTCACCCTATTACATTTTACTGTTCCCCTTTCTATCTGTTTCTTTGTGCCTGTGCTTCCACCAAAGGATAAACGGAAGAAGCAGAACCAGCACCACTATTAAAAAAATGATTAAAAAGTAATCTCTCGTTCAGCTTCACTCCCTTTCCTCTTTCTTTAAATAAATAACTTATTTCATATTTACTATACATAAATTATAAATTAT
>OHTH01001139.1_pt1 | contig 10954 bp, 8 predicted proteins | sample 1578831 | NCBI WGS metagenome assembly OHTH01 (sample SAMEA3879590, study PRJEB24766) | human gut metagenome | biome: human-associated habitat; feature: feces | place: USA | collected 1985/1987 | reverse complement strand
GCGCGGCATCCACATGATGCTGCACAACGCCCTTGACCGGGCGGTGAAGGAAAAACTCATTCTCAGCAATCCCACGGAGAATTGCATCATCCCCAAAATTGAAAAACAAGAGATGAAAATCCTTCACCCAGACCACATCAGCGCGTATCTAAATGCAGCCGAGCGGCGTAATGCCCTGCCGATGTTCTATCTGGAACTGGTCAGCGGACTGAGAAAGGGCGAGCTGGTCGCGCTCCAATGGAGCGACCTCGACGAAGCCAACTGCACCATCTCCGTCAGTAAGCAGGCCAGCTGGGACACAGAGCACCAGCTCATTCTAAGCCGCCCCAAAACCGGCAACTCCATCCGCGAGGTGTCCATCCCGCAGGATGCCGTGGAGTTGCTGAAGCAGGAACACGCCAAACACCCCGACAATCCGTGGATGTTCCCGTCCGGCAGAACAGGAGAAATGTATCACCCCGACTCGGTGGTAACACTCCACAAGCGGATCCTCAAGGACGCGGGACTGGAGCATATCAGGTTCCACGACCTGAGACACACATTCGCGACCTTGGCACTGCAAAACGGCGTAGATGTGAAAACCGTCAGCAGTATGCTCGGGCACTACGACGCGGGCTTCACACTCCGCACCTACACCCACGTCACACGGCAGATGCAGCAAAAGGCCGCGGAGAAAATGGGCAGCTTCATGGCGCAGATTCGATAAGTCCCGCAGGCAAGCAGAGCACCGGAAAGGAAGCAATTTCTCTCCGGTGCTCTTTGGTTCTTTCCGCGCATTTCGTTGTACCCATGGGGCATGAGCTGGCAGTAGGCGGCAAAGCCGCTGACTGCCCCTATGGGTCAAATGCGTGTCCGCCGAACGGGGCCATGGGTCAAAATCTCGTGTCCATTTTCTTGGGTACAGTTTATTCCCCGTGTGGGTCACGGTGTGGGTCAAGCAGACGCCTCTGCGTCAAAGAAGCCGCGGACAGGCTTCATCGTCACATTTCGTTTTGCCATTTCTCTCTCATAATTGATTCGGGTAATCTCTTCAATAAAAGCCCTCTGCTCCTCGCTGGCTTTCGACCACGACACGCCGAATTTCCGGCACATCGCAAAAAAGATACGATACCATAATCTGTCTTCTTCCGCTTCATGTGTGAAGTACCATTTCGCATCTTCCATAGTCAGCCCTCCTCTAAATAAGATACAAAAATATCTCTGGCAGCCTCGTCACAAATCAAATACCGCGGTGCCGCGCCTGACTCTCCATATAGACAATGTAGACGGTAACCACATCTTCGCTGATCTCGCAAGCTCCCAAGGTCACCAATTCGCCAACCCGCGTTTTCAGCCCATAGACATCAAATTTGCCTTTTGAGATATATTCGCTGGTCCAATCCGTCTGCCACCGCGCTCCGTTGTCGTTGTCACGGCATCCTACGGTGTCACCAGTTCAATAACTACAGGCACCTGCTGATCGGCGGCATCATAAACAGACGGTCGAAACTGCACAGTCCTCACCTCTTAAGTAGCATACCACAGTTTCTGCAAAAAATGAAGTGACAAATTGAATCTGACGCAGTCAGGCTTTTCATTCCAAAAACGCACCGCTGCAAACAAAGAGTACGACTACCGCCCTATCCTCTCCATACAACAAATCAGTAGACTGTAAAAATCATCTTAAATGGATTTTACATTTCAGGTGCCATTATTTGGACAAGGTATCATTTCGTTTGCCTGACTATCTAATTTCAACCCTTGCTGCTTGTACCTTTGGGCGAAAAAGATTATACTATAATTGATTTGTAAAATTCAAAGATAATAGTGGAGAACCATCATAATGAGTAAAATATTATTAGTAGAGGATAATCCAGATGCAGTAAAAAGGATAATCCGATATATCAATAAAATATTCGCTGAATTGGACGTGGTTTCTTTTCCCGAAGCAGGCGATGCCCTGCAATACGCAAAAGCGAACGATATTTCCTTGTTTATCCTCGATATTCAGTTAGAGGACTATAAAGGAACAAATTTAGCAAAGCAGCTCCGCGAATTGCCGGAATATAAATATACGCCGATCATTTTTGAAACGGCATTGGCAGGAGAAGAACTTTCGGCTTATCGAGATGTGAAGTGTTACAGTTTTCTTGTAAAGCCATTTGGCGAAGAAGAATTTGTAACGGCATTTCGTGACGCGTTGGGATTGTCTAAACAGATGAGCCAACAAGCAAAAACCATTCAGATTGAGCAAAAGCAATTTATCTTAGAATATGTTACACAGGATATTGCCTATATCGAAGCCTTTGGAAAAAAACTTGTGATCCATACCAGTAGCCGTCTGTCCGGCATCAAAGAAGATACGATTTCCGGGTACACTTTGTCTGGTTTATTGGCGTTGCTTGATGATCCAGCATTTGTTCAGTGCCATAAGAGTTATGCCGTGAACAAATCCCATATCGAGAAAATTGACAAATCTGGGCGGAAGATTTGTCTGAAAGGATTTACAGATACAATCCCCGTCGGAAATAAATATCAGGCCGAATTGTGGGGGTAAGCATGGACTTTCTAATGAATCTGATACAGTTGGGATTGGATGCGGGAATACTGGCTCTCTGCTGTGAAGTCGTTTTCCGGCAAAAAGCAGAAATAAAGGCAAAGGATTTTTTCGTTTTTCCTATTCTTCTTGTACTTTGTGTTGTGCCGAGAGTGGATTTCTCTATTGGCGCAAATATGACGGCATCTTTCCGCAGTGAAGGTTTTGAAATACTACCAGCAGACAATATTGTTGGATTGCTGTTTTTGATTTTTGCAGTATTGTTGTTGAGCAGTATTTTCTTCGGCTCCAAATCCAGCGGCACGGTTTTCTGCGGCACAATGGCGGCTTTCTCCGTTTTTCTGTTCGTCAAATGTCTGTGCGTGGTTCTTTTTGCTGTCTGCGGAGCTACGGATATTTTACTCCTGTTGGGTAGCCGTGCAGCGGCATTGTGCCTTATAGTTGTACTGGAGTTCACGCCGCTTTTCGGCTTAATCCATCAGTTCGTCCAAAGAAGCGATTTTACAATTTTGATCGTATCCACCAATATCGCTGTGCTTCTCATGACAGTGCTTTCGATTCTCTCTTTTGATGTGGATAGGCTTCTTGCCAATCTATGGATAATTATTATACTGATCCTTGCGGTACTGCTGCTGGACAGTATATTGCTGTTCCTACATCAGCGTCGAATTCAGGAGCAAAAGCGAATCCACATGATTGAGCAGTATGTGCCCATTGTAGAAGAATTGATCTCACAGGTTAGGGCAAGGCAGCATGAATTTAATAACCGGATGATGGCGATTGAAGCTGTCGTTACCTCTGCTGATACTTTAGAAGAAGCCCGGAAAGAAGTGACGGCTCTCACGGGAAGTATTGGAATCAGTCTTAATGACAGGGAACTGCTCTCATGTGACAGCAAAATGATTGCCGGGATGCTGTTTGGAAAAATAAAGCAGGCAGAAGCGGCAAATCATCACATAGAATTATCTTTACATGGTCTTTTCAAGAAAACTGTCACCCCGGAAACAGAATGGATCGAGGTCATTGGGATTTTATTGGATAATGCAATCGAGGCTTCACCGAAAGGAAGTACAATTTTTTTATCCAGCAAGAAACAGGGGGATTTTCTGGAGTTGACAGTTTCCAATCCGGCTCCGCCACTGTCAAATACTGAATTTATGGCCTTGTTTGGAAAAGGCGTAACAACAAAGACGAATCGTGACGGCCACGGCTTTGGTCTGTATAACATCCTACGCATGACGGAACGGTATCATGGAAAAATCCTGACCCGCAACGAATCCATTTTAAATGAAAATTATGTTGTCTTTGGCGTACTCATGCCATAAAAAGGGGTATGAACGAGGGTTTTAAGGGAACGAAATTTATCTTGTTCCCTTAAAACCCTCTCTTGTTTCCAACCTATTGAAGCGCTTGAAAGCCTTCGATATACTGGAAAAAACAAAGAAAGGGATGAATGAAATATGATAGGCCTTGTGAGAAATGAGTGGAAAAAAGTTTTTCTGCCGGTGCTATTGACAACGGTTCTTCTGGCAATCGCCATGGGTGTGTTGTCCTGCACAATTTACCAAAACTATGTACTGCACTACGATTTAGAGGCATGGGAAGTTGGAACAGAACTGTTTTCTCTGCTTTATCCGCTGTTTGTTGTGGTGCCGCTATGCTGGAATTTGTATTACGAGCGCAAAAACAACTTCCTGCTCTATATCATGCCGCGAGTGAAAATTAAGAAGTACCTGACTGCCAAATGGATTGCATATGCGCTGGGAACCCTTTGTATTATTGTGATTCCTTATATACTATCGGCGGTGTTTGCCCTCTATGTGAAACCGCCAGTGGTTCCTTTTGTTGAAAATCCGTTTAGTCATATATTTGAAAACGCATTTATAAAGACCCCGCTGTTATATGCAGTTGCCCTGTCCCTTTGGAGAGGCATAGTCAGCCTTTTTGTAATGACCTTCGGATTTGTCCTCGCTTTATACTGCAAGAACATTTTTGTAATCCTTACCGGGCCGTTTATGTATTCCATTTTAGAAAATTTTGTCCTGGCTATTCTCTGCCTGGAGAGACTGCGGCTGGTCGTAGCTTTTGATCCCACAACAGTCAATCCAGAGGTCGTGTCAATCTTCTCTTTCTTCTTTGGCCCAATCGTTTTAAGCATTGTGATTGGCCTGACAGCGTTTCTCCTTTCTAAGAAAAATGCTATCGTAACCATTTAGGAGTCCGTTATGATTGCGCTTATCAGAAAGAATCTCCGTTTGTGGGGATATGGAAAGTCGCTTGCCCTATTTACCGGATGTATACTTTTTTCCATCAGCGGGAGGTTAAACGGAGGTATTGCATACGAGCGGCACATCTTGTCGGCGGTATCAGACCATTACTATCTGACCTATTTTGTGCTGCCGATTGTACTGTTAAGCTGCTTTTCCTTTATTGATGACGATGGAGAGCCAGTAATCTTACGGTTTCAAAGTTACCATTCTTATTTTCTGAAAAAATGGATTGGGGGCGGTTTGATTGCAGTCATTCTGACGGCTGTTCAAACTGGGGCAATTCTTCTGTCTGGTATAGGATTACCTTTAGGCAACGAATGGAACCTTGCTGCGGGTGCAACGGAAGCCGAGTTATTTTCCACTCTGGAACAGCTTTTTGCCAGTCCCTTGCAGGCATTTGTCTGTTTTACCCTCTATCAGCTTATTGGAAGTTGGCTGATATTTGGAATCTGTATGTGGATTGGACATTTCACTGGGAGAAAGTGGACGATCCGAATTGTAATCGTTCTTTATGTCCTCTCGGCTGTGTGGATCAAGCTTCCGGCAATTCAAAATATTCCGCTGACGAGTTTTAATCATTTGCTGATTTTACACCACAATTTTGGAGAGCCGGCTCGTCCATGGAGTACAGGATTCACGCTGCTGCTATTCATGCTGACAATTATGTTTTCTGTACGGTTCGCATGGCGGGGGCATTTGCCCCAACTTCGCCTGAAATGTCACGGTATTGCCGCGTACTATTCCTATGAGCTGATGACGAAACGCAATATTCTGATCCTTCTGGCCGTTGTGGTTGGAATTACGCTTTATAAAGGGCTGGGATATGGCGCCGCAGAATCCGACGCAGAATGGATATATTCGCTGTTTGCGGGACACGGAACAGGATATTTTCAGGTGTTCCCATTTCTGGAAATGCTTATTACCAGCGGTGTACCGCTATACCTGCTGGCAGCTTTTGTGGAACATACGGTAAACGGACAATCTATTTTTATTTCTGTGCGTGCAAAAAGCCGTAGACATTTAGTGAAGGGGATCTTATCAGTCAGTACAAAATTTCTCATAATATATGCATTCTTTTGGCTTATGGCTGGCCTTATAGGGGCATCCCTATTCAGCACTGGATTAACAATCGTTTCTTTCAGGCTTATGCTCTATGCGGTTTTAATGAAGTGCCTTGATATATTGGTGCAATATCTGATTGTGCTCGGCATCTACATTGCCACAAGACAAGTTACAATCGGTTTCCTTGTGTTAGTGGCGGGAAATCTGCTCTGTATCCTTCCGGGGAATTGGGTAGCTTATTCGCCCTTTGGCCTTTCCAGCCTGACAAGAATTTCTGTTGTGGAACCGGGAATTGGAATTTCCGCTGTGTCCGCCTTTGGTATAGAGGCCGCTATTTTAACGCTGATGATTGCAGGAATCCTTATGTGGGGCTACAAGAAAATATTGAATTAGGAGGACAGAATATGAGTTCATATATTGAAGTAAGAAATGTATCAAAAAGTTTTAGCGGCAGGGCAATTCTTCAGAATATTTCCCTGTCTGTAGAACAGGGAACAACTGTTGGTTTGGTTGGCGCTAACGGCAGCGGAAAGTCGGTGCTGTTCAAGATTATATGCGGCTTTGAGAAGCCAGATCAGGGCAGCGTATATGTGCGTGGCAGGCAGATTGGCAAAAATGGTCGTGACTTCCCCGCAGACATGGGTGTATTTATCAATTCCCCTGGCTTTATCGGTATTTACAGTGGCTTTCAAAACCTGAAATTTCTTGCGGACATTCAAGGGAAAATTGGAGAGAAAGAAATTCGGCAGACCATGACCAAAGTGGGGCTTGACCCCGATAACAAAGCGAAAGTAGACAATTATTCTCTTGGCATGAAGCAGAAATTGGGGCTTGCACAGGCGATTATGGAGGGGCAGGATATTCTGATTTTGGATGAGCCTTTTAACGCATTGGACTACAAAACCTATGAGGATGTAAAGGCCATCATCCGTATGCTGAAAGCGGAAGGCAAGACCATTTTTCTGACTTCACACCATTATAAGGATATTGAGCAGTTATGCGATCAGGTGTATTCGCTTGAAGATTGTCAGCTTCTGCCGATTACAGAAGAAATCGCGGCGCGGTATCGAGAAATGGATTAGCCTGCAAAAGTATATTGAACATACCGGTTGCCGCCCTGGGCAGCGTGAAGTCCAAGCTGCTGAAAAGCTTGTCGTAAAACATGGCGGCGCTTTGGGATGTAAACAGCGTCACATCCTGAATGATTTCCTGTCGGTAGATAGCGGCCAGCCCCTTTCCGGTTGGTGTGTTTCACAAATCCATTTTACCAAAAAGGGGCTCCGCTTTCTATATCAATGGAGTGATTTTCGGCTTCAGCCATGGCCGGGAACCATTGCAATTACCGCGTTTCTTGCGTTTTGCTCATGGCGGTGTTATGATTATTTCGTGAGGGGATCCTATCCGGTTCCCGCGCACGAGAGGACTTCCGCCGCACAAGCGACGGCACACGCCAAATGCCGGAAATGCCAGAAAGGACTTTACTTATGCGGCGCAGCCCTGTATAATCGTTTAAGATAGAAAATCGTCGAAAGACTATGCTGCAGGGCCATATGTCTGAGCGGGAGAGCCCCTATGATCGACCGACCGCACTCTTTTAAGGAAACACCGCGCAGTGAAAGCTGCGGTATTGCCTTAGCAGGACTGCGGTCAGTTTTTTTCTCTGCGAAAGGAGGGAGCATCGGTGAACCGCGTGTTCCGCGAGGAAAAGAAATATCTGATCTCGCTGCCGGAGGCGCTGCAAGCCTGCCATCGGCTCGCGCAGGTCATGCACGAGGACCCGCACAACGGCATAAGCGGCTACCCTGTCCGCTCGCTTTACTTCGATACGCTCGACGACAGGGACTTCCACGAAAAGGCTGCGGGCGTAGAGCTGCGGCGCAAGCTGCGCCTGCGCAGCTATGATCCGGCGGCAGACTTCGCCATGCTGGAGATGAAGCAGAAGCAGGGCGCAAGTCAGCTCAAGCGCTCTCTGCGCGTGACACGGGAGGATGCCCAAGCGCTCACGCGCGGCGACTACGCGCCGCTGCTGCGGTATCCGGAGTCTTTTGCCGCGGAGTGCTACGCGCTGATGCACAGCCGGTGCTATCGCCCCAAAACGATCGTAGAATACAACCGCAAGGCATTTATCGCCAAGGAGAACAAAATACGCATTACCTTTGACAGCCGCATTGTTTCCGTTGAGAGCTGCTTCGACCTCTTTTCGCCGCGGCTGAACATGAACCCCGTGCTCGATCCGTACTGCGTGGTGCTTGAGGTCAAGTACAACGGCTTTCTGCTCGATTATCTTCGCGAGCTGATCAACAGCGTGGATCGCAGTGAGCTTTCTGTCAGCAAATATGTGCTTGCCCGCCAAAACGGATGTCAGACGAGGCTATAGGAGGAAAACACCATGAGACAACAGATCCTGAACCTTTTTACCACACCCCGCGATATGTCGTGGGAGGATATTCTGCTCAATATCGTCCTTGCCGCCGTGCTGGGCTTTTTTATCTTCCTGTCCTACGCCATCTCCCACCGCGGGACGATCTACAGCCGCAAGTTCAACGCCTCGCTCGTCATTCTCGCGGTGCTGACGGGGACGGTCATGACCGTCATCGGCAACAACATTGCGCTGTCTCTCGGTATGGTGGGCGCGCTGTCCATCGTCCGCTTCCGCACCGCCATCAAGGACTCGCGCGATACGGTTTATATTTTTTGGTCCATCATTGTCGGCATCTGCTGCGGCGTGGGCGATTATGTCGTGGCCTGCATCGGCAGCGCCGTGACCTTCGCGGTGATCCTGCTGCTCGGCTGCATCAAGAGCGATAACCGGATGCTGCTCATCATCCGTGCCCACCGCAGCAAGCAGGAGCCGATCAAGGCGCAGGTCTACAAGCTCTTTCGCGCCAAAGCGACGCTGCGTGTGGAAAACACGACGGAGGATACGGTCGAACTGATCTACGAGATCACGCAAAAGCTCCTGCGCCGCGTGGAGCAGACAACGCCGGACATTCCCGGCAGCATCTATTCGCTGGGAAGCATCGACTATGTCAATCTTGTCATGCAGAACGACGAGGTGTCGAACTGAGAAACCGGAAAGAGGGGAGCGGAGACGAACATGAAATACAAGCGAATGGCTCTTGCGGCCTGTGCGCTGCTGCTTCTCCTATCCGCAACAAACCTGTCAGCCGTGCTGACCGATGAGCACCCACGCTATCATCAGCATCTTGAGCGCCCCGCCTATACACCCTGTGCCGACCACGGAGAAGATCTGCTCTGCTCTCATCTGCCGCTCGTTCTCATCGACACTGGCGGAGAGGCGATCCCGGGCGTGCCCATCCAGAGCGGCGGCAGCGGCCGTGAGGACGATGCTTTCACCACGACCGCAGACGGCAGTACGCTGCTGCGCGCGTCCGTCTCGGTGGTGGATCATGCCGAGGGCAACAATCACCCCGCCGACACGCCGACGCTTCAGAGCGTCATTGACATTCGAGTGCGAGGCAACTCCTCGCGCTATTTTGATAAGCACAGCTATCTTGTCAAGACGCTGACGGACGACGGTGCGGCCTCGCGCGATGTCGCCATGCTGGGCATGGACGCGTTCGACGAGTGGGCGCTGCACGGGCCGTACCTCGATAAGACGCTCATCCGCAATTATATGTGGTACAATCTTGCGGGCGAGATCATGGACTACGCGCCGAATGTGCGCTTCTGCGAGGTACTGCTCAACGGAGTGTATCAGGGGCTTTATGTTATGACGGAGACTGTCAGCTCCGGCGCGGATGCCCGCTTGAAGCTCACGGAGCCGTCGAAGGACACGGTGCAGACGAGCTATGCTCTGCGCCTTGACCGCGGCAGCGGCAACGAGGTCAAAAACATCGAGACCTTCTCCCAATACGCCCTGCGAAATCTGCAGGATATAGACATCGTCTATCCGGGAACAAAATGGCTTACGCCGGAGCGCGCGGCGTGGATCGCACAGGATTTCTCCGACTTTGAAAAGTCACTCTACTCCTATGACTATGATACCGAGCCCTATGCATGGTGGGAGCAGGCGGACATGAGCTCTTTCGTGGACTACTTTATCCTCAACGAGTTTACCTGCAACTATGATGCGGGCTGGCTTTCCACCTACATCTACAGGGATGTGCGCGGCAAATACAAAATGTGCATCTGGGACTTCAACTCCGCCTGTGACAACTACAGTCATCCGGTCGCAGAGCCGCAGCATTTTGAGCTGCAATACAATGTCTGGTACTATATGCTCAGCAAAGACGAGAAGTTCATAAACGCCGTCATCGACCGCTACCGCGAGCTGCGTCAGGGCATCCTCAGCGACGAGTATCTCTGCGCCTACATAGACGACGTTACCGCGTGGCTCGGCGATGCCGTCGAGCGCAACTTCTCCGTCTGGGGCTACACGCTCGAAAAGGATATGCTCTCCCCCGCGTGGCGCAACCCGCACTCACACGCGGCTGCCGTCGCGCAGATGAAGCGCTTTTGCATCGAGCGCGGCGCGTGGATGGACGAGAATATCGACATTCTTCGCCAGTACAGCCACGAATCCAAAAACAAGAAATTCAACCACTGAGCCACCACACCATCGAGAAAGGAGGGCGGCGGCTTGAAAAGATTTCTCATCGTGCTCACCGCCCTGATCTTAGGCTATCTCGCCTACGACACCGCGCGCTACTACCTCGGCTGGTACATCGACCTTCAGCCGGACGCGCCGGTCAGCGCTTTCATGTCCACCGACGCGCAGCACCTTTATATGGATCGCGGCGCGGGACCGGAGGAGTTCACCGTCAAGGGCGTGAACCTCGGCGTGGGCGTCCCGGGCGAGTGGGCGACGGACTACGCCGTCAGCAAGGAGACCTATCTGCGCTGGTTTGCCCAGATGCAGGAGATGGGCGCGAACACCGTGCGCGTCTACATTACGCTCCACGACGACTTCTACAACGCCTTCTACGAGTACAACACCGCGCGCGAGGAGGCGAACGAGGAACCGCTCTGGCTCATCCACGGCGTATGGGTGAACGACTATATCCAAAACTCCCACCGCGACGCCTATGACAAGCAGCAGGTTCGAGACCATGTCCGGCACCGA
>OHTH01001138.1_pt1 | contig 10958 bp, 11 predicted proteins | sample 1578831 | NCBI WGS metagenome assembly OHTH01 (sample SAMEA3879590, study PRJEB24766) | human gut metagenome | biome: human-associated habitat; feature: feces | place: USA | collected 1985/1987 | reverse complement strand
TGACGTTCACGGAATTTCTCCATGAAGTGAACCACACGCTGATGAATGATTTTGTTTCCATGCCGAATGATGAAATCAACCGTTACATGAAAATGGAAAAGCTACTGGAAAATAAAATCTCCCGTCGCTTTAAGGTGCGTCGCTTGGAAATCAATGATTTTGGGTATCTCATGGAACATCTTTACGGCAGGGACGGTATCGCCTATGAAGATTACGAATATCAGTTACCAAAAAAGAAATTGAACAAAGAAACGCTGATAAAATACTACGACCTTATCCGTCCGACAAGGTGTGTGATTGAGGAAAGCCAGCGGTATTTACACTTGGAGCATGAGGACAAGGAAAGCTATGTGTCCTACTTTACTGTCAATGCGATTGTAGGCGAGCTTGATTTTCCGTCAAGTGAAATCTTCTATTTCCAGCAACAGCAATTCACATTCCCCGTTGATACTTCTATGAATGTAGAAATCGTGGAGAACCGAAAAGCATTAACAACCGTCCGCAACAAGAAAAAGGAATTGAAAGACCTTGACAATCACGCTTATCAAGCAGGAAGTGAAACCAGCTCAAATGTGGTGGACGCATTAGACAGCGTGGACGAGCTGGAAACAGACTTAGACCAGAGCAAAGAAAGTATGTATAAGTTAAGTTACGTCATACGGGTGTCTGCACCCGATCTTGACGAACTGAAACGCCGTTGTGATGAAGTCAAAGACTTTTACGACGACCTCAATGTAAAGCTGGTGCGTCCTGCTGGGGATATGCTGGGGCTTCATTCTGAATTTCTTCCAGCCAGCAAGCGATATATCAATGACTATGTGCAGTATGTAAAATCAGATTTTTTAGCTGGACTTGGCTTTGGAGCAACCCAGCAGTTAGGGGAAACTACGGGTATCTATATGGGCTATTCCGTTGATACGGGAAGAAATGTGTACCTGCAACCGTCTTTAGCTTCGCAGGGTGTGAAAGGTACAGTTACAAATGCCCTTGCTTCTGCTTTTGTCGGTTCGCTTGGCGGTGGTAAGTCGTTCTGCAATAATCTTCTGGTATATTATGCGGTGCTGTTTGGCGGTCAAGCACTTCTGTTAGACCCTAAAAGTGAGCGTGGCAACTGGAAAGAAACGCTCCCAGAAATCGCCCATGAAATCAATATCGTAAACCTAACCAGCGATAAGGACAATGCAGGACTTCTTGACCCATTCGTGATTATGAAGAATGTCAAAGACGCTGAAAGTCTGGCAATCGACATTTTGACATTTTTAACGGGTATTTCCTCTAGGGACGGCGAAAAATTCCCCGTACTTCGTAAAGCGGTTCGCTCCGTTACCCAGAGTGAAAAAAGAGGACTGTTATACGTTATTGAAGAATTGAGAAAGGAAGATACCGCAATCTCACGCAATATCGCAGACCATATCGACAGCTTTGCAGACTATGATTTTGCACATCTGCTGTTTTCAGACGGTACGGTGGAAAATGCTATCAGTCTGGATAACCAGCTCAATATCATTCAAGTAGCCGACCTTGTGTTGCCAGATAAAGATACCACTTTTGAGGAATACACGACCATTGAATTATTGTCGGTGTCTATGCTGATTGTGATTAGTACCTTTGCCCTTGATTTTATCCATTCGGACAGAAGTATTTTTAAGATTGTCGATTTGGACGAAGCGTGGGCGTTCTTAAATGTGGCACAAGGCGAAACTTTATCAAATAAGCTGGTTCGTGCTGGACGAGCTATGCAGGCAGGCGTTTATTTTGTTACCCAGTCTGCCTATGATGTTTCAAAGGAAAGTCTGAAAAACAATATCGGCTTGAAGTTTGCCTTTCGTAGTACCGACTTGGGCGAGATAAAGCAGACCTTAGAATTTTTCGGTATCGACAAGGACGACGAGAACAACCAGAAACGCTTGCGTGATTTGGAGAACGGACAATGCTTATTGCAGGACTTATACGGGCGTGTGGGTGTAGTACAGATACATCCCGTCTTTGAAGAACTGCTACACGCCTTTGATACCAGACCGCCCGTACAGAGAAATGAGGTGGAGTGATGAAAGAAAGGATAATAGGTGCGTTCACAAAAAAGAAGATTTTCCAATTTCTCAAAATGGTTCTGTTTGTCGTGGCACTTTCCCTTATCCTGCTTTCACTTCTGGGGACGGTAGCTCATGCGACGGGGCTTGTGGACGATACCATAAACGCAGAAAATCTTTACTCAAAATATCCCCTTTCCAACTACCAGCTTGATTTTTATGTAGATAATAGCTGGTCGTGGTTGCCGTGGAACTGGCTGGACGGGATTGGAAAATCGGTACAGTACGGGCTTTACTGCATTACCAACTTTGTCTGGACGATAAGCCTTTATTTAAGCAATGCCACGGGCTATGTGGTGCAGGAAGCCTATAAACTGGACTTCATCAACGATATGGCAGACAGTATCGGACAGAGCATACAGACCCTTGCAGGCGTTACCTCAAACGGTTTTTCTTCCACGGGCTTCTATGTTGGTTTCCTGCTTCTCATTATCTTAGTAGTGGGAATGTATGTTGCCTATACGGGACTGATAAAAAGAGAAACCAGTAAGGCACTTCACGCCGTTATCAACTTTGTGGTGGTGTTCGTGCTGTCCGCTTCGTTTATTGCCTACGCTCCTGATTACATCAAGAAGATAAATGAATTTTCAAGTGATATTAGTACCGCTTCGTTGGACTTGGGAACAAAAATCATGCTCCCCAACTCTGACAGCGAGGGCAAGGACAGCGTGGACTTGATACGGGATAGCTTATTTTCTATTCAAGTGGAACAGCCGTGGCTCTTGCTTCAATTCGGGAACAGCAACGCAGAGGAAATCGGTACAGACCGTGTAGAAGCTCTCGTATCGGCAAGCCCAGAGGACGAGGACGGGAAAACCAGAGAGGAAGTCGTGAAAACAGAAATCGAGAACAACGACAACAACAATCTGACGATACCGCAGGTCGTGAACCGTTTAGGCATGGTGTTCTTCCTATTGTTCTTCAATTTAGGGATAACGATATTTGTATTCTTGCTTACGGGCATGATGTTGTTCAGCCAGATACTTTTTATTATCTTTTCAATGTTTTTACCTATCAGTTTTCTACTTTCTATGATACCGAGCTATGAAAGCATGGCAAAGCAGGCAATCGTGAGAGTGTTTAATACCATAATGACACGGGCAGGAATAACGCTCATTGTAACGGTGGCGTTCAGCATTTCCAGTATGTTTTATAACATCTCCACAGACTACCCGTTCTTTATGGTGGCGTTCTTGCAGATAGTTTGCTTTGCAGGTATCTACATGAAGCTGGGCGATTTAATGAGTATGTTCTCTTTGAACGCTAATGACAGTCAAAGCATGGGACGCAGGATTTTCCGCAGACCATATCTGTTTATGCGACATCGGGCTAGGCGTATGGAACACCGTATTGCAAGGGCGGTAAGTGCTGGCGGTATTTCGGGCGGTGTGGCTGGTGCGGTGGCTGGAAGTGCCGTTGCTGGCAAGAGGGCTGAAAGAAAAAATACCGCTTCTAAAGAAAATCGGGTCAATACCACTTCCAGTATGGGACAGCGTGCAGGCTCAAAGGTAGGTGCTGTCTTAGATACGAAAAATAAAGTGAAAGACAAGGCAAATGCTGTCAAAGAGAATATCAAGGATATGCCGACACAGACCGCTTATGCGGTGTATTCCGCAAAGGAAAAGGCAAAGTCCAGCGTGTCCGACTTCAAGCGTGGCATGGTGCAGGAACAGCAGTCCAGACAGACGGGACGCTTGGAAAAGCAGGAACAGCATAGGCAGAATATCGCTGATAAGCGTATGGAGCTTCAAAAGGCACAAGAAGCAAGGCAGGCACAGCGAAAGGCTGACGGATCAGCGACAACGGGAGCTACCCGTCCCCATGAGCGACCAGCCACAGCTTCAAAGCCGAGTGCGGAAAAAATGCAGGAAGTCAAACGCCCTGCCACAGCGACCACTCCGAAAGCAAGTGAGCCAGTCAAGACAACTGTTATCAAAGAGCGTCCGTTATCTTCTGGTGCTTCTGATAAGAAAGCGACCCAGTCGGCACAGCCAGTACATAGACAGAATGTAGAAAAAGTGGTATCGCAGGAAACACGCCAGAATTACAAAGCAGAGCGTACCACAAAGACACAGACCTTTGAACAATCAAAGCGTACAACGGAACATACCGAAAAGAACCGTAACCTTGTAACGAAGAAAGGACAGAAGAAAAAATGAAACTGAAACATATCGCTCTTATTGGCAGTCTGTTTCCTATCCTCTTTTCTCTGGTACTGTTCTTTGGTGTGTTGATTAGTGCGGACAGCGACGACGAGAACAGCAACTTTTCTTCTAGCATTACGGGTATGAACCTATCCGCAGAAGTCTTAAAACATCAGCCTATGGTAGAAAAATACGCCAGAGAAAACGGTATCTCCGAGTATGTCAATGTGTTGCTGGCTATCATTCAAGTAGAAAGTGGCGGTACGGCAGAAGATGTTATGCAGAGTTCAGAAAGTCTTGGCTTACCGCCCAATTCTTTAGATACGGAAAGCTCAATCAAGCAGGGGTGTAAGTATTTTGCGTCCCTGCTTTCTTCCTGCAAAAATCAAGGTATGGACGACTTGAATGTAGCGATACAGTCCTATAACTATGGCGGTGGTTATGTGGGATATGTGGCAGGAAAAGGAAAGAAACATACATATAATCTTGCAGAGAGCTTCGCCCGTGAAAAATCGGACGGAAAGAAAGTAACCTACACCAACCCGATAGCCGTTGCGAAGAACGGGGGCTGGCGTTATCAGTATGGCAATCAATTTTACGTCGAATTAGTCAATCAGTATTTAACTGTTCCGCAGGTATCGGGGGAACTGGCACAAAAAGTAATGAATGAAGCGTTGAAATATCAAGGCTGGAAGTATGTGTATGGCGGTAGCAATCCCAACACTTCCTTTGACTGTTCGGGACTTACGCAATGGTGCTATGGAAAAGCTGGTATCTCCTTACCGAGAACGGCACAAGCCCAGTATGACGCAACCCAACATCTGCCACTCTCGCAGGCAAAGGCTGGCGATTTGGTATTTTTCCATTCTACCTATAACGCTGGTACTTATGTAACGCACGTTGCAATTTATGTAGGGAATAACAAGATATATCATGCAGGCGACCCGATAGGATATGCAGACCTAAATAATAGTTACTGGCAACAGCATTTAATCGGTGCAGGACGAGTAAAACAATAGAAAGGACTTGAAAAATATGTTTAAGAAGAGTAAGAAACAGACAGAAAATGTCAAAGGAAAAAAGGTGCGTACTGTCAAGGTAGGCACACATAAGAAAACCGTGATTGCGTTGTGGGTGGTGCTTATCGCAAGCGTGAGCTTTGGGGTGTATAAGAATTTTACGGCTATCGACCAGCACACCACGCATGAAAAAGAAATCATTGAGCTTCGCTTGCAGGACACCAACGGGATTGAAAATTTCGTGAAGAACTTTGCGAAGTCCTATTACACATGGAGTAACAGCAAAGAAGCCATTGAAGCAAGGACGCAGGCAATCAGCGGTTATCTGACAAAGGAATTGCAGGACTTGAATGTTGATACCATTAGAACCGATATACCGACTAGCTCCACAGTTACAGATGTGATTGTGTGGAATATCGAACAGTCGGGAACGGACACTTTTTCTGCCACCTACGAAGTAGATCAGCAGATAAAAGAGGGAGAACAGACAACAGCAATTAAAGCAACCTATACCGTGAAAGTCCATGTGGACGCTGACGGGGATATGGTAATCGTTCAGAACCCTACCCTTGCACCAGCAATCGAAAAATCAGACTATGAGCCTAAAACACCAGAAGCAGACGCAAGCGTGGACGCTGATACCGTAAATGACGCTACCTCATTTTTGGAAACATTCTTTAAGCTCTATCCGACAGCCACAGAAAAAGAACTTGCTTACTATGTATCGGGAAATGTGCTTGAGCCTATCGGCAGGGACTACCTTTATTCTGAACTGGTAAACCCAGTATTTACAAAGGACGGGGACAATGTGAAAGTCAAAGTAGCCGTAAAATTCCTTGATAATCAGACAAAGGCAACGCAAGTTTCGCAGTATGAGCTTGTGCTACATAAGGATAGTAACTGGAAAATTGTAGGGTAAATGATAATTAGGCTTGCATTTCTGTATTGATTTGTAAGCCTAATTATATTACTTATACTTCTGGAAAATCCCGACTAATAAAGTATCTATTGCTTCAGCTAATTCAAATCTAACTTTGTCTGGAGCAGAAAAGGCGTTTCCTAATTGTAAAGTTGTATAACCGTGAATTATTCCAGTAAGCATATTTAATATTTCAAGTGTTTTGTCTTTATTAAGACTGCATGATTGGATAAGAGTAGTTAATAATGAAAGATAATTGTTAAAAATGGTTGCTGTTTCCTCTGTTCCGTGCCACACAGCCCATTGAATTGTTTCATAAACTCCAGGGTGTTCAATCATATAGTTTAGGTATTCGATAGAAACTAACTTAATTGCTTCTTTCTCTATTTTTCCAACGGCAACTTTCATCATTCTTTCATTCATCTCACGCATACCATTATGAGCAACTTCTAAAAGAATTATCTAAACTTTCTATGTGATTATATAAAGATGGTGTACGAATGTTTAATTTTTGAGCAACAGCTTTTAACGAAACATTATTTAATCCTTTTTCATCTGCTAAGTCTGATGTTGTTTTTATTACTGCTTCTTTAGTGGTTTTCATAGTTATTCACCTCATTCAAAATATCATACAAACACAATTCTAACTAATCGAATTAGTGTGGTCAATAATATAATTAGAAAATTATGACTATTTATTGACTTTTCTACAAAAATATTTTAAAATACTAATTAGATTAGTTTAATAACTATTTAAAATAGTATTTTAAGGAGCGATTATATGTGTACAAGATTTGTTTACAATGGTATAGATAAAATTGTTGGTTTTAATTTTGATATTGACCTCTCTGTATGGGACCATACTGTAATTACCGAAGAAAATAGATTTTATATTGGTATTAAAATGCCTGACGGTCTGTATCATTCATTTCATGGGGTAAATAAAAATGGTAATGTAGGAACACTTCTTTATGTGCATGGTAACGAAAACGCAAAGTATATAGAAAGCGAGGATTGTATTACAATATCTGAATTAACAGAAAAATTCATTAAAGCTGAGATTTCTTTTGATAAAGCCTTAGACATTGTTAAAAGGAAAAAAATTATTTATGCACCAGATGCTACTATGCAAGCTATGCTTTCTGATAAAAAAGGACGTGTTTTAATTATTGAACCCGGAATTGGGTATAGATATGAACAAGAGAATTTTTCACTTATTACAAATTATTCTATTCTAAAACCAGATATAACAAAGCCGTACATTGTTTCTGGGGATACAAGATACGAAGTGGCTAAAAAGTTATTGGCAGGATACGATAAAGATTTTTCAGTAAATGACGCATTTAAAGTATTAAAATCTGTTTCTCAAAAAGACTTGTGGGCAACTAGGGTTTCATTTGTATATTCTACAGAAAAAAATAAAGTATATTATGTCTTGAATAATGATTTTAGTAATGTATTTGAATTTCATTTTTAATACTAATGAATTTATAAATTTACAATTATGATTAAGAAAGGTTAATTATGATAGGTCTTAAAAAACGAGATATAAAAAAGGCATTAAAAGCAGGTGCAAGGGCTGGTGGTGTTTCATTGGCTGATGTACGTGCTGATATTGAAGCGACGATTGATGAAGTTATGAATAGTACAGACCCAGAGGTGCAGGCAAATTTCAAAAAGTATTTTGGAAACAAACGCCCTACGCCAGAAGAATATATTTATATAATTACAAAGAAAACAGTTAAAGGACTGAAAGTATGAAAATAGAACGTCTGATAGGAATAATCTTTTATTTAATAAATAGAGAGTGTGTAACAACAAATGAATTAGCACAAAAGTTTGAAGTATCTCGCAGAACGATTTTACGAGATATTGATACACTAACTCTTGCCGGTATTCCGATTTATTCTGAGTTAGGTGTAAATGGTGGATATATCATAAATAAAGATTTTAAGGTTGATGAAAAAATTATTGACAACAATAATAAAGAATATATTTTGCTTGCTTTAAATAGTCTAAGAACTGTTTACGGAAATAAAAAAGTCATTGAAACTTACGAAAAAATGAAGCATCTCTATAATGATGTAAATATCAATACACTTCCAGATGTTGATTTCTCAGTTGTAACGGAAAGTCCACAAATTATGGGGTGTGTAGACTTAATCAATAAAGCAACAAAAGAACAGAGAACTATAAAATTTACATATACTAATTCCGCAGGAAATACAAAAAAAGTTTTTTTAAACCCATTACATACATATTATAGGTGGTATTCTTGGTATGTTTTTGGATATGATACTTCTAAAAATGATTATCGTATGTTCAAAGTAGTAAGAATGAAAAATATTTCTTTAACAAAAGAGCTTTTTCAATCCAATGATAATATAGCTGACCTTTTATCTGATTTTGAAAAAAGGCGCAACCAGACAAATATTACTGTTGTTCTATCTTACAAAAAAGAAATAGATACTTTAGTTAATGAATACTTTAAAGGAGAAATTGTTGAAATTGTTAATGAATGTTTTATAAGAGAAATTCAGATTAAAGAAAATGATTTTATAACATTCTCAATCCTTTTGGGTCTTTGCGATAAAGTAAAAATATTATCCCCTCAAAAATACAAAGAAAAAGTATTAGCTCATATCAGCGAAATAAAGAAAAATTTCACTTAATAGTGACATACATTTGTCACTATTCCTGCTATATAATTTTCTCATATCGAAAATATGAGGAGATGTGAAAATGAAAAAAGTATATGTATATTTATTAGACGACATGGCAGAATGCGAAATTGGTTATATTTTACAAGCATTCAGTATGGAAAAATTATTAAAAAATGGAACTAAAGAATTTGAAGTAAAGACAGTTAGTTTTAATAAAGAACCCGTCTTAACTTTAGGTGGATTAACAATTGTTCCAGATTATACTATATCAGAAGTTGATTTCAACGCTAGTACAGCTCTACTTTTACCGGGTTCTTCTACTTGGGGAAGTAAAGAAAATCAAGAAATATTGGAAAAAGCACAAGAATGTTTAAACAAAAATATTTTAGTAGGTGCTATTTGTGGGGCAACACTCGCACTTGCTGATTATGGTATATTAGATAAATTTAAACACACAAGTAATTCTTTGGAGTATCTAAATTTCTTTTCAAAAAACTATGCAGGACAGAGCTCGTATGTTTGTTCTAATTCCGTTTTAGACAGAAACTTAGTGACAGCAAGTTCGGCAGGCTCATTAGAATGGACGAAAAATATTCTAAAGAGCCTTAATGTATATTCTGACAAGAAAATTACTGCTTTTTACAATTATTACTCGACAGGAAACGTAAAATACTATGATGAACTTTTAAAATAAAAAATAAAAATGTTTGGGGCTGTATCTTTGCATTTGTATTTCTGTGGAATGCTTTTTAAATGGTAAAGGGTTGAGAAAGTTTATGATAGGTCTTAAAAAGAGAGATATTAAAAAAGCTTTGAAAGCTGGTGCAAAGGCTGGCGGTATGTCATTGGCTGATGTACGGGCTGATATAGAAGCTACTATTGATGAAGCTATGAACAGCACCGACCCAGATGTGCAGGCAAATTTCAAAAAGTATTTTGGAAACAAACACCCTACACCAGAAGAATATATTTATAAAATTACGAAGAAAACAAAAATTTAATTTCTTTAATATTCATTAGTTTTGCAATTTAAAAAAGTTTTTGCCAATTTAAAAAAGTTCTTGAAATTCATTTTAATTGCCCTTACGATTACCTTATCAAGCTTGATATTCATTTTAAGCAGGAGGTAATAATTTGAAAATTGAAGAATTTAAAGATATAAAGATAGCATATATGCGTAGAGTTGGTAAGTATGGTTTGGAGAATAAACACTTAATGGAAACCTTTAAAGCGTATTTAAAAGCGAAAGGTTTACTAAAAAAAGAAACCACTATACTTTTCCTGTAAGAAAAAGCTGAGGAAGTGCAAATTTGCGGATTACAGGAAAGGACTGGATATTAAGATGCGAAACAGAAACTACTTTAACAACAATAACATGCAAAAAGGAATCGCACTGGCGACCTGTATGGCAATCGTCATGGGACTGTTCACCGGGTGCGGGAAGAAGAACGATCTGCAGATTGCAGCGTCACCTGATGAAGTGCAGAAAGGGCGATATGTAGAGACGGAACTCTCACTTCCGGAGGAATGGAAGGACAAAAATATCAGCCAGATCTTCCGTTCGGGTGATGAATTACATTTTCTCGTGGCAGGCGGATCGGAAGGACAGACCACTCTGGAGGAATGGAAGCTGGAAGAAGGAGATACTCTGACGGAAGTGACGAAGGACTGGCTGAAGGCGTTTCCCGAGGGAAAGGATCTGGAGAACAGTGACAGTTTTACACTGTTGCAGGATGCGGAGGGGAATCAATACCTGTACGGCAACTGTTACCGGGATGAGGAGAGCTCTTCCGCACATCTGTGGAAGGAAACGGACGGTAATGCGCTGGATATTACACCACAGAAGTGGCTGGAGCCTATCGATATGGATGGCTATCGGTTCTATGATACGCCGCAGTATGTGACACTGACAGAGGACGGATTGTTAGTGGGACTGTCTTATTTTTCCCTGGATGTTGTATTGGCACAGGACGGAAGCATGGTGAGCAGCCAGGAGAGCGACAGCCTGATCGATAGCGGAACTCTGGCGGATAATAAGTGGGTCAGCGCTGTGGGAGACACGTTGTATCTGGCACAGGCAGATGAACAGGGCTCTGTGAACGGATTGTTACAGATGCAGCTGG
>OHTH01001134.1_pt1 | contig 10992 bp, 9 predicted proteins | sample 1578831 | NCBI WGS metagenome assembly OHTH01 (sample SAMEA3879590, study PRJEB24766) | human gut metagenome | biome: human-associated habitat; feature: feces | place: USA | collected 1985/1987 | reverse complement strand
GCTGGTAACACCCGCCTCATGCAGTCTGTGCAGCTGTTCTGCAGAAAGAAATCCCATGGAGGCACACAGATCGATCTTACACTCTTTTTTCATCGTCTCATATGCATGGATCGCCTTGTCAAATTCCTCTCCCGTCAGCGCTCTTCCCGCTGTAACGATAGAAAAACGATCAACGCCTTCCCGCTCATTCATTTTGCATGCTGCCAGAATCTCTTCCTCCGGAAGGAAATCATACTCCTCACAGTTTGTATGATGGTGTGCCGACTGTGCACAGTATTTACAGTCCTCCGGGCATCTTCCGCTGCGCCCGTTGATAATTGAACACAGATCTACTTTATCCCCAATCCGTGCTTCCCTGATCTTATCTGCTCCCTTACAGAGCTCTAAAAGATCACAGGTCAGGAAAAATGAAAGGTCATCTTCCCTTGTGATTCTTCTTCCGTTAATAATTTCTTCCGCTAATGTAAGTGCATTCATTTCTTTTTCTCCCGCTTATCTTTCGGATACTGCGCATAATCCCAACGCAGATCCATGTATTTGTATCTCATGAACCATATCTGCTGCAACATCTTTAAGATCTTGCCCGCACTGCCTCATAAGCAAGCACCGGTCTGACACGCTTTGCCACCACTGCCCCAAGAATACTTAAGGCAATGTCCCCCGGCACCGCTAAAACAAAGCAGTACAAAAACAGTGGTCCTGCCGCAATCGGCGTATTAATCACAAAATTACAGATGATATAGTAATAAATCATACCGACTGCATAGACACAAAACAGTCCTGCCAGATTTGCCAGAAGGTACCGTGCAATGGTCTTTTTTTCCATATGTTCCGCAATCCATCCAGTCACAAATGTACCCACTGCAAATCCGATGATATATCCAAAACTGGGTTTAAACACATACCACAGTCCGCCGCCCTCCGAAAAAATTGGAAGACCAGCCAGCCCAAGCAGCATGTACGAAAGTACAGACACCGTTCCCAGTCTTGAACCAAGCAGCAGACCTGCCAGCATCGTAAACAGGTACTGCAGGGTAAATGGCACGACCGGTATCGGAATTTTGATAAATGCCCCGACTGCAATCAGTGCAGTAAATAATCCACAGTAAATTACGCCCTTCGTTTTCATTTTTTGTTAACCTCCGCTCATCTTATAGTTAACAATATTACTCAAAAAAGAGTGTAATGTCAACTTTTTATTTTCATCAAGTTAACATTGCACTCTGTTCAACAATCAAATCACTCTGTTGTTTCCAACATGAGAATGCACATTCTTCCGTTATAAATGAAAATCATCTATATCTCCATCATCCTTTACCTGTCATATCCGGCATCTGCCGCACACTTTCTTATCACCTTCGGAATATTCGCCTGGTTATAGGAAAGTACCTTGATCTTTACTCCCATTGCATATTCCTCTTCCCCTTCAAGTTTCTGCTCGCCGCCTTTTATCACAACTTTAGGCCGTTTCACATCAAAACTGTATTCCATTCCTGTCAGAACCCCGGATTTATTAATGGTATACGCAATCTGCTCATTCTGATAGCCTGTTTTCTGGTACTGTTCATAATAGACGGACATTTTATCCATCTGTTCCGTATCGTCTTCCACCTCCATACCAGCCGGTTCTATGAGGTCAAGCGCCTGATCCCTCTTTTCCTTCAACTGCTGCCCTGACAGTGAAAAGATAATCTGCGTCGCTCCGTCACTTAAATCTACACATTCCGCAGAAACAATGTCCTCCTCCCGGTAGCCCAGATTCGTAAGCGCCTGGTAATTTGGAATATCCGTCGTCGTACTGTAGCCATTCCATTGGCTCCAGACTCCTGCCTGGTAAGAATTGACCGTAACCCCATCACAAAATTCCTTTAAAAACGTCATGGCACCATCGGCATCCGTATTCTTATACTCCGCTGCCCAGGTTTCATCTAACAGGTCAGCCCAGATCTCCTGCGTCTGCTGCACAATGTCCTGGCTCCCGGAATAACTGTTCGTTACCAGATAATGCACATTATTCACTCTGCGCAGTCCCCGCATGCCTTCTAAGACTTTTCCTGTCTCCTCGCTTGCGACTCCGCCTGCAAACATGCTCTCCAAAAATAATACCCCGGAAAAAATAGTGACTGCAACTGCCCGAACTGATTTTTTATCCATAGGGCTCCTCCGATCTCTCATCACGATCCCATTCGTGGTTTTTCCTGCACCATTTCATGGTATCATCATTTTCCATCAAATACAATCGTTTATCAGTCCAAGGCGCTCAAACGCATGCAAAATTCCATCCTCATCAATATGGTCTGTCACCATGTCTGCCAGCCGCTTTACCTCATCCCGCGCATTTCCCATCGCTACGCTGATCCCGGCGTACTCCATCATCTGAAGATCGTTCGGTCCGTCACCGATCGCAATACAGTTTTCCCGTGAAATGCCGACATGGTTCAGATACCGCTCCATGCCTGTCGCCTTGTTAATGCCATTGATCCCGATCTCGCCCGCAAAATCACCCATTCCGTCCAGACTGATCGCCACTGCATCAAAATATGGTTCCATGTCCGCATGAACCTTTGCGACCGGAAACGGTGCGCCGTAATAAATGATCTTCTCATTTTTTTCGTTTTTCCATGGCTGCTCGGTCAGGTGCATCCGTCCGATCAGGCGGTCTAAGCGCTCTTTACTCATTCCGGCATCCCGGTAAACCTTTAACATGCCGTCGCAGCTTCTCTGGTTCAACACCACACCGTCATCCGCCTGGTAACAGAATAAAAATCCATTGCTCTCTAAATAATCAAAACTGCTTTTTCTGTGTTCCTCATCAATATATGCATGATAAAACTCTTTTCCCTCGTCCTCCACAAAGGCTCCGGCTCCGCCGACGATCCCGGAAAATCCAAGTTCTAACAGTGCGTCATAGATCTGAAAACGGCTGCGTCCGCTGCATACCACCATCCGGTGGCCGTTTGCCTGCGCCGTCCGGACTGCGTACTGTGCGGACTCCGGGATCTCGCCTTTTTCGTTGACCATTGTTCCGTCTACATCAAGAAATACTACCTTTTTATCCATTTTCCACACTGCCAGCCTGCAAATTGTTACGGTTCACACTGTAAATTTTCTTTTTACTGGCTGATCCTTTCTAGCATAACCATTCTTTCTGATTGTTTTATATTATCATGCATTTTACTGGCTTTCAATCATTACACAAAAAAGACACCCGAAAACCGTTCCTACAATCCGATTTCCGGGTGCACTTTCCTTTTTCCCTATCTACTTTCTACTGCCGGATATCCACCAGTCCCTGCTCTAAATCCTCCTCCGTAAACATATATGTGCTGCCGGAAGTACCGGTATTCAGATAAAGATACGGGAGTGCATCTTCATCCACAACAAATCCCACATGCAATATCTTTGTCTCCCCGGCTTTGATGCTGTCAAAATAATTGTTTCCCCGCTCTCCGCCGGTCACATCGTAATATGCCATTTCTTCGCCATGCTCTAAACTGCTGCTGTCCGCCTGGACTGTATCCCATGTATCCCCCTCTTTTGGCTGTTCCCCGCCGCAGATCTCGTAAACTCCGTCTTTTTCTCTTATCTTCATGACCGAACTAAAGAATAAAACATCCGTCAATTCTGTTTCCCCGGCATTGGTATACTCTAATGTAACGTATACCAGTTTCCGTGGTACCTCCCTGCTGCTTATGACCTCATCGAGCGTATTGATGCCGTCTCCGGCTTTGATGTAAGAAATCGTATCCGGAAGAAGTTTTCCATTTTCATCCACGTCCAGCATATCACGATCCATAAAAACCGGATCAAGGATTGCGACATCATCCGTCACTTTCACATCCGTCACTTTGATCCGCAGATTCTGTGATTCTCCATCAGTTTCTCCCGTCACAGCAAATTCCTCGCCGATCTTATGCAGATTTTTCATCTCCTCCGCAGTGGCTGTCGTCTTTAACGCCTCATCCTCACCGCTATTCTCCGCCATAGCATCCTCATAATCGCTCCAGTTATATGGACTTATCACCGTGCCATCCGCAAGTTCCTCCGACGGTGCTAAAATAATGCCCTCTGCAACCTTGCAGGCCTCCTCTTTTGTCACATCATGACCGACATACATCTGCATGACATAATGATATTCCGGATAAGTTACATAGATCATCTGGTCAAATGCAGAGTCATCACCCACAATATTCTGCATTTTTTCATAGACACCATCGTGGTTTCCAACCTGTATATTTTCACTTTCCGTCACATAATGATCCTGCATCCAAAATGCCTCATCACCGGTATCCATCTGATAAAATACAATCGAGATACCTCCCTGCCCCGGTGTCTGTTCATAGCTGTATTTTCCTTCTTCCGTCTCTGTCATTCCATCCGGCAGATAAGATAATTTCATTGCAAGCTGCGGTGCCGGATCTATTTTTTCTGTATTTTCTGTCGCATCCGTTTTTTCAATTTTAGTCGTCATACCGTAATTACCCTGCGGACTGCTGCTCATACGGTATAATTTTGTTCCCGCAAAAATCGTCGTTCCAAGTACAAACGTTGCCGCCAGTGACGCCACCACTGCTTTTTTCAATGAAAAATATCCTTTCTGCGGTGTTACTTTTACCTGTTTCTCCACTTCTTTTTCTATCATATCCCGCATGCTCTGCGGCATTTTCGGAAATTCCTGCTCCATATTTTCAATATTCATACTCAACTCTCCATTCCGTAACTGTTTTCCTGTTCCAATTCGTTTTTCAATCTCGCCCTTGCACGTGACAGGCGGTTTTTTATGGTGCTTTCCGTCACGCCTAAAATTCCTGCTATTTCCCGCACACTGTACCCTTCCATATAATACAGTGTGACAGAAAGCCTCGCATCCTCTGACAGATGGCTGATTGCTTCATATAATTCGGAGTAATCCTTTGTCTCCGCAGCCTGTTCCTCCATCTGATAATCTTCTAACGATACCACTTTCTTTTCCTTTCTTATCACGGTATAACATTCATTGATCAGTATCCTGGTCAGCCACGTTTTCGCATAGGCATCTGATTTTAACGTGTGTAATTTGGAAAATGCTTTCACGATCGTTTCCTGGATTGCATCTGCACAGTCCGCATCCCGGTACAGCAGCGTTTTCGCCACATGATACATCATATCCTCGGATGCGATGATCAGCTCTCCCAATTCTTCTTTTTTCATAACTTTCCTTTCCGCCGGCCTACAATCCTGTATATTCTGTTGTTTCTTCTGAGCTCATAGAAGGCATGTCATTGTATATCCCATGTCGTTTTTTACCTCTGAGTATACAATTTTTTCATGCTCTTTGCATGATTCCGTGGCAACATTCTGACCACTGAACCTTTACATAGATTAGACGCATGAAAAAGATAAAAGGTCGCAGTCTTTAAAAAAATATTTTCTTGACAAATCCGACGCACCGCGTCTATAATGGCGTTAATTGAAGCAGAACAACAGCTTTGACGGGAAGAAGTAAAAATAAGCGGAACGGACAGAAAGCAACCGGTCGATGAGAGGTGCACGGAAAACTTATTTCGAATACATCCCCGAGCTTCACACCAAATTCGTATTTCTAAGGATGCGATAGTAGGCTGTGACGTAGCGGCGCACGTTACAAGCGCCTGAGTGTTGTCGGACACTCGATGAGGCAGACAATGTGAATTGCCTGCGAACAAAGGTGGTATCACGAGTTTTATCCTCGTCCTTTTTGGGACGGGGATTTTTTAATGCAATTTTATTTTCAGGAGGATTTATAATTATGACATTATACGATGAATTAGTTGCCAGAGGCCTGATCGCCCAGGTAACTGACGAAGCAGAGATCAAAGATCTGATCAACAACGGAAAAGCTACTTTTTATATTGGTTTTGACCCGACCGCAGACAGCCTTCATGTAGGACACTTCATGGCATTATGCTTAATGAAACGTCTCCAGATGGCAGGCAACAAACCAATCGCCTTAATCGGCGGCGGAACTGCCATGATCGGGGATCCATCCGGCCGTACCGACATGCGCCAGATGATGACACCGGAGACGATCCAGCACAACTGTGACTGCTTCAAGAAACAGATGAGCCGTTTCATCGATTTTTCCGATGGAAAAGCACTTATGGTAAACAACGCAGACTGGCTGATGGACTTAAATTACATTGACGTACTGCGTGAAGTCGGCGCTCATTTCTCCGTTAACCGTATGCTGACCGCAGAATGCTACAAACAGCGTATGGAAAAAGGGTTAAGTTTCTTAGAGTTTAACTACATGATCATGCAGAGCTACGACTTCTACACCTTATACCAGAAATACGGCTGTAACATGGAGTTCGGCGGTGATGACCAGTGGAGCAACATGTTAGGCGGTACCGAGCTGATCCGTAGAAAACTCGGAAAAGACGCTTACGCGATGACCATCAACCTTCTTTTAAATTCCGAAGGCAAAAAAATGGGTAAAACACAGTCCGGTGCTGTATGGCTTGATCCGAACAAGACTTCCCCATTCGACTTCTTCCAATACTGGAGAAACGTCTCTGATGCGGACGTATTAAAATGCATCCGTATGCTGACTTTCCTTCCATTAGAGGAGATCGACGCAATGGAAAGCTGGGAAGGCGCACAGTTAAACCAGGCAAAAGAGATTCTTGCTTTCGAGCTGACCAAACTGGTTCACGGCGAGGAAGAAGCAAACAAAGCAAAAGAAGCATCCCACGCTTTATTCGCAGGCGGTGGCGACTCTGCCCACATGCCGACCTTAGAGCTGACTGCTGCTGACTTTGCAGACGGCGATTTAGATATCCTTGCTCTCTTAGTAAAAGCTGAGCTTGCTCCATCCCGCTCCGACGCAAGACGTGCCGTACAGCAGGGCGGTGTCTCCGTTGCTGACGAAAAAGTAACAGACATCCAGACCACTTACGGAGCTGACGCTTTCGGTGCTGACGGACTTGTCGTAAAACGTGGTAAAAAGAAATTTGTAAAGATTGTTTTAAAATAATTTTTTACTCATCCCGGAGTGCGATCAGCCACCTCTTTGCCAAAGGAAGCCAGCTCCCGCACTCCTTCTGGATCCCCGTACCATCCCGCATGGCAGTAAGTCTGCTGCAGGTGCTGAGGCCGTGTTTTCCTACCGGATACATATGGAACTCAACCGGGATCTCATGTTTTTTCATTGCACCGATCAAAAGCAGCGAGTTCTGCACCGGAACCGACTGGTCTGTATAGGTATGCCAGATAAATGCCGGCGGTGTGTGCTCTGTGACCTGTTTTTCCAGTGAAAGCAATTCTAACAGTTCCTCCGTCTCATTTCCGCCAAGAAGCTGTTTAAAAGATCCCCGGTGTGCATATTCTCCGGAAGTAATAACCGGGTAATTTAAAAGCATTGCTGCAGGTTTTAATATATCGTTTGTTACATCCGCCATCTCTGCCAGCCACTTTGTATGCCAGAACATCGCAAGGCATGCTGCAAGGTGTCCGCCTGCAGAAGATCCCTGCACCACAATCTTATCTGTGTCCACATGCCACTCTTTCGCATGTTCATGGATCAGCTTCATGGACGCCGCTGCCTCTAACAGGGCCGTCGGATAAACTGCCGGTGCCACCGAATAGCGCAGCACTGCCACATGATAGCCAATACTCAGAAAATGCATGGCGAGCGGCTCTGCTTCCCGGTCAGACGTGTGCTCGTAACCGCCTCCCGGACAGATGAGCATCATCGGACGTTTCTCAATCGCAATCGAATCAGAATCATCGAGTATATAGGTACAAAGTCTTGCATCCGCAAGAGATCCTTTTTCGTGTAAATAAAAAACTTCAGTCAACATTTTTTTCTCCATCTGTATCCATTACATTTCCAACTTGCACATATCTTTATCAACAACCAGATATTTGCTCATCGTTCATTTGATATGTATAAAACAAAAACCTCGAAAATAAATATTTTCGAGGTTTTTAAAGGCACGGACCGGATTCGAACCGGTGATGACGGTGTTGCAGACCGGAGCCTTACCGCTTGGCTACCGCGCCATATTCATCTGCCTGTCGCAGAAGTTCTGTAACGATTTTAACAAAACAGTTCCTCTGCGTCAAGACAGATTTTAAATTTTTTCATCTTCCTACTTAAAACTTATGCTTTTTTTCACACAATATTCCTGTGTTCTGTCATAAGACATGATTGTTTCTGTACTGACAATATAAAACATATCTCCAACATAGATTCCCCGGTACGCAGAAGTGTCTGCACCTTTTGATGCATCCTGCTTTCCGGCCTGATCGGTCAGATTCTGCGACAGCAATGTTTCAAATTTTTCTCCATTCCATGAAAGTAAAAGATATGCGGCACTCTCCTCATCCCCATAGGACTGCAGTGCAAATCCAAGCAGATTTTCCTCCGCATCCGCAAGCACACATTTATAATTATAGAGTGCCTCACTGTAATTATAATCTTTTAATACGAGACTGTTCATCTCTTTTAAACTGGAAGAATCTGAAATGTCAAACATTGTAATCTTGATACCTGCATGTTCCCCTGTTTTTTCATCCGTCTCATATCCGATCCCGACCAGTTTATCTTCTCCCCAGAAATGCAGATACTCTGAAAATCCACTGATCTTTAATTCACCGAGTACCTTGGGATTTTTGTCATCCGACAAATCCACTGCAAAGAGCGGATCTGTATTGCGATAAGTAACAAAATAAGCCATATTCCCCAGATAACGCGCCGCATAGATTTCTTCTCCCTGCGCAAGACCTTCAATTTTTCCGGTAAGATTCAGATTTTCATCAAACAGATACAGATTATTTTCTGCTTCTCCACTCACCGCATTCTGACCGGACGTTAACACTCTTAATTTTCCCTCGCATTCATTGACCGCAAATGTATCTGTAACTCTTCCATTCGCAGAAACTGCTCCAACGGCGTTCATTTTTCCATCAGAAAGATCAAACTTTGCGATCTGTGTTACTACATCATCCCAATATCCTTTTCTCTGGTACAGATAAAAGGCACTTTCACTCACATAAATATCCACATACTGGCTCAAAATCATGGTGTTATCCACAATCTGATCCGGTTTTTTCACATCCACAGAGGATACCAGCAGACTGTTACTCCCACCATCTCCGATATAAATATCTTCTGCCGCCACTGCCGTATCATTTACCAATGGGATCCATCCCCCTGCATTCTCATCCGTGACTGCTTCTTCTTTTGTCTGTTCCGGCAGGCTTACCCTTTTGTTCGTAAAAAGATAAATCATGTCCCCTGTTTTTCTTGATGTCTGATACCTTCCATCCTGCGTCACACACCCGGTTTTTACAGGCTTTTCCGGATCACTGATATCATAGGTAAGAACTTGTGTCTGTGTTCCCTCACTAAAATAATAAAAGCAGTCTTCCGTATAATTTTCTGTATCATCTGCCTGCATTTCCAGTCCGGAATCTTCACTTTCCACGATCACGCTTAAAATATCACCATCCACATACATCTCAAGCACACGGTCGGATGAAGTTTCAGAAATCTGTATTTTTCCGATCTGTTTTAATGCTTTTTTCCGGATATCCGTAATCAATATTTCATTGTGGCTTACCGTGTAAATATAAGAACCATCTGTTTTGACAAAATCGCTCTCATCCACGCCTTCTTTCTGCAGATTTGTCCCGGAATACCGCTGTTTTGCCGTATCTGATGATATATCTGCCGCTGTCTGTCCCTCCTGTGCTCCTGCGCCCTTTATCATCTGTGTACCACCGATTTCTTCCACTCCGTCTACAGCCGCATCCACGGTATCTGATGTGTCATCCATAATATATGTCGCTGCATCACCAGAGTTAGAACTATCTCCCTCCGCAACCGCTATTCCATCTGCTTCCTTTTCCTGACCACTGCCAGAGCAAATTGCATCATAGACCTCTCCATAATTTTTTGCGACTGTATACAAAGATCCTGCATCTTTTTTTTGTGCATTTTTCTCTACGCCTGCAGTCGCTCCATCTTTTAATTCGCTGCTGCCTTCTGATCCTTCATCTGACTTTTGCCCGGATGCCGCTTTTTCTATACCCACCGGCGCCGTCATAAGCCCTGTGCCGCCCCCGGTAACCGCATGGATTCCTCCTGCTGCGCCAATGACAAGCACAAGTGCCGCCGCTGCTACAGCCCCGTAATAAGTGATCCCGCTTCTCCGTTTTACCTTGTTTTTCTGGTTCTCCTTTAATTTTCTTTTGATCTGCTCCGGTTCAATACTCTCTGGAATTTTTTCCTGTGCGGCAGATTTTTCTATTTTATCTAAAATTTCTTTTTCTGACATAGGCACCTCCATTCTGTAATGAAAAATCCCTTTTTCACTACCTCATTAACTACTGATAGCAATTTATTGTAACCACTCACCCATTTTTTTTAATGCCCGGCTTTCCTTCGAGCGCACGGTATTTTCATTCATATGTAATATTGCAGCGATCTCACGGCTTGTATAGCCTGCGAACTGGTGCATACTGATGATCAGCCGCTCCTCATCCGCCAGTTCAAAAAACAGCTTCCTCACCTGGATACATTCTGTCATCTCCGATCCGGTATCAAGCGCGAGTTCCTCTATATCTTCCATCCCGGTCTCATTTTTACCCGCGTATTCACGCAGTTTATCCTTGCATTTATTGGATAAAATCCGAAATATCCAGCTCTTAAATGCCTCTTCACTGCGCAGTTTCCGGATCGATGCAAACGCATCCGTAACAGCATCGCTTACCGCATCTTCCGCATCGCTCGTATTTCGGAGTGTGTACAATGCAAATCGATACATATCCTTATATATTCCGGCATATAATTCGGCAAATGCATCCACATCTCCGCGTTTTGCCCGCCGCACAAGCTTCATATCATTTTTCATAAAATCCTCATTTCTGAGCAACTTGTTGCGAAGATACGATGAGAATCTCAAATTTTCATCTGCAATCAAAGCTATTTGTTTTTGCTCAGAAACAAATAGCCGTGCGAAAAATAAG
>OHTH01001125.1_pt1 | contig 11101 bp, 9 predicted proteins | sample 1578831 | NCBI WGS metagenome assembly OHTH01 (sample SAMEA3879590, study PRJEB24766) | human gut metagenome | biome: human-associated habitat; feature: feces | place: USA | collected 1985/1987 | reverse complement strand
AAGGCGGCTGCGGTCTTGTGCTGACCGGCGCTGTTGTCGCCTCTACTGAGTTCGAGCCGGCTCCCTGTCAGAAGCTCACAAATACGAAGGATGTCTATATGCTCCATCTGGTGGCTGAACGTGTTCATTTTTACGGCGCGAAGTTCGGCATCCAGCTCTCACCCGGCATTGGCCGCATGAACTGGATCGATCCGCACACGCCGCCCTACTCCGCAAGCCCCGTCCCCAACTACTATGTGCCCTCTCTCATCTGCCGCGAACTGCCTACAGAGGGCGTGAAAAGTCTCGTAAAAGCAATGGGTGAATCAGCAAAGCTTGCAAAAAATGCAGGCGTTGACATCATTGAGATCCATGCATACGGCGGCTACCTGATCGACCAGTTCACCTCCGCGAAGTGGAACCACCGCACAGATGAATATGGCGGAAGCTTCGAAAACCGCCAGCGTTTCCTCAGAGAGATCGTCGAGGAAGTTCGCAAGGCATGCGGAAAGGACTATCCGATCGCAATCAAAATGACGCTCGACAGCGTTGACGACGATGAGCGCCCGATTGAAGAGGGCCTTGCAATTGCAAAGTATCTTGCCGACTCCGGCCTTGTGGACATGATCCACTTTGGACGCGGTGCATATTCGTGCCGTTGGAGAATGGTTAGCTCCGTCTACCAGCCCGTCGGCTTTGACCTCGACGCCGCCCCGAAAGTAAGAGAAATGATTGGCGATCTTCCCCTCATGGCACACGGGAAGCTCAACCACCCTGATGTTGCTGAAAAGGCCATTGCGGACGGTTTGATTGATCTGGTTGCGATTGGCCACGGTCTCATCGCAGATCCGCACTGGGCGAACAAGGTCAAGAACGGGAAACTGGATGATATCAACCCGTGCATCGGCTGCGGCGAGTGCCACTTCAATGCAATGAAAGGGCATTCCAGACCGTGCGCAGTCAATGTCCATGGCATGCGCGAGGGCGAGTTCCCACTCACGCCGGCAAAGAGCGATCTCAACATTCTTGTGATTGGTGCCGGCCCCGGTGGCATGAAGGCAGCAGCCACCGCAGCCGAAAGAGGCTATCGCGTCTCGCTGTACGAAAAGAACACTTATATGGGTGGAATCATGGCAGCCGCAGGCGCACCGCGGTTCAAGGCGGATGTGCATGACCAGGTCGAGTATCTGAAACGCCAGATCGCAAAATATCCGGTCGACCTGCACCTCAATACGGAGATCACTCTGGAGGACGTTCAGCGGCTCCATCCCGATTTTGTTGTCGTCGCCACAGGTGCAAAGCCTGTTGTGATCCCGGTGCCAGGTGCGGATAAGCCGCATGTCAGCACCGCGGTGCCGGTTTTGCTCAAGCAGAAGGAAGTCGGCCAGAAGGTCGTCGTCGTTGGTGGCGGTGAGGTTGGCTGCGAATTGTCGAGCGAACTTTGCCTGCAGGGCAAAGATGTGATCATGATCGAATTGCTGGACGACATTCTGCGCACTGCAGATCATTTCGTCGCGAATGATCAGAACATCCGCTATCTCGTTGAGAACTCCGGCACCGATATCCGTTGCAGCACCAGACTGACGGAGGTCCTAGATGACGGCATCATGGTCATCAACAAAGAAGGTGAGGCCGAGAAAATCACGTGTGACAGCGTCGTCTTTGCTTCCGGCTTCAAGGCCGATCACAGCCTCTACAACGATCTTCTCAAAGCTGGCTACGAGTGCGTACAAGTTGGCGACAATGTGAAACCCGGAAAAATCATCAACGCAATCCATCAAGCATACCACTACATCCGCGTGCTTGAAGAGGATTGACAGAGCCGGTCGGATGCATCAGGGCGTCTCATCCAGGGCGCTCTGATACAGGCAAATACAATCTTATATTTGGGCAGCAGCCAGAGGCCTGGCAGAAAGGAAAATGAGTCATGTCGAATAAATATTCAATCGTGACCGGCGCATCCCGCGGTCTTGGCGCCGCTATTGCAGAGGAACTTGCACGCGAAGGCTATGACGTTGTCATTACCTACTGCACACAAGCGGACAAGGCGCAAAAAGTCAAAAAGCAGCTTGAGACCAAATTTGGCGTTCGCGTTGAAAGCTATCAGCTCGATATCAAAGACGAAGAAGCAGTCCTTGCATTTCGCAAATGGGTCGAAGAGACTCTGGGCACAAATCTTCAGGTGCTTGTCAACAATGCCGGCATCTATGCAAATATGCCCGCCGAGGAGATTGCGTCGAAAACGTTCTGCGACATTATTGACGTCAACGTGAAGGGTACGTTCTTTATGACCCGTCATTTTGTCGACCTCATGATTGCAAACCACTACGGGAAAATCATCAACCTCTGCTCTGCGGTGGGTCTGCGCGCTGCACCCGGCTCTATCGCATATGCAAGCTCAAAATTTGCCATCCGTGGCATGACGCAGGCGCTTGCAATTGACCTTGGCAAATACAATATTCAGGTCAACGCGATTGCTCCAGGCGCACACAAAACCGACATGTACTGGGATGCGTATAAGATTGATCCCGAACTGCTCGAGAAGCGCACCAAGGGCTGCCCGCTTCAGCGCGCAGGGGAAGTCAGCGAAATGTATCACATCGTGCGTTACTTTCTTGCGTCCGACTTTATTACCGGTCAGGTCGTATCACCGAACGGCGGGACCACGATGGTATAACCTCGAACAATTTAGAAAAGAGGGAGAATATGGGCTATATAAGTATTTTTCTAGGCCTTGCAGTCGTCGTCGCACTGATGATCCGGCGCTGGAGCCCGTTGATGGTGGGCATCGTTGCTGCAACGGTCGTTATTTTCATGAACGGCCTGCCTTTTGGCGAAACCATGACTGGCACTTACTTCGACGGGTTCTGCACCATGTTCAAATCGCTGTTCCCACCGATTTTTTCCGGAAGCCTTCTGGCGCAGATCTATAATCGCTCTGGTGCTGTCAACGCCGTCGGCGATGCCATAGCCAATGCTCTGTTTAAGGACAGCGCTTCCGCTACGCGCAAGTATGTTTCCTGCATTCTAGCTATGGCAATCGCGTCCGGTATTCTGGCCTTCTGCGGTCTGAACGCACTTGTAACACTGATTGCGATGTATCCGATTGCGCTGCGCCTCATGGAGCGCGCCGGCATCCCCAAGCGCTTTGTGATGGGCATTCTCAGCTGCGGCGTCTACACCTTTGCCATGTCTGCTCCCGGCTCGGCGGAGCTCGTGAACATTCTGGCCATGCAGTCGCTCAACACGCCGTCCTACGCCGGCATATGCGGCGGTATTTTGGCCTGCATCACAGAAATTGCAGTCACGACGACCCTGACGACCATCATGATCAAAAAAGATGTAGCGAAAGGGAAAACCTTTGCCTATGGGCCGAAGGACATTGTCGCTTCAAATGACCAGCCGCGCCCCAAGGCACTCGTCGCACTGTTGCCGTTACTGGCACTTGTCCTGCTGTTTAACATCTTTTCGATTGATATCTTCTCTTCGACCATGATCGCATGGCTGTTCTCCATCGTTCTGTTCTGGAAATACCTCCCCAAAAAGGATGGAAAACGCACCAACGAAATGCTGGATGTATTTACAGCTGCTGGCGCAATGGCGTTCGGCCCTTGCAGTGCTGTTGGCTCTATCGTCGGCTTCACCAGCATCGTGCAGACATTGCCGGAATTTCAGGCCATGCTCGATGGTGTATTTAACTTCAACATGCCCGCCGCTCTGATTCTGATCATCGCCGTATGCCTGATTGCCGCTCTCACCAGCTCCTCGACCGCAGCCATTCGCGTGGCCGTGCCCATGGTGGCGGAGCGCTGCACGGCTGCTGGGTTATCGCTGGCATTTATTCACCGCGTCTCCTGCTTTGCGTGCTCGATCGTTGATACACTTCCCTATGGCACCGCTGTCATCATCAATCTTGGTATCGCAGATCTGGACATGAAGGAAGGCTATCCCCCCATGTTCATCGCTACTACACTGGCGACCGCTTGCGGCACCATCATCTGCGCACTCTTTATGTATCTGTTCCCTGCTCTGCCATGATCGTGTGTTTTTCGAAACATGGGAAGTTTTTGTTGAATAATTGCTTGACAAATAATTATTAAATGGTATCATAGTACTATAAAGCGAGAGATGCAGTTCTATATTATTAGATCTGTACATCGCAAACAAATCTTATCAAACGTGAAAGAGAGGATTATGAATGGGTTACTTAAGCATTCTCGTCGGTTTCTTCCTGGTCCTGTTCCTCATCTGCAAAAAATGGCCTGCTATCATCGTTGGCATCATCGCAACGGCGGCCGTTATTGTGATGAACTGGCTGAACTTCGGACAAACCTTCACCGATGTGTACTTCACCGGATTTGCCACCATGGTCAAGTCACTGTTCCCGCCTATCTTTGCCGGCAACCTGGTTGCACAGATCTATAACCGGACCGGCGCCGTGCGCTCTATCAGCGATACGATGTCCAATGCACTGTTCAAAGAAGGGCGCTCCAAGACACGCACCTATGTCTCCTGCATTCTCGCGATTGTCATCCCCACCGGCCTGCTCGCCTACTGCGGCATGAACGGTCTGGTCACGCTGATCGCATTCTATCCCATCGCACTTGGCCTCATGGAGCGCGCTGGCATCCCGAAGCGCTATGTCATGGGCCTGCTCTCCTTCGGTGTTTATGCCTTCGCACTGACCGGCCCCGGAACAGCGCAGCTCGTAAACGTGCTGTCCATGCAGGTCGTCGGTGAAGGCCCTGCTGCCGGTCTCGTCGGCGGTCTGGTCGGCGTTGTCGTCGAGATCGTATTCGGCACTTTCGTCCTGACGCTGATGATCAAAAAAGACGTTGCCAAGGGACTCAAGTTCGCATACGGCCCAAACGACATCCGCGTTGCCGATGACAAGCAACTCCCCAACCCCCTGCTCTCTGTCGTCATTTTCTTCAACGTCGTGAAGCTTGACATTTTCTCCTCCTGCCTTGCTGCGTGGCTCCTTTCCATTATTCTGCTCGGCAAGTATATGCCGAAAAAGGACGGCAGCCTCCTCAAGGAACTGCTCGACGTGTGTACGGTCTCCGGCACCAACGCATTTGGCCCCTGCGGCATGGTCGGTTCCCTGTTCGGCTTTGTCAGCGTTGTGCAGACCCTGCCGGAATTCCAGGCGATTCTCAACTACATCTTCAGTCTGAATATGGCTCCGTTCCTCGTGCTGATCCTTTCGATCAATATCGTGGGCGCACTGACCGGCTCATCCTCCTCGGCTATCCGCATCGGTATGCCGATGGCGATGCAGCACTGCATCGACGCAGGCATGTCGTTGGCATTCGTTCAGCGACTGGGCGCGTTTGCAGCCTCTATTCTGGACACGCTGCCGCACAGCTCCGCCATCATCATTAACCTCGGCATCGCCGATCAGGATATGAAGGAAGCATACCCGCCGATGGCCGTAACAACGATTCTGACGACCGCAGTCGGTACAGCGGCAGTCGCGATTTTTATGTCGCTGTTCCCGTCCCTCCCGTAAAACCTTCCAATCAAAAAGGCAGCCTGCTCAGGCTGCCTTTTTGAAAACACGTTTTTTGCTCATTTGCAATATAAGTAACGAAGGGGTCACAAAACACGCATAAGTACACAAAATTTGCTGCGCGCCCCTTGACAAATTTCTGATTTATGCTATCATTCTATCTACGTAGTACTTCAGATCTATAAATGTAGATCTTTAGTGCTAAATTTCGAATCCGGGCGCCGGATCAATGATCGCAGAAACCGCCTGTTTCGCCTCTTCCAGAAGATTGATTGTCCCGTTCTCAATCGCCCAGGTCACAATGACGCCGCGCATTGCATACGACAGTGCCTCTGCCAATGTCTCCGGATCGGTCAGATTCCGAATCTGTCCGGCATTCTGCGCAGAGCGAATGACAGCAGTCAACATTTTCTTGTGATAAATATTCTTAATAAAATCACGCTGAGAATGCTCTTTGAGTCTGCCGACGAAGTACTGCTGGGAAACACCCGCACCGTAGAAAATATCACCCTCGCACATGATGTGGAAGATCTCCCAGATCTGCTTGCTGAAAGTCTCCTGCTCGACGATGCGGTAAAAGTTATCGGCGTACAGCTCTTCAAAATTGTTCTGCATGTCCAGGAAAATGTCCTGTTTCCGCGGGAAATAGTAATGCAGCGTCGTTTTGGAGACCTTCGCCTTTTCGCAGATCATCGGGATCGTCGTCTCGTCGAACCCATAATCATTGAAGAGCTCGATCGCCGCATTGATAATCCTTGTACGTGTATCGTTCTGACTGCCTTTCGCGGGTTTGCGTTCTCTCATTTGTGATTCACCTTTTTCGTTATTTACTAATTGTAAATATAATAAAAAACGCAGCAAAAGTCAAAGCAAAATTATATGGAGGTTAGCAATGAGCAACGACAGCAATTTTGATTCCCTTTTCACCCCCTTCTCTATCGGTAAGATGGAGATCAAGAACCGCCTGGTCATGTCCCCCATGGGCACCTATGCAGCTCTAATGGACGGCTCCGTATCTGATACACTGGCCACCTATTTTGAAGAGCGTGCAAAGGGCGGTGTCGGCGCGATTATCACCGCTTCCTCACGCCGAAGTTGGCCCAGGGCATCTACGGCACCTATTTTGACAGCAAGCGCATCATCCCCCATCTGACCGGTATGACGGAGCGCATTCACTGCTATGGAGCAAAAGCCATCGCCCAGCTCTCAAGCGGCACCGGCCGCAACGCGCACCCCAGTCAGTGCGGCGGCGTTCCGTTCTCCGCGTCCGCAGTTCCCGCGGTGTTCAATCCCAAGATTCTCTGCCGTCCACTCACCATCGAAGAGATCAAGGAGATCATGAAGTCCTGGCAGTTGGCCGCTGAGATTGCCGCGAACGCCGGCTATGACGCGATCGAGGTGCACGGTCACGTCGGATATATCATTGATCAGTTCCTCACCCCGCTGTGGAACAAGCGTGAAGACGAATACGGCGGCAGCGATGAAAACCGTGCTCGCTTTGCGCTGGAGATCCTGCAGGCCATCAAGCGAGGCGCGGGCAACGATATGCCCGTTATTTACCGCATCTCCATGGATCATCGCATCCCCGGCGGCAGAACGCTTGAGGACAGCAAGCGCCTCATTAAGATTCTCGGCGAAAACGGTGTTGACGCATTCGATGTTGACTGCGGCTGCTATGAGCACCCCGACTTCGTGTACCCCACCTTTTACCGCGGCGACGCCTGCATGGAGTATGTGTGCGACACCGCACGTGAGGCGACTGACAAACCCATCCTCAACTCTGGCAACCACACACCCCAGACAGCAAAGCACCTGATTGAGTCCGGACGCGCGGACTTTGCCATGATGGGACGGCCGCTCATCGCAGACCCCTATCTGCCCAGAAAGCTGATGGAAAACCGTGAGGAAGACGTTCGCCCCTGCATCCGCTGCAATGAAGAGTGCATCGGCCGCATTTGGGGCCGCTACTCCAAGCTGTCATGCGCAGTGAACCCGCAGGCGAATGAGGAGCACGCATTCCGGATCGTCAAAACGGAAACACCCAAAAATGTTGTCGTTATCGGCGGCGGTCCTGGCGGCATGGAAGCCGCACGCGTTGCTGCCCTTAAGGGAAACCATGTCACACTTTATGAACGCAATGAACTCGGCGGAACGCTGAATCTGCCCGCTCAGGCACAGTTCAAGACCCGTCTCAAGGCGCTCATCGAGTATTACAAGACGCAGATGCGTAAGCTCGGCGTAACAGTCGTGCATCAGGAGATTGATATCGACAGCCCCGTCCTTGCCGCTGCCGACAAGATCATTGCCGCGACCGGAGCACACTCCGTCGTGCCGCCTATCCCCGGTGCACACGGCGCAAACGTGATCGACATCAAGGACGCCCACCGCGATCCAGCCGCAATCAAGGGCAAGAAAATCGCCATCTGCGGCGGCGGCCTCTCTGGCTCCGACTTTGCTCTGGAAATGGCCACCGAGTACGGCAAACAGTGCACCATCATCGAAATGAAGCCAGACGTGGCGATGGATATGGTGTTCATCAATCAGCATTCTCTGAAGATCTATCTTAAAGACGCCGGCGTCGTGACCCGCACCAACACGCGTGTTTCCGAGATCGTTGAAAACGGAGTTCGTGTCATCAATGAGCACGGCGAGCAAGAACTGATCGAGGCGGATGTCGTTGTTGCCGCTTTCGGCATGGCGCCAAACACCGAACTCACGAATGCACTCAAGCAGAAATACAACAAGAAGCTCGTCTGCGTCGGCGACTGCGTCGAGGTAGGCAAGAGCGGAAAAGCAATTCGCGGCGGCTTCTATGCCGGTATGCAGATCGACTAATTCACAAGGAGGAGATCAATTATGGCTATCATGAAAGGCTACGGCGTCATCGAACCCACAGTGAGTTGGGGCTGGATGGAAAAAGAGATCCCGGAACCCGGTCCGTTCGAGGCACTTTGTTCCCCTGTCGCAGTTCTGCCCTGTACTTCCGATGTACACAGCGCACATTTCCGCAACGCATGGCCGAACCGCATCCTGGGTCACGAAGGTGTGGGCCGCGTTGAAAAAGTCGGTGCGATGGTCACCGACATCCATGTCGGAGATATTGTTGCGGTTCCCGCCGTCACCCCTATCTGGCGCGGCAGGCAAATCGCAGAGGGGCTGCATGAACACACCGGTGGATTTCTCGGGGGACGTTACCTCTCGTCCAAGCTGGACGGCACGTTTGGCGAATACTTCATCATTCCCGATGCGGACATGAATCTAGCAGTCGTTCCCAATGGTGTTTCCATTAAAGCTGCCGGCCTTGTCGGCGACATGGTCACCACTGGCTTTTCCGGAGTTGAGGGTGCAAATATCCAGTTTGGTGATACAGTCGTTGTGATCGGCATCGGCCCTGTCGGCCTTATGAGCGTTGCAGGCGCGGCGATCCGTGGTGCCGGACGTCTGATCGCCGTTGGGCACCGGGAGCTGACAAAGGAGCTCGCAAAGAAGTACGGTGCGACCGACGTCGTTGACTACAAAGACGGCGACATCGTTGCACAGATCATGGAACTCACCAATAACGAAAAAGTCGACAGAGTCATCATCGCCGGCGGAACGGAAAGCACTATCAACGATGCATACCGGATGGTGAAGTGCGGCGGCAACATCTCCAATGTTGCAGGCTACGACTTCAGTAAGGAATTTCATCTTACCGTTGCGGATGCCGGCTGCCTTGTGAATCATGTAACGCTTACCGGTCGACTCTGTGCAGGTGGGCGATACCGTCTGGAGAATCTGATGGCACTCATCAAAAACGGCAGACTGGATCCGACCCTGCTCATTACGCACGAACTGCACGGCTTTGATAAGATCGAAGACGGCTTCCGCATGATGGATGAGCGCAAGACTCCGGATACTATCAAGCCCATCGTCATTATCTAAATCATCTTAATTCAGTACAAATAAAGGAGACTACAAAAGGAGACTACAAAATGTTTGATTATCATGGCAGAGTAGCAGTGATTACCGGCGGTTCGTCCGGCCTTGGCGTTCTGTGCGCAAATGCACTTGCAGCACGCGGATGCGATGTCGTACTCGCAGCGCGTCGCTTTGAGATCTTGGATAAAAACGCACAGGCGCTCCGCGAGCAGTACGGTGTCAAGGCAATTCCTGTCCGCTGCGACGTCACCAAGGAGGATCAGGTTATTGCTGCACGCGAACTCGTGGAGAAAGAATTTGGTCGCTGTGACATTCTGATCAACTGCGCAGGCGAAGGCCACAATGACTGGGCGATCGACCTCGCGCTGGAAAAATGGCAGGCCACTATCGATGTTTGTGTCACCGGCCTATTCCTCATGTGCAGAGAATTCGGCAAGCTGATGCGCGAGCACAACTACGGACGTATTGTCAATGTCGCCTCCATGCTTGGCATGATCGCGCTGGACAGCAGCTTCGGCCGCGGCATCTCAGAATACTCCGCATCTAAGGGCGCAGTTATCAATTTCACCCGACAACTGGCCAACGAGTGGGCGCAATACGGCATCACGGTCAACACCCTCAGTCCCGGCTTCTTTGCTTCCGAACAGTCGCCTGTCGGCCAGGGCTGGTTTGCGGATTTCATCAACACCTGGTGCCCGATGAAGCGCAACGGCAGCGACCACGAACTGGATGCAGCCATCATCTTCATGACCTGTGAGGAAAACTCCTACATGACCGGCAACAATGTTGTCATCGACGGCGGCTGGACCTGCACCTGAGCTTCCTTTTCGCCGATAGCAACCATTTTCAAAACAGATCCTGCTGTGGAGACTTCCACAGCAGGATCTGTTTTCATTTCGCTGCAAGCGCCTCTATACAGTCTCAACGTGCAATTTCTCTGCGCAAAAACGCAAAAAGAGATTGAGGTTGCACCGGTAACTCCGAATCGTCTTCGGGGTATACTTGCGAACCTCAATCTCAACCAGATACTCTTCGACAGCACTTTGCATCTTCATACCTATGTCCTCCTCAGTATGTCACAACAGAGGTGGCCATGTATGTCGCAGCTGACGCCGTGTTTTCCCGCAGGAAACGACGTTTGAAGCTGCAAAGCGCCATGTCATCCGTCAAATATGCTGTTTTGTGTCTGGAAACGCATGCGTTTCACAGGCAGATCACTCTTCCCAGTTGTGCCACACGTTCTGGACGTCTTCGTTGTCCTCGAACATGTCGAGCATCTTCTGGAGATTCTTGATATCGCCCTCGTCGGTGAGCTTGATGGTGTTCTGCGGCACCATCTCCACCTGCGCGCTCAGCAGCTCATAGCCGTCGTTCGTGAGCGCCTCGGCCACCGATGCCACATCGTCGGGATCAGTATAGACCGTGTAAACACCCTCGTCGGGCGCAAAGTCGGCCGCGCCGGCTTCGAGCGCGTCCTCCATGACCTTGTCTTCGTCGAGCTCCTGATCCTCGTCATTGATGACGATGACGCCCTTCTTATCAAACGACCACGACACGCAGCCGGTCGCGCCCATGTTTCCGCCGTACTTATCAAAGTAGTGGCGCACCTCGGAGGCGGTACGGTTGCGGTTGTCAGTCATCGTCTCGACGATGATGGCGACACCGGACGGACCGTAGCCTTCGTAAGTGATG
>OHTH01001119.1_pt1 | contig 11169 bp, 9 predicted proteins | sample 1578831 | NCBI WGS metagenome assembly OHTH01 (sample SAMEA3879590, study PRJEB24766) | human gut metagenome | biome: human-associated habitat; feature: feces | place: USA | collected 1985/1987 | reverse complement strand
GCGGTCGCCCCGCCGGGCGGACCTGCGCGTTTTGATAGAAAGGCTGGTCCTATGAAACGCTGCTTCTGTTATCTTCTGACCCTGGTGCTGGGGTCCCTGGCTGTGGGCGGCCTGGTGTTCGCCCTGCTGCGCACGGACGTGCTGACCCTGACGGCAACCCCCATTCCCCGGACACTGCATATGAGCCTGATCGGTATCCGGGATATGAGCGTGCTGGAGGAGGCCCCCAATGACCGACTGCCGATCCAGACTTTTGTCTGTGAATACAATGAAGAAATGGTTCGCGAGGCGATTAACCGTGAACTGGCGCGGGGCGGGCAGGTTTACTATGTCTATAACCGTGTCCAGGATATAGCTGAAATGGCAGCGAAGATCCAGAAACTTGTGCCGGATGCAAATGTGGCATATGCACACGGGCAGATGCGGGAACACAAGTTAGAAGATATTATGTACGATTTCATCAATGGAGAAATTGATGTTCTGGTATCGACGACGATCATCGAGACCGGTCTTGACATTTCCAATGCCAATACCATGATCATCCATGACGCGGACCGGCTGGGCCTTTCCCAGCTTTACCAGATCCGCGGGCGCATCGGCCGCTCCAACCGCACCTCCTTTGCGTTCCTCATGTACAAGCGGGACAAAATGCTGCGGGAGGAGGCGGAAAAGCGTCTCCAGGCAATCCGGGAATTCACGGAGCTGGGCTCCGGCATTAAGATCGCCATGCGGGATCTGGAGATCCGGGGCGCGGGCAATCTGCTGGGACCGGAGCAGTCCGGCTACCTGATGAGCGTGGGCTATGACCTGTATCTGAAGCTGCTGGAGGAGGCGGTTCTGGAGGAGCGGGGCGAGGAAAAGAAGATCGAAACGGAATGTGCCGCCGACCTGACCCTGAACGCCAATATCTCGGAACGGTATGTGGCCTCTCCGGAGCAGCGGATGGATCTCTACCGCCGCATCGCGGCCATCCGTACCAACGACGACGCCTCCGACCTTATGGACGAGATGATCGACCGGTACGGCGAGCCGCCGAAGCCGGTGTTGGCACTGCTGGATGTGGCGCTGCTGCGCTCTGCCGCCGCCAAAGCGGGGGTGTCCGACATCACCCAGAAGAAGGATGCGCTGCGTTTTACCTTGGCGGTGTTCCGTCCGGAGGCGCTGGTGCAGGTGTGCGGATTGACAAAGTACAAATTCCGCCTGACCCTCTCTGCCGGGGAGACGCCTATGCTGACGCTGAAGCTGAAGCCCGGCGCAGATGTGCTGGAAACGGCGCTGGAGCTGGTGGAGGATCTGAAGCTGGCAACACAGGCGCTGGAGAAAGCGTAAAGTCCTGTTTTACCGGGTGGCGCGGTTGCCCAAAAGAAATAGTGAACAAAAAAGAGCTATCTGATCTCACCTGAGATCAGATAGCTCTTGATTCTTAATGATTCAGCTTTTTGGGGGGCGGCTTATTCCCATTCGCTCCTGTCAGAAGTTTTCTAAACAGATTTGCTTATGAAATTTAGCTCAGGGTATTGGCATTATTTTCATTATTCAGATAGTAGGGGCTATCTGATTTTTTGTTGCCATGGTGTTGCCAGTAAATTGAGGATGATTTACACCTTACAAACTGATTATATCATACGATGGATTCTTCATCAAAGCATTTTAATTATTGATCATCGTTGCTCACGACCCAAATCTTTTTGAGAGGGATCAGCTCTTTGATTTCATCGTCCATCTGATCGTAGTATCGCAGAAACTCCTCAATAATTTCTTTGTGGGTCCAAAGCCGGATTTCAAAGAACTGTTTAGCCGTCTCATTGATGACCGAAGATTTGAACCCACTCCATGACACTAACAGGCCATATTCGGCACCAAAGTTTTTCATCACCCCGCCCAACTGATCCAAAACAATCCGATCCACTGGCGCGTCCGTGGACTTAACCTGAACACAAATTTTGGGACTTCCAAAACCAAGTGTGCCCGCAGAAGCCAGAATATCCACACCTTTATCCGGTCCGGCCGGGCTGACATATGTAGTGAATCCCTTTGCTCGAAGAATGGCATCTAACTTTTTTTAATGTTTCATTGTTAATTCCAGATTGATTATTAAAGTTTGTGCACAAAAACTTCCAATAGTCTAATCGCAGCAGCATATTAAAAAATGCTGCCACATAATAAGGATCCACTCCGTCTTTTAACTTTAACCGAGTGATATGATTAGAAACCGCACAACTACAATCAACATCGAATACCGTGGTTTTTCCGACCAAATCAATCGAATTAGTATTGTTAAAAAGAACTTCTCCTTTCTCACAAAAATCAGCCGTTGTAAGATTAGCTAATGGAACATATTTCTTTGTAGCAAAACTCAGCTCCCCATCGGTCGTAATACTAAATGGGCGCAAATGCGGAACTCTTTCTTCATCTGAAAGTGCATCACCTTGATCTTGCTTCCCAGCAGCAAATCCAGATTTAATAGATAAACAAATATCTTCTACATAAACAACCGGATAACTTGAACTTTCAATTTTTTCTTTCAATGCAATAAACTTAGGAGAGTAGTGATCCACGTCGATCCTATTGTCAATAGCATTGTATTTGACGAGATACCCCGTCTCCTCATTGAAGTCTATCTTTTTACCAGCACAATATTTTTCATACTGACTTGCGATTTCGATCAATTGATTTTGAATGGTCTTACAGCCGGTTGCATCGTAGCCAATGAACTTAGGTTTTGCCATAAATACTGGATCATAGTCAGTTACTTCATCATGGTTCTTTTTCCTCAAAAAAACAACTGATGCATTGACTCCTGCTCCAAAATGAGCGAAGGCATCTTTAGGCAAACTAATTACTGCAAGCAATTGGAACCTCTCTAAAATGAAATCTCGTACATATTGGGAAGAACTATTTGTCAAAATTCCATCAGGCAAAACGATAGCCGCTTTTCCTGTACCCGGTTTGAGGAACTCACAAATGCGTTCAACAAATAGGACTTCCGAACTCTGGTTTTTTTTGGGCTTTGCTTTTCCTTTTTTGTCATAGGTGTTACCCAACTCAAAGGTGCTGAGATACGGTTTTTCGGCCCCGTTCACCGTAGAACCAAAAGGAGGATTGGTCAAAATCAGATCAAACTTATCTTTTTGAAAACCAGGGTTATGTGCTACAATCTTATCAATACTCTCTAATGCATCGTAGCTGATCACATTGGTATGTCCATCATCATGCACGATCATATTCATCTTCGCAACGCGTGCAATCTCATCATTGATCTCGATTCCATAAAGGTGTTTCTCCGCAAAATCGTGCCAATAGCGGTAGTGATCCGCACTGCCTTTTTCGTAATACTCGGTGGCCTGATGGCGAATGTAATCCAGTGCATACAGCAAGAACCCACCCGACCCACAGGAAGTATCCAGCACATCCCAGTCGTGCTCCGGCGCCGTCATCTTTACAGCAAACTCAATGATCGGACGAGGCGTAAAATATTGACCAAAATCGCCTTTAAAAAATCCATCCATGAATTGCTCAAATGCCACACCTTTTACATCAAGGTCTGTTTCGTGCAGATTGATCGCTTCAAGATGAGAAACTACCGTCCGTAACACTCGATCATCCACTTTGATAGAGTCAGTAAAGACTTCAGGGTCTTTCTTTTTCTGCTCATCGTACAAAGCATTGATTCGTTCAGCCAGTTTAGAAGCAGGCTCGTGCGTCTTTATCTGAAACTGGTAAGGCTCACCTTTTTTTCGAGGTTTTTGCTCATCACTGATTTTTACGAAGATTAATTTGCACAGTTCTCCAAAAGCAGTCGGCGGGGAAAGGCGACCACCACCCCACAGCGTTTGGTGGCATTTCTTAATAGCAGCAATGAGATCTTCTCGGTCTACCGGCTTAATATCATTTTTGCTTCCCTTATAGAATCTAAATTCTTGGGGCTTTCCATATGCATGAGGCAAATCAGCCAGGATGTTTTGCTCACGCTCCAATGCGCCGAATTTATCGGTAACATCCAGAACACGACGAGTGCCACCAGCGATAATTACAACATAGTCAGCCCGAAGTTTCACCCAAGTAGCATTGCCAACGCCCTGCTCTATCGCCTGGTTGAATTCGGCATCCGTAACACCGTCTTTTTTACACTCAACCACAGCATAGGGACGCTTGCACTCGTCATCACGGAAAACAACAATATCCGCACGATCTGTCGGCAGACGATCAGGTACAGTCACTTCTATTTTAATCCGATTGACCGGGTATTCGTATTTATAAATCAGCTCAGCCCAAAATTCAGCACGGACCTTTTCTTCCGGATCGCTATAATTTTCTACATGGTTATCAGAAGAAACATATGTAATTTTCTCTTTGCCTTTTTCTCCAATAATATGTGCATAACCATCTTTTATTGCTCGTTCGAGATTTGTCATCTTAGTTCCTCCTGAACAACTTTATTTCGGCTGTTGTTTCTGCTTTTTCACTTCACGAGTACGTCCGTCCAACGGCTTTTCTGCGCTTTTAGGAATTAGCCAGACATTGCCCAACCGCTCGACACCATCAACTCTACCTTGTTCGCAGAGGACTTGAACTCGCCGCACGGAAAGTCCCCACTTATCAGCGGCTTCTTTTGCGTTCATGTAATCCATATCGGCCACCTTTTCTTATAGGGAATATAAATATACAACTTTATTATACAGCGCATTTGCGAATAATGCAATCACGTACTTATATCTTAAGCAGTGCGATTTCAATCCCCATTTTCGGTATCTGTTGATTTCTGGTCAGATACGACAGGCAAGCAATGCGTGTGGATAGCCACACACACGACGGGCAAGCAATGCGAGTGTTAATACACACTCACATTGCCTGCCGTCTGCTTGTTGAGGGCAATGCCCCCAAGCCCCCTTTTGAACACAGAATTTCATTCTGTGGCTGCGCGTTCTCCGAACGCTTCTGAGGGGTGGAACAAATCGTTCCATCCTATTGTTTTTGGGGCTACCGTGAAACAGCGTAGCCCAGGAAGCTAGGGTGGCAAAATACCACCCCAGTTTTTCTTTCCCGCGACGGTCGCAACGGTGCTGGGAGTACCCCTCAAAACACCGTCGCGACCGTTGCGAGCGTCGCGCTTTACTCGATTACTTCAAACGCAGGTGCTTCCACCATCATGTAGGTCAGCCGGATACGCCGTCCAGCATGTTTGGGTTTGTTCTCGTACCTCATTTGATGTTCTTCCAGCAGACGGCTGGCATTCACATTCAGATGTTTGGTGAGCCGATTTACCGCCATATCCGTTTGAATCGCCTGGGCCAGCTCGGTGGGACTGCCTTCCCATTCCCGGTTGTCAGCAGATACGATTTTTGCTACGGCTTCCAGTACCGGGTCTGGAGGCTGTTTCCAAAGCTCATTCTCTGCATGGTCAAGCACCCAAACTAGGCTCTCTTGGTCTTTGCTCAGATACAACCGCTGATCCGGCTGGTCTCTGCCTACCACCTCCAAGGTGGCCTTGCTATTTGTTCGCTTCTCCTTCTGCATCAGGAGCGCACCATCTGCACACCCCAGCAAGCCCGTGGTCCCCGAGATCATCTCAAAGCTGTCTCCCGCAGGCTGCTTTCTGGTGTGGTGGACGATCAGAACGCAGACGCCATACCGATCAGCAAATTGCTTTAGCTTGCCGATTACCTCATAGTCGCTGGAGTAGCTGTAACTATCATTCACCACCTCACGGACTTTTGGTAGGGTATCCACGATAATCAGCTTGGTATCACTGTGTTCCCGAATGAACTTTTCCAGCTGTTCATCCAGGCCGCTGCCGATCATCTTAGCGTTGGTGGCGAAGTGGAGGGAGCTTGTCCCCTCCACTCCGAACATTCGGAACATCCGGCGCTGTAAGCGGCTCTCGTCATCTTCTAGGGCAAGATAGAGCACGGTTCCCTGGTGGACTTTGTAGCCCCACAGATCTTGCCCGGTGCTGACATGATGGGCGATCTGCGCCACCAGGAAGGACTTGCCGATTTTAGGCGCTCCGGCAAGGATGTACGCTCCTGTATAGAGCAGGTTCTCAATCACCGCGGACTTACCCTCGAACACATTGTCCATCAGCTCGTCCAGGGTTACAGTATGGAGGTAGGCCGGGTCACTCATGCGGCGCATCTTCCGGTAAAGTTCCTCCAAATCTCTTTCCGGGGAATTGCTTTTTTTGTCTGGGTCTGGTATAGTGAACTTGGAATTTTGAGAGATTGACTGCCCATCATCTGCGCCAACAGATGAGCCTTGGGCAGTCATTTTCTTTTTTTCATCGATCATAGGCAAAGTCCTCCTGCATCCCGTTCATAATGTTGGCAATCATCTGGATGGTGTCCAGCAGCTCGTCATTCACGCCCTGTCCGGCTTCGATCCGGCGGAGCTCGTCCAGTACGGTGGCCAGCTGGTCCCGCAGGGCCTTGTAGACCCTGGGGTTGCCCTGGACCACCACATCCCGGCAGAGCAGCCGCCGGATGATGTAATCCTGCTTGGTCAGGCCGGTGAGCTTCACCGCCGTCTCGATCTGGGCGTCCTCCTCCGGGGAGACCCGAAAAGCCACGGTCTTGTTCCTCCAACGGTTGTGCTTGTCCAAATTCTTTGCTGACATTTTAATTACCCCTTTCCATGTTCAATTTATCCGCCATTTCCGCCTGCTTGGACGGAAACAGGTGCGCGTAGTTGTAAGTGATGTCGATGCTCTCATGGCCCACTCGGTCCGCGATGGCCGTGGCAGAGAAGCCCATATCGATCAAAAGTGAAACCGCGCTATGACGAATATCGTGGATTCTGATGCGCGGCACCCCGGCTTCTTTGGCTCCCCGGTCCATCTCCCGGTGGAGATAACTCTTGGTGACGGTGAACATCCGGTCATCCGGCCCGATCCCGTAGAGCATCTTGATGTAATCCTGGATTTTGTGAGTTTTCATTCCAAGTGCAAGGTTTTGGGGCAACGCTCTGATACGGTTCAGCAATTTAAGGAACCATGTCAGCGTAGTGTTCCCCGGATTTTTTAGGGGGCCGCATAGGGAGGGGCGCGCCCCTCCCTATGCCGGAAAAGTTCGGTTTCGACGGGCTGGAATAAAAAAGGCCCATGCAGTAATCCTGTGTTGAGTACAAAACCAAACGGTTCACAGGAGAACGGCATGAGCCTGCAAAGAGCATATCATCACCTTTCAGAAGAGAAAAGAGCTGCAATTATGGCATTAGCCAGAGAAGGCTTCTCTGGCGCCCATATCGCCCGGCACTGCGGGATCTCCGAGGCAACTGTTTCCAGAGAATTCTCCAGACAGTTTCCCAAAGGTATCCCCCTGAAAGAACGGCGAAAAAGGTATGAAGCATCTGCTGCTCATACCCGGTACAGGGAGAACAGGAAAAAATCAAAACCCAGAGGAAAATTACTGCCCCGGGTTATCAAAACGGCCGAGAAATTAATCCGCCAGGGATACTCGCCGGAGCAGATGGCAAATACCGTCCTTAAAGGCCAGGCATCCACAGTCAGTATTTACCGCTGGCTGTACGCCGGCTTCCTGCTTTATGGAGATCGGTCTCTTCTCAGGCATAAAGGGAGGCGGCGCGTACAGCGGAAGGAAGGAAAGGCAAAAAAATACACGGCAGGAAGATCTGTGCATACCCGTCCTGACAGCATCGAAAGCCGCAGTGAATTCGGCCATTTCGAGGTGGACACGGTCGAATCCGGACGTAACGGCACCGGCTGCGTGTTTACTGTAGTCGAACGGAAAACCCGTATGCTCTTTGCCTGCAGGGCTGAATCCTGCACAGCGGAAAATTTCTATAACACTTTGAAAAAATTAATTAAAATACTTCCTCCCGGAACAATCAAATCACTTACCGGAGATCGTGGAAAAGAGTTTGCCTGGTATCAGAAAATTGAAAGTGAACTGCGTATTCCGTTCTATTTTGCCGATCCCCACAGCCCCTGGCAGAAGGGATCAAACGAGAATACAAATGGTCTTTTGAGGGAGAATTTCCCGAAGCGAACCAACTTTTCGACTGTCTGTCAGCGTGACTTATACTGGAAGGGAGTGTACCGGATAAACAACCGGCCGAGGAAGGTCCTCGGGTGGAAAACGGCACAGGAATGCTTCGCTGAAGAACTCCGCAACTCCGCCTAGCATCTTGCACTTGGAATGAAAATTCACCAGGCATACTGTCCGCAGGAGATTGCACAAAGGTCAGTGTGTATTGATGGTGATATCGGAGAAGTGCTGCAGAATCTATTTTAGAAAAAGGTGAGTTTTCTCAAGTTTGTGAACGGTGATTCTCAAGTTTATGAACACCTGTTCTCAAACTTGTGAACAGCTACGCTATAAGCGCCATTCTCATTTTCGTGAACGATTTCTCATTTTTGTGAACAGCCAGTCTCCCGGCGGTAAATAGAAAGCTCTTCCAACAAAAAAGGAGCTTTCATGCCAGGGAGACTACCTATGAACATTGTAAGGGCCATCGTTGAGCACCTTGACCGGCACGCCAGCTACTCGGAGATAAACCGGGCTACTGGTGCATCCAAAGGTTTCATCAGCAAGGTAGCGGCAGCTGTCGAAGCTGCCAGCCTCACACCGGAGAAGTTTCTGCTTCTCAATGACGAAGACATTCAGAACCGGATCACCCCAGGCAGGCCGAAGAGACAAATCGAGCCGGACTGGGCCCTGATAGCCGGGCAGATGCACAGCAACAGGCATCTGACTCTGCAGCTCATGTGGGAGGCTCACCGACAGTCGGCCGGCGACGCAGCATATTCCTACCCGTCCTTCTGCCGGCTTTACGCCAGCTGGCGCAAAGACAACGCACCTGCGGAAGGGTACACTAACCTTGTACACGCGCCAGCTGACGTAATGGAGATCGATTTCGCCGGTGATCCACTTCTTTGGGTCGATTCCTACGGCGAAATGCATAAGGACCGAGTGTTTGTAGCGACACTGCCCTACAGCGGAATAATCTTCGCACAGGTGTTCGAGGATGAAAAGCAGCATTCCTGGATAGAAGGTATCGCGGAAGCCCTGACGTATTTCGGGGGTGTACCAAACGCCCTGCTCATGGACAACGCCAGGGCTCTCGTCAGTCGTGTTGATAAGGTTGCGGGGATCATTCAGCCAGGGATCGAAGCAGAATGCGGGTACTATGGCATGAAGCCGGATAACTGCAGGATCCACAGCCCGCGCGACAAAAACAGAGTCGAAGCAAGCGTGTGCTTTGTCGAGCGCTGGATAATCGGCGCCCTTGAGATGACAGGGAACGGAGCCGTTCTGGCCGGCAGCAGAGACTGCCTTAAGAGCATGTTCCGCAAAAAACTCGATGAATGCAATGACAGACCCTGGACCGGACCGGGACGCAGGGGATCCCGGCGTTCTGACTTCGAAGAAAAAGAGCGTCCGTTCCTGAAGCCTCTTCCTCCAGCTCCCTACCGCATGGGCGAATGGAAGGTCTATACAGTGGACAAGGGGCACTGTGTGCGCCTCGGCCGCAAAGATGGAGGCCATAGATACAGCGTGCCTGCCGCGTACGCGGGGAAGAAAGTACACGTTCTGCTGTCTGAGCAATTCGTGGAGATCTTCGCCTTTGAAACAAATGAACTCATCGCCAGGCATGTGCGCAGCCGCGATGACAGCATCCGTACGCATATTCTGGAAGAGCATCTGACTCCGGAGGAACGGGCTTCCCGCCGAAAACCTGAAGACTGGATCAACTCCTTTCAGCAGGGTGGCATCTCCGAAGCCATTGCCCGCAAGTTTGTTATGAGCAGTGTCAGGCAGCATGGCGCATTTCCCACCAATCGTTTGTGCGCCGCAGTACATAGGCTGAGGAAGCTGTACCCGCCGTCTGTCATCGAAAGAGGAATGGCACGGCTCAACGATGCAGGCACCTGGAAGGCGCGCATTCTGAAATCAGTCTGCGATAAAATAGAACTGGAGAACCGCACCGCGCCGGGCACTCAGCAAAACGGGGAAACGGGCAGCTACGAGACAACACGTCATGAAAACATCAGGAATGACTATGAATAAAAAAATAAATAATTCCACAAAGATAGAGGATCTCGCTCCCCTTTGCCGCAGGCTCCGGCTGAGCGGGCTCTATGAGCAGCTTGAATGTTATTCGCAGGATCCCTCAACGCTGGAGATGAGCCATCTCGAATGGCTGAATGGCCTGCTTGCAGCAGAAATCGATCGCCGCGAAGGGAATGCTCTGAGGCGACGCCTGAGCGAGGCCAATATACGTCATCCTGACGCCTGTATGACCAACATCGACTTCACCACACCCCGCGGTCTCAATAAAGCCAGACTTATGGAACTCGGCAGCTGCGACTGGATACGGAATCATCAGAACTGCATCATCACGGGCATGACCGGGTGCGGAAAAACGTGGATAGCCGCAGCTCTTGCCAATGCGGCATGCCGCCAGGGATTGAAAGTACGCTTTATCCGCCTTCCCCTATTCCTCAAGGAATTCAACGCCAGAACTCAGCTCGAGAAGGATTATGTGCGGGAACTCCGGGAATTGCGCAAATACGACCTTCTTGTTTTCGACGATTGGGGAATCGGACAGATGGATGCCGTCACCCGCTCTGATCTGCTTGAGATCATTGAAGATCGCTGCGGTAACGGGAGTATTATGATCACAAGCGTCCTTCCCGTGAAAGTCTGGGCAGAATACATAAAGGATGCGACCTACGCGGATTCAATTCTGGATCGCCTGGTTTCGAATGCCCATCGCATCAACATGGTAGGCGAATCCATGCGTAAGCAGGAGCGCTATGGGGCGATAGAACAGGAGGCGTAGCCAAAGAGAAAGCGCGCCGCGGGCGGTGCCTCGGCACCGCCCGCGCATTGAATCCGTGGCTACTCACAAACTGACCGCGAGATCCACGTAATCTTCCATTGATTTTTCAAAAACGGCAGGTAAACTGCCGGGAACCTGATTGTCGGGAGACTGTCTGCGCACCGTAAATGAGGTTTTTGCGCACCGTTCACAAACTTAAGAATGGGGCTGTTCACAAAAATGAGACCACCGTTCACATGTTTGAGAAAACTCACAGGCAGAGGAGAACTTGACCGGGCGAGCCCAAAAAAATGTGCGAAAAATTCTGGACGTTATCTAGAATTTTATCGGGTTCTAAGTTAAGGATGACCTGAGCCATGGTATTTTCTC
>OHTH01001104.1_pt1 | contig 11303 bp, 9 predicted proteins | sample 1578831 | NCBI WGS metagenome assembly OHTH01 (sample SAMEA3879590, study PRJEB24766) | human gut metagenome | biome: human-associated habitat; feature: feces | place: USA | collected 1985/1987 | reverse complement strand
TATTTATATTTAAAATTATATAGAGGATGAACATAAAATGCAACTATTTTAGATTTCTTTAAACAATTTTAGTTATGTTGAACAATATTGTGCATTTATTTTTATGAAAAATCACTTCATCCTCTTCTGATGTCCGACCATTTCCTGTTTCAGAAGAAAATGGGCGTGTGATATAAAAAACGGGAGGCTTTTGCCTCCCGTCATGTGTTTTTCTATAAAACAGCCTGCAAAATCAGTGACATAATCACAATGACCGCACATACCACACCGCTTATCCGCATCGTTCTGCTGACATCTTTTTTCTCACTTATCCGTTTGAGCCATCCCGTTGTATACAGTATGTTTGCAATAAGCGTGCCAAGCGTCCACGCATACAGATCCCGCTTCACACTTTCCCAAAACGGAGACACTGCCAGTCCACCTGCGTCCATGACCATTGCAATCAGTATTGTGATCACACCGGTAATTCCTATGATCCGTACCCGTTTTAAGAGCCTTGCGTTGTTTGTCTCTGTATAATCCGTTACTTTGATTACGGTTTCCTTTAATTCCTCATTCATCTGCTCGCTTTTCCTTTCTCCATCAATGATTTCCCGGATATCAACTTCATAAAAATCTGCAAGTTCCAACAGCATGCTGATATCGGGCATATTGCTTCCCGTCTCCCAGCGTGACACCGTGCGGCTTGTGATCTGAAATTTTTCCGCAAGCTGCTCCTGCGTCAGCTTCTTTTCATTGCGCAGTTGTTTTAAAAAGTAACCTGTCTTTTTCTGATCCATAATGAAATCTCCTCTTGCTTTCCATCCATGTAAATCTGCTCCTCCTTTCGCAGATTACAATACCTGTTTTTTCCAGTAAAAGCCACGACATAAAGCGAGAACTGCCGTGTTTTCTGCACCGGACATGAAATGTCTGCCCGGAAATCCCGTTTAATTACAAATCATACCTATCTCTTCTTTTTGCTGCCTCGTTATAAACCTGTTCATCCGTTCTGGCAGAAACAACAATAATTTTCATAACTTTGCCCACTCTCTCAACCTTATAGACAACCCGTATCCCCAAATCTCTGAACTTTATCTTCATAAGATTGGTAAGGTTTGTTCCACTTTTATTACCCAATGGTTTCCCATATCCACCTTCCCTCACTGACAACGGATTCTGGCTGACTTTTTTAATTCCTTTTAACACCTGTATCTGAGCTGAATGGTCAAGTTTTTTCATATCCTTTTCCGCTTCCTCTAAAAACTCAATACTCCATATCATTCGATATCTGCATCCTCCGCTTCCAAAAGTTCTGCTTCACCGATGCCCAAATGTTTCATCACTGAATCATATGAAACAGTCTCTTTATTCCCGTTATCATCCAAACGTTTATTTGCTTCCAACAAAAGAAAATAATCTTCCTCAATCTCCGTTAATCTTGTATACTCTTCGGGTGACAGAATAATTGCAGAAGGCTGGTTATTTTTTAAAACAATCAGTTCTTTTTCGGAACGAAGTCTATCAAATATCTTTGCAGCCTGCCCTTTGTTAAATTGTGAAATTGGAACAAGACTCTGTAAAAAATCAGATGCAATTGCCATAACAGACACCTCCATTGTTTAATTTCACTTATATTATATGCAGGAACAAGCCAAGAATCAATATAAAAATTGTATTATTTTCTTTATAATTTTCATTATTATTTATTGTTCTTATTTCATGTTCACAGGACAATACACGGTATATGTATATGTATACGTTCAATCCTCATTTTTCACAGTAGAATCCCCAAATGTTCCCACAAGCGTTCCATCGGAAGAAAATACAAAGACCGTCTCAACACCAATTTCTTCCGGCAATGTTTTTATGCTGTAATCTGTCACCTCAGCATCCGACTGCATATGAATATCGCCGTCTACCTCTACTGAGGACTTATGCGTAAAAACTGATTTGCTATGCCCCGGCTTCTTCACCTATTGGGACATATAGCGAAAATGTTGCCCTTTATGTCCCGGCTTCTTCATCTGTCGGGACATATATGGAAAAACTTACTTACTATGTCCCAGTTTTCATCAAAAAGAGGACGTTTGGGCATACTTTTTCTGTATATGTCCCGCCTAGTTCTGTTTCCAGGACTTTTTACTTCCCTTTTTCTACATATGTCCCGCGTCTCTCTTTCCCCGGGACTTTTTACTTCTCTTTTTCTACATATGTCCAAAACTCCCCCAAAAACTATAAACTGCCAAACAATGCTTTTCAAATATATATCAACGCATTTCTCGCAGGCGCAAACGCAGACGAAACATAACTTTTCACAAGTTTCCTTTTAAATAGTAACTTTGCAGACATATAAAATTTAGCTTTTGCTAAAATGATATTAGAAAACAGAGTTTTAGTATTTTCATTTTATGTATTCTGGTATATCATAAGTCCAGCACCGCTTCTTGACTAATGCTGTTTGATGTGAATATATCTGTTTATTTATAATTGAGTAAACATCCCCAAAATATACAAAACCAATTGCTTTTTTGCTGAATATGTATTTGTCACACGAACAAAACGGTGCAAATTTTTAATCGGCTCATTTATCGTTTTATATAGCATTGCTCTGGAAAACGGTTTTATGAAATAATATCAGGAGAAACTCATGATCTATTTAAAAAATCCCCTGTGCCTTGGCATGGAAGAATCAGAATATAAAGAAATGCTCGCTCTGGGCGGTATGCGCCAGAAACATTTTGAGAAAAATGAAGTGATCTTGTCTGCCGGATGTACCACGCACGAAATCGGACTGGTACTTTCCGGAAGCGTTAATATTGAAAATCTCGACCTGTGGGGTAGCAAAAGCATTTTGAGTAATGTCGATGCCGGACAGGTTTTCGGGGAAACTTATGCATTTTCCCGCGAAACACTGATGGTCGATGCGGTTGCTGCCCAGCAGACCGACATTCTGTTCTGGAATCTGGATATTCTCGTCCACACACCGCATCCTGCAAGCACCTGGCAGCCAAAATTTATCCGGAATCTGCTGCAGATCTCCCTGCGCAAAAATCTCGCGCTCTCCCAGCGAATTTTCTGCACAACACCGAAAACGATCCGTGGGCGGCTGCTTGTTTATCTGTCAAACCAGGCGGCAAAAGCCGGCAGCAATCATTTTAAGATTCCGTTTGACCGGCAGGGGCTGGCGGACTATCTGAATGTCGACCGCAGTGCGCTTTCCAAAGAGCTTGGCAAAATGCGGGACGAAGGAATTCTGACCACCCGGAAAAATGAGTTTACCCTGCACGGGGAAAGCACATAACAAAAGTGCTTTCCCGCGCATCACCCCTAATTAAACTCCTGCGGACTTATATATTTACTCTTCGACACAGCGTAGCCATTTTCGTATTTCACGGTGAGATACAACGTCTCCTCTCCGTCTGTCAGTTTCACATAACAGATGCCGTCCTTGAAACGGTCCGTAATGTCCAGCTTCTGGTCTTTATAATACAGCCAGACACTGCCGTCATCTTCGTACTCCACATCCGGCTGATTGATCTGTTCCATAATTTCATCTTCGGTCAGTGGACGTTCTGCACCGTCTCCATCCATTGCGACACCGCCGCCCTGCATTTCCGTGGAATCGCCGTTTTCATCTGGTATTTTTATCGTATAGCTGCTGATGCCGCCGTCGTTTTTGATCTCGAGCGTTGCGTTCGTCTGATCGCCGTTTATCCAAAGCTGGATCGTTCTCTGGATGCCGCCAAGATCTGCTGCATAGGCAGTTCCCACGCCTCCTGCTAAGATAATACATGCTGCGGCTGCTGCCGCGATGGTTTTCATTTTATGATGTTTCTGTCTCATTGCCATTTGTTCTGCCTCCATGGAAAAATCACCGGAGGTCTGTAACACTGAAAATGCCTGCCTGTATTTTTCTTTATTCGTCATCTTCCCATTCCTCCTTTAACGACTGTTTCAGCAGCACCCGCCCGCGTGACAGGCGGACCTTGACATTACTTTCTGACAAATGCAGAATTCCTGCAATTTCCCGGATGGCGTAATCCTCATAATAAAACAGGTGAATGACGATGCGATACTTTTCCGGAAGTTTCATCACGGTCTCAAACAGATTTTCTGATTCCGGTGTCTCGAAGGTCAGCGTTTCCATATAATCTTCCAGCGATAATTTGTTTTTCCGCCAGAAGGTGTGATTACAGTTCTTTGCTTTGTTGATTGCCACCCGGATCAGCCATGCCCGGATATGCTGCTCGTTTTCAAATTGTTTCTTGTTCATGTGGTACTGCAAAAACGTATCCTGCACAACATCCTCGGCATCCTCTCTGCTCTTACATACATTAATAGCCGCCGCGAATAAATTGTTCTGATAGCGTTCCATCAGTTCCTGTACTGATTGTCTCATGAGCCGCTCCTTTATGTTTCATTTTCAAAGGCCTTTCACTAATAATACAAACGAAAAATCGGAAAGGTTACAAAAAAAGGAACCCTGTCCGGATATCTTTCCGGACAAGATTCCTTTTTATTATGTTCTCCTACTCTGCCAGCTTAAACCTGCCAACCAGATTCTTCAGTCCTTCCGACTGTGCGGAAAGCTCCTGGCTTGTCGCAGAAGTTTCTTCTGCAGCTGCGGAGTTGCTCTGTACGACACTGGAAATCTGCTCGATTCCCTGCTCGATCTGCTTTAACATATCTGCCTGCTCGGTAGAACTCTCGCTGGCGCCCTTTACCGCATTCGCAAAATCATTCATGGATTCAAGAATCTTATTTAATGCAGCAACCGTCTTTTCTGTAATCTGGTTTCCGTTTTCAATTTCCTGCAGAGATTTTTCAATCAGATCGCGAGTATTGACTGCCGCCTGTGCACTGTCCCGCCAGTTTTCCGATCTGATCTGCCACAACCGCAAAACCTTTTCCGGCTTCCCCGGCACGTGCTGCCTCAATGGAAGCATTCAGGGACAACAGGTTGGTCTGACTTGCAATCTCCTCGATGGAACCGATGATGTTTTGGATTTCCTGTGAGGTACTGCTGATCCGCTCCATGGCATTGGTCAATGCCTGTAATTCTTCTCTGCTTTGATCTGCCTGTTCTACGGCAGTGCGTACCATCTGGTAAGCCCCGGAAGCGCTCTCTGCGCTGGATTCTGCAATTCCGCTGACACTCTCTACCGTTGCTGTCAGTTCTTCTACTGCACCTGCCTGATCGGTGGCACCTTCTGCCAAAGCCTGTGCCCCGCCTGCCAGCTGCCCGGAACCGGATGCAACCTGCTCGGATGCTTCATTAATCTGTGTCAGGGTATCACTCAGTTCATGTTTTAATTTGCTTATGGACTCATACTGCTGTCTGAAATTTCCAATATAAATCTGTGCATTATTACTGGATACATTGAAATTTCCTTCTGCCATTTCTCCCAGAAGATAACTGGTATCCTGCACAATCACCTCCAGAGTTTTGCATGCCTGCCGGAAATTACCGGCAAGTTTTCCGAGTTCGTCTGGAGATTCATAATTTATTTCCACATCAAGCTGTCCTGCTTTCAGTTTCTCAGCTGCACCTTCCAGTTCCTGAATTGGCTTTAGCATAATTCCGGTAATGGTGGTCCGGATGACAGTGGAGAAAGCCACTGCTCCTGTTCCTATGAGAATCATCAGAATAATGCTCACAATTCCCGTTACCCTGGCAGATGTATACTGACTCTTTGCCTCTGCGGATGCCACTTTTCCGATATCAACCAATATATCCTGAAGTTTCTCTGTTGCATCATTATAATCGGAATTAAACAGTGCCAGAGCTTCGTCATTTTTATTCTGCTGCGCCAGTTCCATGAGCGCTACCCGCTGTTTTTTCAGTTCTTCTATCGCATCTTTTAATTCCGCAACTTTCTTTTTATCATTATAAGACTTCTCCAGTGTGGTAACATTTTTTCCAACCTGATCTGCATACTTCTGTGCCGAATTAAGATAACTCTGTGTGGAACCTGTATCATCGGTTGTCATCGACCACAAAATATATTTTCCCACAAGCTGTATATCTTTACGGATTTCCATCTGCAATGTGCTGTTTGCATATGCTTCCTTGTAAAACTTATAAGTATCCACATTCATCATTACAATGGAAACAAGCGAAACAACCATAGCAACAGCAAACGTTACAATGACTGTAGTAAATGCATACTTCAACTTCATTCCTACCTTCAGTTTTCGGTAAAACTCTTCCATTTTTTTTCGTCCTTCCATTTTCTCTGTTCCTTTCTTTATTCCGCTTTAAAATACTATTTTTATCATACGCCTTTTTCCCTCCCACTGCAATGTTTCTGTCGAAAATATGCGAATTTTATCTTTTTCCACACTCAGAAATTCCCCCCTGGTTTGTCCCCTTTGCATTCCAATAAAATGATGGTACAATGATGACATAACACAAAACATCTGTTTTACATATATTGTTGGAAATGGAAATGGAAATGAAATGGAAAAAGCACAGATTCGAATAATCCGAAGCAAAAGAAAAACCGTTGCACTGGAAATCCGTCCGGATTTATCGGTTCTGGTAAGGGCACCTTACTGGATGGCAGACTGGCAGATCCGTAAATTTGTCGATGAAAAATCAGACTGGCTGTATGCCCATCTCCGGGAAATGGAACAAAAACAAAAATTGGAAGCTGCACGCCCGAAAGCCGCACCTTTAACTCCCGGAGAATTGCAGGTGCTTGCAGATGAAGCACTGCGCGTAATTCCGGAACGGGTACGGTTTTATGCCCCGGTTGTCGGCGTGACCTATGGCAGGATCACCATACGAAACCAGCGTACACGCTGGGGAAGCTGCAGTGCAAAGGGCAATCTTAACTTTAACTGCCTGCTGATGAAAGCACCGCCGGAAGTGCTGGATTACGTGGTTGTCCATGAGCTGTGCCACCGGCTGGAGATGAACCATTCACCACGCTTCTGGGCACAGGTGGAGCGTGTGCTTCCAGACTATAAGGTTTCCCGCAAATGGTTACGGGAACATGGCAATGAGCTTATGGATTTAAACCCATAAGAAGGAGATACCGGTATTCCTGCATCTCCTTCCTGCTTTCATGTTATTTTTTACATGTAATATCGTTCTGTTCTCAATTACTTTCTATTGTATAAGTCCCCTCTTCAAAATTTACATGCAATTCGGCATATGCCCCGTCATATTCCCAGCGGATTTCCAGAGAACTCTCCTCTCCGGAGATTGTCACCTCTGCACCTTCCGAAAATGCCTTATGGGTATTCCTCATACGGATTAGCGCAAGCTGTTTTTGAACCACATCTTTTTTCAGTCCTTCCGCGATCTGATCACCGGAAAGATTTGTCCGGTTGATTTCCTTATGTCCGGATTCCCCTGCACGCTGCACCGCTTCATGGTCATTTTTTCCGGCAAACAGATCCAGATACCAGATCTGCGGTTTGCCCGGCATAAACATCTGGATGGCCCGCGCCAGAAGCATTTTTTCATCCGATTCTCCCAATGCACTGTAATATGTAGCGTTTACCTGATAATACAGATTCTTTTGTCCATGTAAATTTTTGACCATGCCTCCGCGGGATACAATCCGGTCAATTAACGACTGGATCTCCTCTTTTGGAAGCAGTCCCTTTAAATCCAGAAGCGGGATGCCGTCGTGACAGCCAAGCATGTTGACCGTGGAGATCTTCTTTTCCACAATTTCCTTCGCCCATGCCGCAAGGTATGTTCCGCGCCTGTTCTCAATCGCATCAATGACCAGTCCCGGCAGGAAAAAATCGTAAGTCGCATAGCCTTTTTCTGCAAGCGTCTGGTATATTTTTTCGTCATACGCTGCGTGGATTTCCGGCAAAAGCGTAAGTCCCAAAGGTTCTGCCAGCGCATGAATCTTCTGTAAAAGTTCCCATGTCTCCGGATCATTGAGGAAGTTTTTCTTTCCCGGTGTCTTCGGCGCATAGGCAAAGGCATCCAGCCGCACGATCGCCGCTCCATAAGAAGCTATTTTCTCCAGTGTTTCACGATAAAACTCCCACACCTTTGGCGACTGGATGTTTACATCCATCTGTCCAAGATAGTGTCTGCCATGCACTTCCTGATAAAAGGTATTCCAGTACGGCACCTTTTTTCCATCCGGAAATTCCACCATCAGGATCGGCAGCCCGGGTTTGCGGAAAAACATCTGCTTCAGGCAGCTTTCCTCCGGCTGGATATAGCCTTCCTCCGTCATGGTTCCATGCCCTTCCCAGAAGCGGTTCCAGTCGATGAAAAAATCGCGGTACGCAGAAGCCTCCCCTTTTTCCACAAGATCCTGAAACTGTGGGGACTGTGCGGAAGCATGGTTTAAAATAAAATCCAGTTTCAGGTCAATCCCCATATTCTTTAACTGGTCAAGGTCTTCCCGGTCGGCAAGCTGCTCATTCAGGTCATAGTCGATCACGGAAAATCCCCGGTCGAGATCGGAATGGTACAGGCTCGGCAGAATGTAAAAAGAAGAAAATACATCCTGTAAAGTCTCCGTTTTCAGCAATGTTACGATATCCCCCAGATTTCCACCCAGACTGTCAGGATACGCATTGAGCATTGGCTTATTGTTCATAAACACTTCCGTCCTTTCCCACGATCAATCCTGCATTTTTACGCTGCACCTCAAGCTTTTCCTGTTCCAGTTCTACCACACGGCAGATAAACGGGCTTGCGGCATTCTCATCGCGGTTTCTACGGATGCGCCGCTCCTTTGTCTCCTCCGGGGAGCTTTCCAGAAAGACCGACAGATCCACGCCGTGTAAATCGTCACTGCCTCCGTGTGTCCACTCCAGAAGTAATACGGATATTCCGGAAAAATCGGTTTCTTCCGATGAGATCTCGCCATCTTCCCGTCCCATATGCCGCAATGTGATCGTATCATTTCCCCCATGAAATGCCGCAAGCACTTCATTGATCCGGTCGAAGTCAATCTCTTTCTTTGTTCCGAGATATCCACGCAGTCCGTCTTCCCCGGTTTCTTTATACACACGCATCCGTTCTTCATCATTGCGTTTTGGAATCCGGTGTGGATAATCATCGCCCGAGAGCAGATAACAACCCGTTCCGTCATTTAAAAAGTACTGCTGCAATGCCGTTGCAAGTGTTGTTTTTCCGGAACCGGAGCCACCGTAAAGGCTGATGACCACTCGATTTTTGACATTCCCGTCACGCCATTTCTGCACTTTTTCATATAATGTTCCAGCCTCTTTCAGTTCTGTAAAAGCAAACTGATATGCCTCATATTCTCTGGTAAACGGCGGAAGCGGAATTCCCGCATGCATCAATGCTGCACCGGAATACTGCCTGCCGCTTTGTTCTTCCAGATACACGGCATCCGGTTTTAACCCACGCAGGCGGACATAAACGGTCGCCTGATTTGCCTCTGCCATAAGACGCACTACGCTTACCAGTGCATGATCCTGTTGCTCTGAGACGGACATCCATGCCGCAATTTCATCCGTAAACGGATCCGACAGCCGCCAGTACGTTCCCTCGTTAATGAGCGTTTCATACTTCTTGTACGTTTTGATCTGCTCCCGGATCTGCTGTTTTTCCTCATCCGATAAAAGCGCCGGGTTTAATTCGTAACCGAAAGTTCCCGCCATCGCCGTCACCCCACGGGTATGGAAACTTGTCACCCGTCCGGTCTGGTGATTTGGCACCGCCGAAACATGCGCCCCCATCGCGGAAACCGGATAGAAAAACGAAGTTCCGTACTGGATTCTTGTGCGGTTGATCGCATCGGTATTGTCGCTGCACCAGATCTGTGGGGAATAATAAAGCATTCCCGCGTCAAACCTGCCGCCGCCACCGCTGCATCCCTCCAGCAGAAGATCCGGATAGCGGCTGCACAGGTGTTCCAGAAAATCATAGACCCCAAGCACATAATCATAGGAAAGATTTCCGGCATAAACATCTGCCATGCTGCGGTTCATATCCCACTTGACATAATCAATTTTTCCCTGATCGAGCACGGCACAGATCTGGTCAAATACACAGTCGCGCACTTCTTTTCTGGAAAAATCAAGCAGTAGCTGGTTTCTCGAGCGCACCGGCTTTTTCCCCGGAATCTGAATTGCCCAGTCCGGATGTGCCCGGTAAAGGTCGCTGTCTTCATTGACCATCTCCGGCTCAATCCAGATGCCAAATTTCACGCCCTGCTCATGCACACGGGTAATAAGATCTGCCAGACTGCCCCCCAGTTTCTTTTCGTTGACCTGCCAGTCCCCAAGGGAAGAATTGTCATCATTTCTTTTCCCGAACCAACCGTCATCCATCACTACCATATCAATTCCAAGGGAAGCGGCTTCTTTTGCCAGATCCACAATCGTATCTCCCGTAAAATCGAAATAGGCTGCCTCCCAGCTGTTGATCAGCACCGGACGCTGCATATGGACATATTTGCTGCGGCACACATGGTTGCGGATGCAGTTATGATACTGCTGCGACAATGCAGACAATCCATCTGCCGAATAGGATAAAATGACTTCCGGCACCGTAAAGGTTTCTCCAGCCGCGAGCGGGTAGGAAAACAGTTCTTCATTTAATCCAAGAAGCAGGCGCGTCTGGTTGAACTGGTCTTTTTCCGCCTCACAGGAGAAATTGCCGCTGTATACAAACAGCATGCCATAGCAGCTGCCTGCCGTCTCTGTTGTCCCTTTTTCTGCCAGAATTACTGCCGGATTATACTGATGGCTGGATGTTCCCCTGCGGCTGCCAAACGCAATCGTTCCATGTCCCAGCGGGGTGCGCTCCAGATTGCGCTCCATGGCATGCTTTCCATAAAACCGCAGGACATCAAAATCTCCCTGTACAAAATCCAGACAGGCTGCCGCTGCCTTTTCGATCGTAATCTGTCCGGTTCCCATATTTTTAATCCGGACACTCCTTGTAATGACATCATTTTCTTCCAGAACACCATACAGCAGATGCACTTCAACCTGTGCGTTTTCATCTGCAAGGACTATTTCCAGTGTCTGTGCTTCGTTTTCATCTGCCCAGACAGCCGGAAGTCCCTGTAACTGATACTTGCCGCTTCGGATCTCATAGCTCTTAAAAAGCAGATCCGCACTTTCCACCCCTTTTTCATTTTTGATATTCAGCGCGATATTGCGGTAATCTCCGGTGCCAAGGGACGGATACTCCTGTGGCAGCGCATCCAGCGAATAGGTGCGGTCCATGCCCGCTGCATAAGGATTTCCGGAAAATCCGCGGTCTGCATAGGTTAGGACATAGTCCATGGAACTGTTTGTTTTTTCGCCATAGTACAGATGCAGCAGATATCCCAGTGGATCAACCTGCATCTGATAAGTTG
>OHTH01001093.1_pt1 | contig 11398 bp, 10 predicted proteins | sample 1578831 | NCBI WGS metagenome assembly OHTH01 (sample SAMEA3879590, study PRJEB24766) | human gut metagenome | biome: human-associated habitat; feature: feces | place: USA | collected 1985/1987 | reverse complement strand
TCATGAAATCCATGTCGATACTGTCATATGGAAGTTCCTCATTGAACTGTGTATGTAAATGCATGAGAGGTTTTCTGTACTCCTGCAGTCCAAGAATCCAGGACTTTGCCGGAGAGAAGGTGTGCATCCAGGTGATCACACCAGCACATGTCTCATCATTGTTTGCCTCGTTAAATGTCTTGCGGATCAGCTCGTTCGTGATCAGGGTTGGCTTCCATACAATCTCATATGGCAAAACGCCTGTCTTATTTAACTCGTCTACGATCTGCTTGGAATGCTGGGCTACCTTTGCCAGACATTCCTCTCCATACAGATCCTGTGATCCTGTGCAAAACCAAAATTTGTAATCCTTATTTAACAGCATACTCGTTCCTCCTTAGAATTGTTCTCCGTATTGCTCATTTTTCATACTCTAAGTTTATAACTTGTATGCATGTATTTACAAGTTGTTTTTCATGCAAAAAATTAACAAAATTGTTGTCTTTTTTCGTTTTAATCCGGCACTGTTTTGGTCAGATTGCACAAGCCGTCACCGGTATTCCATGCAGGAATTTCCCTCAATAAGCATTGGCTGGATGAGAACACTCTCCCCTTCCTCTTTTTCTCCGTTCTGAATCATGGAAAGGAGCAGTTCTGCTGCCATGGCTCCAAGCTTTTCCTGCGGATGGTCAATGGTTGTCAGCCGAAGCCCCTGCTGGTCCGCCAGCGAAGAATTATCATAACCGGTTACCGAAACATCTTCCGGAATACGCAGCCCTTTCTCCTGCAGTGCACGGATAACAAGCTGTGCCGTCTGATCGTTATAACAAACAACCGCATCCATCCGCCCACGAAGCGTTTTTCCTGCCATTTCACGGATTGCTTCATAGGGATGGATTTTACGGTCCTCCGTATGAAACCACACCACTTTATCCGGATCATACAAAATTCCCGCCTCCTGCAGTGCACGGACATACCCTTTATGGCGGTTCTGTCCCTGCATGTCATCCGCCTTAAATACTCCCACGATATTTTTGTGCCCGTGATCCGTCAGATACTTTGTGATCATATATCCCCCCTGAAAATCATCCAGCAGCACATGCGGCTTGTCTTTCATCTGAGGGAAACATCCCTGGATAAACACGTATGGAATATGCGATTTTTCCAGTTGTTCGTACAAATTCATATGCCGGCAGAAAATCTGGCTTTTACTCGGTTCAATGATAACCCCGTCAATATCCTTGCTTAAAATTTCCTGCAGGCATTCCGCTTCCCGGGTCCGTGAATTTTTTGTATTTTTTAAGACAATGCTATATCCTGCACCGGTCAGCACATCATCAATTCCCTGTATCACACGGGGAAAAATATAGTCTGACAGATAGGTTGTTACGACAGCAATATTCTTGGACGGGTGTGCATGCCGCATCATTTCCGAACAGAATGTACCGCGCCCGTGCTCTGCGTAAATATATCCTTCATTCTGTAAAATCGCCAATGCCTTGCGCACCGTCTGACGGCTGACCTGATACTGTGCGGAAAGCGTATTTTCCGATGGCAGTTTCTGCCCCGGTGCAATCTCCCCGGAGACGATCTGCAAACGCAGCTGTTCCGTCAGTTCCTGATATTTTGGTGTGTTTCCTCCTGTGATACTCTCCATAATGTATATCCCCTCTTAAAAAACAGATACAGCCTGTCCGGGCTTCTCTACTAAAGTTGTACCATGTATGTTTACTTGTACGGTCAGTGTAACACAGGTTTTTTCATATGTCACTAAAAGAATTGCACAAAAATACTGCCCTGCATTTTTATAACAAAATTATTGTGTGCTACAGTCCAAGCACTTTTTTCTTTGCGGCCGCAAACTCTTCATCCGTAAGTGCACCTTCCGCATGAAGCTTTGTCAGCTGCGTCAGTTCTCCGGAAGTGGATTTTGCTTCTTCCGGCTGTTCTAAGTCTTCGGTGTCTTTTACATAGGATGCCTGAAATTCCCCATTGATCTCTGCAATCTCTTTCTCCCCACGGATATAGGCATCATACATATCAAACAGATCCATACCGCTTCCTCCCACGCAGTCATCCGGCTCCTGCCAGGAACGAATCAGTGCAATCCTTTCTTCCTTTGTCGTGTCTTTGATCAGATATCCACTCATGATAATATTTTCCTCCCTACCGGCGATATAACTCCGGATTCTTCTCTTTCATTTTCAGACCCTTTTTGTCATCTTCTTACCTATCTGTTTTCAGATTACATATCGTATATTCTACCATATTTGTTCTGTTTTTGATATACCCAATGTGCTTTTGCACGATCAGCACTCGCATTTGTTCATTGAAGCACCTGTTGTCAAAAAAAGCCCTGCGGTATACAAAAACCGCAGGACTTTTCTTGCTTAGTTTCTTTTAAAAATCGACATCCGTATCATAGTAGCAGCATTTTAAGAGCTTCTCCATCTCCTCCTGACTTGGCTGTCTTGGATTGGAACCCGTGCATGCGTCAAGAATTGCATTGGCCGCAATCTCCGGAAGTCTCTCTAAGAATACCTCCTCCGGTACAAATCCCTGCTCGGTCGGGAAGCTGTCTGCACCATAGTTTTTAATGCAGTGCGGAATGTTCAGATCATCGTTCATCCTGCGCAGATGTGCGATCAGAAGCTCCACCTTTTCATCCAGTGTGTTTCCGCCAAGTTTCATGAAATCCGCAATCTCACCGTAACGTTTCTTTGCCGTCTCATCCTTTGCATTAAATGCGATAACCTTCGGCAGATACATTGCATTGGCTGCGCCGTGGATGATGTGTGCGCCATAATCCGCAAACGCTGCACCTGTCTTATGTGCCATGGAATGTACAATGCCAAGGAGTGCATTGGAAAATGCCATACCAGCCAGGCACTGTGCATTGTGCATGGAATCTCTCTTTTCCATATCCCCGTTGTAAGACGGGATCAGGTCACTCTGGATCATCTTAATCGCATGCAGCGCAAGCGGATCGGTAAAATCGCAGTTTGCGGTAGAAACATATGCCTCAATTGCATGTGTCATTGCATCCATTCCGGTATGCGCTACCAGTTTCTGTGGCATGGTCTCTGCCAGATCCGGATCAACAATCGCAACATCCGGTGTAATCTCAAAATCTGCAATCGGATACTTGATTCCCTTCTCATAATCTGTAATGATGGAAAACGCAGTAACTTCTGTTGCAGTTCCGGAAGTTGAAGAAATCGCACAGAAATGCGCTTTGTTGCGCAGTGCCGGGATGCCGAATACCTTGCACATATCCTCAAAAGTAATATCCGGATACTCATACTTAATCCACATTGCTTTTGCCGCATCAATCGGAGAACCACCACCCATGGCTACAATCCAGTCCGGCTCAAACTCCTGCATCACTGCCGCACCTTTCATAACAGTCTCCACCGATGGGTCTGGCTCAATGCCCTCAAACAGTTTTACTTCCATACCGGCTTCCTTTAAATAATCTTCTGCTTTCTGAAGGAAACCAAACCGTTTCATGGAGCCGCCGCCCACACAGATGATCGCTTTCTTTCCCTTGAATGTTTTCAGGGCTTCGAGTGCTCCCTTTCCATGGTATAAATCTCTCGGTAATGTAAATCTTGCCATATAAAAAACCTCCATATACTATGTAAATCATTTCGGCTTTCACGGTTGTTTCCGGTGCTTTCCACAATGAAAATTTCAACGCCCGTCTTCCACTGTTCTGCCTTTATCACTAGACATATTGCACAAAAAATCGACCGTTGTGTGCCTGCAACTATGCATTTATTCTACCATTAAAGGTAGGAAATTTCAATTCATATTTTTTACTCTCTGCTTCCATATAATGGGTCATCCTCTCCCACCGGTTCCTCGTCTATATATTTTGCAAACACTTTATAAAAAAAGAATGAACATACATATGCAAGTAAAGCAAATCCCATCAGAAGCAGCAGCACATCCGTAATGATACTGGTATATGCCATATAGCCTGCCGCCAGTACTATCACACTTACAAACAGCGTATATGGGAAAAAATGGGCAACCGCCATGGCGGCTGCATTTTTTATCTGCACACGCAAAGGATTTTCCAGTTTTGCAATCACCGGAAACAGCCATAAGAACACAATAAAAACCAAATAGCCTACGCATACACTCACCACTGTCATAAATACGGACATGAAAGCAGATCCCACATTGCGCCAGAAAAACAAATCAATAAAAAGCAGGCACACAAAAAGTAAGCCTATCATTCCCGCCACAAAAGACTGTTTAAAATTCTGCTTAAACGATCGGAAAAAAGTCTGTATAACATACCCATCTCCATAGCGTACCGATCGCAATGAAACTGCATACAATGCTGTAATTGCTGGTCCGATCGTCACAACCGGAATACAGCACAGCAGAAAAATCAGATTCAGTAAAATCAAATCTGCCATCTTATTTAAAAAAGCAATCACCGGATTTTCTTTTGGCATACGCTGCCTCCTTTACCATGTATAAATGTCTGTTCGTTATAATACTACAAAAGCAGTCCGCATCGCGCAAGCGATTTTTATGCGAACTGCTTTCTTATATTTTGTTGAGGATTGAAAAAGATGAATTTTATAATTTGTTACTTATTTGATACCGCTGATTGCAATGGACTCAATGATCATTCTCTGGAAAATAAAGAACAATGCCATTGTCGGAATCATTGCAATTACGGATGCTGCCATGATCAAAGCATAATCACTCTGAATTGCATAATAGGAATTGAAGGAACGGATAACCACCTGCAATGTCCAGTTCTTTTCGCTTCTCAAGAAAATAGTAGGTGCAAGATAATCATTCCAGATTCCCATAAACCACAACATCAGCTGCGTTGCCAGAGCCCCCTTCATCAATGGCATAAAAATCTGAAGAAACGTACGGAAATATCCACATCCATCCAATTTTGCTGCTTCCATCAGATCATCCGGAATTCCGATCAGGTTCTGTCGAAGGAAAAAGATAATACTGACATTTCCAAAGCATCCCGGAATAATAAGTGGAAGCAGAGTATTGGTCCAGCCCAGTTTGGTAAACATGACATACTGTGGAATCATGACAACCGCAAACGGAATCATAATGGTTGCCAGCAATGCCAGAAACAATGCATTTTTGCCACGAAATCTCATTTTTGCAAATCCGAATGCGGCGAGGGAGGAGGTAAATCCGCCAATAATCAATACCGGAATTGCAACCTTCAGAGAATTAAATATACCGTTTATGAACTGTCCCTTTTTTAATACTTCAGAATATTTTCCTATCAGAATCGGATCCGGAAGAATTGTTAAAGGGGCGCCTGAGGCGGAGAAGATATCCGTCGCAATCATGTAAATTAACGGGAAAACCATTACAACTGCACCAAGAAGAAGTAATACAAAGATAATCCAGTTAAAAATTTTCTCTTTTTTTGATACAAGCCGGGAGCTTGCCAAATCTTTTTTTGAACTCATATGACTCCCTCCTAGTCCATGGTCTTCACCCATCTATCCTGACCCGCGAAATTAAGAGCCGTGATAATGAAGATGATGATTGCAAGAATAACTGCCAGTGCACATCCGTAGCCTAACTGTCCGTTTGAAAATGCTTTATCATACAAATAATAAACAACGGTTGCTGCACTATAGTTTGTTCCACCTTTATTCGTCATAACCTGTACTTCCACGAACACCTGGAAACCGCCAATCAGGCTGGTAATTAAAATATAGAACGTAACCGGCGAGACCAGTGGAACGGTAATATGACGAAATTTCTGCCATCCATTTGCTCCATCAATGGAAGCAGCTTCATAGTAGTTACGCGGAATGTTTTGCAATCCGGCAAGATAAAGAATAATAGAAGTTCCCAATCCTTTCCATACCATGAAGATGATTAAAGCTACTTTTACCCAGAACTCATCTCCCAGCCAGTTTGGACCATGATGTCCGGTCAAAAGTTTGATGATTGAATTAAATAATCCATAATCGTAATTATAAACCCATGCCCACAAAATAGACACGGCAACCAGTGAAGATACTACTGGTACATAATACATTGTCCGAAGCAGCCGGATTCCCGGAATCTTACGGTTCATTCCCATTGCCAGAAGCAGTCCAAGGATCATTCCGATTGGAATACCGATCAAATAAATAATGGTTGTAAGCAGAGATTTCCAGAATTTTTCATCATGAAAAATATTGATGTAATTCTGCAATCCACAGAAATTATCCACCAGAGAATTCATTCCCGTCCACTTGCTCATACTTGCAAACACTGCAAAGCAGATCGGATAAGCCATAAAAAGTAAAAATCCAAGGAAAGGCAGGGCGATGAACAGCCACGCAGTTCTTTCTTCTTTCTTCGCCATTGCCGACATCTTATGTTTCGGTTGTTTTGTTTTTCCGCTCATATGCCCACTCTTTTCCTACGGACTGCCCCATGACAGGGGCAATCCGTTTTAATCTTAATTATTAGTTGCTGCGTTCTGTAATTCGATCGCGTTGTCCAGTGCTTCCTGCATCTTTGGCGCTACCTGTTTACAATAATCATCTACGGAAACTTCTCCGGTCAGAACATTCGGCATTCCTTCCAGGAAAGTATCCCACCATTCACTGTTGTAAGTGTAGGTTGTTTCCGTAAAGATTCCTTTATATTTGTCACTTCCCTCAATATATCCGAAAATAACATCTACATTGCTTGCATATGGAATTGTTCCATCATTTACTTTGTCTTTAAATGTTGTCTGTGCATAATCCATAATGTTTGGAATCTGTAAAGACTTACCGGATGTCTCGCCGCAAAGTTCTTTCTGTCCGTCCAGATCTGTTGATAAGGACTGTATTAACTCTGCACATAAATCCGGGTTCTTTGCCTGTGAAGAAACTGCGAAACCAACGGTTCCGAGCCATGCTGTGGACTTTCCGTCTCCGTTTGGTCCTACCGGCCATCCACATAAATCCCAATTGTATGGGAATGTTGCATCATCCATAAATGCTGCGACATCCCATGTACCACATGCATAAAAAGCAACCTGTCCGTCCAGCCATCTCTGGTATCCGCCAAGCGCAGTATCCTGTTCTACCGTTGGCGTTACTTTATACTTTAATGTCAGATCCGTATAATACTGGAAAGCATCCTTAAAATTCTGATTTTCATCAATGACTACCTTTGTCTGATCATCATTTAAGAACTGACCGCCATTGCCGTATACATAAGGAGTAAAACCAAATGCATTTGCATTTGCAACACCCCACTGATCAATTTCGCCATCACCGTCTTTATCCTTTGTCAGTTTCTGGCACACATCTGCAAATTCTTCCCATGTGTATGGATTTTCCGGATCCGGATACTCCAGTCCTGCTTCATCAAAAAGATCTTTGTTGTAGGCAAATGCAAAGCAGGATAAATCTTTTGGCAGGCAGTATAACGATCCTGAACCAATATTAGATCCATCATACATATATGCGCTCTTGATCGCCGGCCACAGATTGTCAACCGCAGTAGCATCTACGAGATCATCCAACGGCTGTACATATCCGTTATCTACATAACTTCTGACTGCTTCCGGTCCCACATAGAAAATGTCCGGAAGTTCTCCCGCTGTCATGGCAGCTGTCATCTTTGTTGCGTATTCATCCTGTGTTGTCACTTCAAAGTTTACTGTAGAAATCTCATCTGCATGCTCTTTTGTAAATTTATCAATCAGTTTCTGATAAACAGCTTTTTCGTGATCCTGTGCATAAATAAGAATATTGATCTCATTATCACCGGTTCCTTTCATCTCTGCAACGGAGCTTGCCGAGCTTTCTGTGTCTGATCCCCCATCGCTCTTTTCAACTCCGCATCCTGCCACCATCGTTGCGAGCATTGCTGTACAAAGCAATGTTGATATGATTTTTTTCTTCATAGTTTCCTCTCCTTTTTACCACTTTGATCATAATGAAATAAAATATAAGCTCCCCTGTTCATTATTCTGACCATCTGATTCCGACGCGCCTTTGAAAATCATTCGGCAGATTAACTAATATTTTGAAATTTATCAGGTCTTATTGGTTACATTATATAATTGTCCAATAGGTATGTCAACATGTTTTTTAGATTTTTCTAAAATATTTTATTTAATTGTTGTTATTTAGCGTTTTTTAAATTATTTTCGTTTTTATTCCTTTTCTTTCACTCATGCGTTGACGCATTCCGGAAATGATACTATAATTTATAAAACAGAAATGAAACAAATCAAAAGGGGGTAATTTATGCTTCACATCACTTCACTGGATGATGGACTGGACATTTTTAAAGCACTTGGCTCCGATGTTCGGATTGAAATTATAAAACTGTTGATTGAAAACAAAGAAATGAACATGAACGAACTGGCAGCAAAACTAAACATTACGAACGGTGCTCTGACGGGACATATAAAAAAACTGGAGGCATGCGGAATTGTCAATACCTCCAATGATTCCAGCGGGCACGGAAACCAGAAAATCTGTACTCTGCATCTGGATAAAATTCTCATTGATCTGGACGCACCGGAAGAAGCGCAGAATGTTTACAATGCAGAACTTCAGGTCGGACATTACTGCAATTATGAAGTCTATCCGACCTGCGGGCTGGCTACCGCTTCCCATCTGATCGGTGAAGTGGATGATACGCGCTACTTTGCACATCCTGATCGCTACAATGCAGATATTCTCTGGTTTTCCAAAGGATTTGTGGAATATGAAATTCCAAACTTTATTCCAGGTTCCCAGAAAATCACGCAGATTTTAATCTCTGCCGAGCTCAGTTCCGAAGCCCCGGGAATCAATAACGTCTGGCCATCCGATATCAGTTTTTATTTAAATGATGTCTGCATCGGCACCTGGACATCCCCGGGAGATTTCGGAGATGTCCGCGGTATTTTCACTCCGGACTGGTGGTTTCCGAACTGGAACCAGTATGGATTGTTAAAAATGCTTGTGATCAATAAAAAGGGAACTTTCATTGACGGATTACAGATTTCAGATGTCACCATCCGGGACTTTAATCTGGACTATCGCAGCAGCATGAAGCTGCGCATGGCAGTCAATGACAATGCAGAACACGTTGGAGGACTCACGATTTTCGGTAAATCTTTCGGTAATTATGGACAGGATATTAAAGTCAGCATTAATTACGCACCAATTGAAGAATAATTTTATTAAAAAAGGCTTTTGCATGTTATTTCTCCATGCAAAAGCCTTTTTAACCGGCATCTATTATACCAGATTTCCGATTCTTTTCGCCCAGAACGCAACACCATCACTGCGCAGTCCACACAACAGAATTGTTTCACACTTCCGCTGTGCATCCCAGCCACAATAAACCCGCATCTCCTCCGTATAAGGTCCATATGCAATCATGCCCCTGTGATCTGCAGTATACTCCCATTTTCCCTGAACAGAACAGTTCTCATAATATCCATCCGGTGCAAGTTTCATTGGCACAGAACAGGTAATTCCCTGTGGCAGTGCCGGCGCAAGCGTAATCCGCTCATAAAAACCGCATATCTGTTCTTTCGTTACCGGCTTTATCCCGTCTCTTGTATCTGTCTTCGCAAGGGGCTGTGCTGCCACAAACGGCCACCCATCCTCACTCCAGAAAATTTCACGTATCTGCATCTCAGACGGTTCTTCCTGTTGTGTAAAGTTTTTCCTGCGGATATGACATACAAGATACCACCGTCCGTTTACATCATGTAACACTGAATTATGTCCGGGACCCATATATGCCTGCCCTTCATTCCATTGATATCCACACATGGCGAGTAATCCTGTGCTGTTATCCCCATCCTCATCCGCAATCAGATCCTTTCCGTGGAAATCAATAAATGGTCCGCAGATACTCCGGCTTCTTCCCACCCGGATATTGTAATCGGATTTTAAAGATCCGTAGGAAACAAACAGATAATAATAATTATTCTGCGCATTGTATACCATATACGGGCCTTCCATACTGCCGCTCTGCCACTTCGGGCGTCGTGCAATGCATACCCCGATTCCTTCTTCTTCGGCAAAACCTGTAGTCTTGTTCAGTTTTAATACATGGCAGCCACCCCAGAAAGAGCCATAAAGCATATACTGCTCCCCTGTTTTTGCATCCTCGATAATATTTGCATCAATTGCATTGGTAACACTCTGCGGAAATTTTTCTGTTGTTTTAAGCACACACCCTTTGGGTTCGAACGGACCTTCCGGGCAGTCTGCCACTGCCAGAAAGATACAGGACTGGCGCACACCCCAGCTGGAATTGGAGCAGTACAGACGATATTCTTTTCCCACCTTTACGATATCCGGTGCCCAGATATCTTCACTGCCGGTCCATTCCACCGACTCCTGCGGCGGACGTTCCACAACTTTTCCGATTTCCTGCCAGTGCACCAGATCTTTTGATTTCTGGCATATAGCACCTGTACTGTATGTATAATAATTTCCACTAACCTCATCATAAAATATTGCCGGATCGTGTATCATGCGTCTCTCCTTCTTGTTCCCATTTTTCATAGGGACAGTTCTGTCCTTTTACCGCAGCACGAAGCTGCACATAGCATCCGCAGGCACGGCACATATGCTCCCCATACCATGTGCATTTCCCACAACATGCCAGACGCCTTGCATACGTCACATCTTCTGCCTGTTCTTCCGGCGTAAGCTGTGCAAGGTACCGCAAAAGATATTCCTCCAGACCGCCCCCGTATTGTTTTGCCAGTTCGCATTTTCTGCAATACCGTTCTGATTCTTCCATATGATCCTGTCCATTTTGCATTATTGCAGGCGCAGTTCCACCACACTGCATGGCGGAAGCATGATTTTTATCCCATCTGCACACTTTTTATATGCGGTAAACACTTCTTCTTTTACAAGTTCCGGCGCATCAAACGTATTATGTGCGTGCATCTCTGCCGAAACAACCTTTGCTTCCTTCACAGAATATATGTGTTCATCTCCGGCGATCACAATCTCTATTTCTTTTTCCTCATCCGCAGAAAGATTGTTTAATGTAACCGTAATGATATGCTCCGCATCCTCAGATACAGATTCCGTCACCTCCGGAACTTTCCATTCTCCTATACCGGTTTCGCCCACTCCTGTCAGTGTACTGTTCAAAAGCGTTGCACCCTGATGATGCCGGTACATATGGAATACATGATACGTCGGCGTCTTAATCATCTTTGGTCCTTCTGTGAGAATGACAGACTGCAATACATTTACCATCTGTGCAAGATTTGCCATCTTCACGCGATCGCAGTGCTTATTAAAGATATTCAGGGTGATCCCTGCAACCAGCGCATCCCTTACCGTGTTCTGCTGATATAAAAAGCCCGGATTGGTTCCCGGTTCAACTGTAAACCAACAGCCCCACTCATCCACGATCATTCCGATTTTTTTATCCGGATCGTACTGAT
>OHTH01001074.1_pt1 | contig 11724 bp, 7 predicted proteins | sample 1578831 | NCBI WGS metagenome assembly OHTH01 (sample SAMEA3879590, study PRJEB24766) | human gut metagenome | biome: human-associated habitat; feature: feces | place: USA | collected 1985/1987 | reverse complement strand
GCAGATTTCCTTTGCATAAGCAGTCAGTTCCTCGTTGTCTGTCTTAACCGGCATCACACGAACCTGAACCGGAGCCAGCCATGTCGGCAGATTTCCCTTGGTCTCCTCAAGAATATATGCCATGAAACGATCGAGGGAACCAAGGATTGCACGATGCAGAACAACCGGTGTCTTCTTCTCACCATCACGGTCTACATAAGACAGATTGAATTTTGCCGGGAGACAGAAATCAAGCTGGCAGGTAGAAAGTGTGATCTCATTGCCGACTGCAGGCTGTACGTTTACATCCAGCTTTGGTCCATAGAAAGCAGCCTCTCCAATTTCCTCTGTATAATCAATTTTCAGATCATTCAATACCGTGCGGAGTGCATCCTCTGCCTTGTTCCACATAGCATCATCATCATGATACTTTTCTTTGTTTGCCGGATCACGCAGAGACAGTACACAACGGTAATTGGTAATTCCGAAATCCTTGTAGGTACTAAAAATCAAGTCTACAACCTTGGTAAACTCATCCTCAATCTGCTCCGGTGTTACAAACAGATGCGCATCGTTCTGACAAAAATGTCTGCCTCGCTCGATACCCTTTAACGTTCCGCTGGATTCGTAACGGAAGTCATGTGCGATCTCACCGATACGGATCGGCAGATCTTTATAGGAATGCATTCTGTTTGCATAGATCATCATATGATGCGGGCAGTTCATCGGACGAAGAACGAAAGACTCTCCCTCCATCTCCATTGGTGGGAACATGTTTTCTTTGTAGTGATCCCAGTGACCGGATGTCTTGTACAGATTTACGGTACCGACACAAGGAGTCATAACATGCAGATAGCCCAGCTTTCTTTCCTTGTTCTTGATATAATTCTCCAGCTCCTGCCAGATCACATATCCCTTCGGAAGGAACATCGGAAGTCCACGGCCAACCAGATCATCAACCATAAACAGGTTCATGTCCTTTCCGATTTTTCTGTGATCTCTTTCCTTTGCTTCCTCTAAAAGCTTAAGGTGTGCCTCCAGCTCCTCTGCGGTCGGGAAACATACACCATAAATTCTCTGCAGCACTTTGTTTTTGCTGTCACCTTTCCAGTATGCACCAGAGTGACGGATCAGCTTGAAGTTTCTGCAAAGTTTTACATTGTCTACGTGTGGTCCACGGCACAGATCCGTAAAATCGCCCTGATCATATACGGTAATATTTCCATCTTCCAGATCGGAGATCAGATCCAGTTTATACTCATCATTCTGGAACATTTCCATAGCCTCTGCCTTAGAAACTTCACGTCGCATGATTTTCTTTCCGGATTTTGCAATCTTTTTCATCTCTTTTTCGATCTTTTCGATATCCTCATCACGGATTACATCTTCCCCAAGATCTACATCATAGTAAAATCCCTCTGCAACAACCGGTCCAACCCAGAATTTTGCCTGTGGGTACAGATGCTTGATTGCCTGTGCCATCAGATGTGCACAGGAATGATTCAGTGTTTTTAATTCTTCATTTTCCTTAAAGTTTACCATTTTACGTTAACTCTCCTTCTTTTGGTATGGAAATAAAAAAGCACCTCGGATATGCATGACATATCTAAGGGTGCTTTATACACGGTTCCACCTTAATTCTTTTACTCTTTGGCTTATAACGCAGCTACACGGTGACGCTTCTTTCGCGCACAGCTCAGGAGTGGTCTTCATGAAATCTTTCCATAAACGGCTCACACCATCTACCGTTCTCTCTGTATGTTTCAATTTCACTACTTGTTCCGTCAATGCTTTTTTCTATTCTTATGCATTGTACCACGTTCTGATTTCTAATACAATAGGGTAATTTTGCTAATCTGCTTTTTCATCCATATAAGTAATTTTCAGATCGAACGACCATGGAATATCGGAAAGATACTGTTCCTTATAATAATTGTTTCCGTTTGTTATTTTTTTCCGGAAGCGGAAGGAATCCGGCGTAAAAATTACAAGCAGATATGTATTTCCTTTCTTTAAGCGATACGTATTTTTTTCAGATTCCATACTGTATCTGGAAATACTGTCTTTTTTCTTCTGCAGTTCCCTCTGGATAGCGCTTGTATACCCTGCCGAATTTTTTATTGCACGCTTCGCACTTCTCGTAAGTTTTTTCGATGCGTTGACATCATACCATACTTTGCCATAACCACTTGCAAAAGTTCTGGAAAGAAACTGATAGTAGGTACTGTTCCATGGGTCATAAATCTCATACCCGCTTTTTAACTCTTTTGGCAGAAACATGAGATAATTGTTATCATTATAGATCACTTCATTCTTGGATTTTCCCTTAAAATCACTTTCCGTAAACTGGTATTTACCGCTCTTTCTACATTGAAATTTTACAAACGAGACATTTTCACCAACACCATCATCATCCACATAACTGGTATTTGCTTTTCCGGTCATACCGGACACATTAATGACGTTCCTGCCCTCATACAATGCCGGGACCTGCTGCATCGTGTAATTATACACACTTTTTGAAATCAGTTTTCTCTCATAGGCGCTTGTCTCCAGCTGTCTGTAAGTCAGCTTGTCCGCATTGGACTTGTTTACCAGATTTCCCGTCATCAATGCTGTTACCGAATGTACCATTGCTGCATCTGTGTGCTCCATTTCCATTGGTGTCACAGCAATTACTGCCAGAATCACAGCCAGAACAAAACAAACCCTCTTTTTCCACATTTGTCTGAGCATAAATAAATAATCCTTTTTTGTTATTATTTTATTCTATCTTTCCGATTCCTTCAAGTACTTTCTGCTCTATTTTCATTATCTCATAAATAAAACCATCAGCCACCTTACCGCAAATGCTGCCACCCAGGCGATCATACACTGCCAGATCACCATGCCAACTGCCCATTTTCGTCCAAGTTCCCGGCGAATGGAAGCAATTGCTGCAATACACGGCGTGTACAACAGACTAAATACCAGAAGTGAAGCTGCCGCTACCGGTGTCAATGCATCCTTTACTGCTCCTCCAAATAAAATTTCCAGAGTTGAGATCACGCTCTCCTTTGCCATAACGCCGCTGATCAATGAAGTACAGATCCTCCAGTCTCCCAGTCCAAGCGGTGCAAAAATTGGAACCAGGCAGTTTGAAATCATCGCAAGAATACTGTCTTTAGAATCTGCCACCAGATTAAAATGCAAATCAAATTTCTGTAAGAACCAGATACAGATCGTTGCTACAAAAATAACGGTAAATGCTTTCTGCAGGAAATCTTTTGCTTTCTCCCACAAAAGCTGCATAACATTTTTCAGCCCCGGCAGACGATAATTTGGCAGCTCCATGACAAACGGAACCGCATCTCCACGGAACAGTGTTTTCCGATACAACAACGCAACCAGGATCCCAATCACAATTCCGGTCAGATACAAAGCACACATCACGAGTGCTCCATACTCCGGGAAAAATGCGCTGGTAAAAAATGCATAAATCGGCAGTTTTGCCGAACAGCTCATAAACGGAGTCAGCAAAATCGTCATCTTCCGGTCTCTCTCACTCGGCAGCGTGCGGGTCGACATCACCGCCGGAACTGTACATCCAAATCCGATGAGCATCGGTACAATGCTTCGTCCGGAAAGTCCGATTTTTCGCAGAAGTTTATCCATAAAAAATGCAACTCGCGCAATGTAACCACTGTCTTCCATCAATGACAGAAAGAAAAATAATGTTACGATAATTGGCAGGAAACTCAGTACACTTCCGACTCCGGCAAAAATACCGTCAATGATCAGTCCGTGAAGCACTTCATTGACTCCCGCTGCCGTCAGCGCACGGTCTGTCACATTAGACAGTGCGTCAATCCCCATGGCAAGCAGGTTCTGTAAAAAAGCGCCGATCACATGGAACGTAAGGAAGAACACCAACAGCATAATACCGATAAAACATGGAATTGCTGTATATTTTCCGGTCAGAATCCGATCGATTTTCTCACTGCGGATGCGCTCCCGGCTTGCCTTCGGCTTTACTACCGTTTTCTCGCACACCTTTTCGATGAAATTAAAACGCATATCCGCAATCGCCGCACTGCGATCGAGCCCACGCTCTTTTTCCATCTGTACAATCAGATGTTCAATTGCTTCGTGCTCATTCTCGTCCAGTTCCAGTTTCTGCAGAATCAGATGATCCCCTTCAATGATCTTAGAAGCTGCAAAACGCAGAGGAATTCCCGCATGCTCTGCGTGATCCTCGATCAGATGGCTGACTGCATGAATACAGCGGTGCACGGCTCCACCAAACTCATTTTCACTACAGAAATCCTGTCGTCCTGGCCGCTCCTGATATTTTGCGATATGCAGTGCATGCCTTACCAGTTCATCCACTCCCTCATTTTTTGCAGCAGAAATCGGGACCACCGGCACACCCAGCATCGCTTCCATCCCGTTTACATCCACCGATCCTGAATTTCCGGTCATCTCATCCATCATATTGAGTGCCACAACCATCGGGATATCCATTTCCAGCAGCTGCATCGTCAGATACAGATTCCGCTCGATATTGGTTGCATCAATAATATTGATGATCGCCTTTGGTTTATCCTCCAGCACAAAATTTCTTGAAACAATCTCCTCACTGCTGTAAGGGGACATCGAATAGATTCCCGGCAGATCTGTCACCAAAGTGTCTGGGTGTCCTTTGATCGGTCCATCCTTGCGGTCAACCGTAACCCCCGGAAAGTTTCCGATATGCTGGTTTGAACCGGTCAGCTGGTTAAACAGCGTCGTCTTTCCACAATTCTGATTTCCCACCAGCGCATATGTAAGCCTCGTCTTTTCCGGCAAAGGGTTTCCATCCTCTTTTACATGATACTTTCCTTCTTCTCCGAGGCCGGGATGTACCGATTGGTTGATGTTTCGGGCGCCTTCGTGTTTTCTGGTACGGGAGGAAATTCTCTCTATCGTAATCTGATCCGCATCTGCCAGCCGGAGTGTCAGCTCGTATCCATGGATCTGCAGTTCCATCGGGTCTCCCATGGGAGCAAACTTAATCACTGTCACTTCAGCTCCCGGAATCACTCCCATATCCAGGAAATGCTGGCGTAGCGCACCCTCGCCGCCAACCGTTTTTATAACGGCATTTTTCCCGATTTCCAATTCTTTTAATGTCATATTGTCTTATCCTTTGCATTCTTTCTTTTGTGTTATTGATAATTTTTCTTAATTATACACGTAAATTACTAAAAGAGAAAGTTTTTCAATAAGAAAATATGGAAAAGAACAAGTCTATAAAGTTAGTTTTTTGTACATGGAAATTGTTTCTTCATTCGTCTCCCCGTAAATAAAATAATAGTCGATCTGATCCTCGCCCAGTGTACTGATGTAAGGCCCATAGGTTTTGATATTACAGAGCAAAACGGTTTCTTTAGCCGCTATCCCAAGCCCATACCCCTTCCTGGATAAAACAAGAGGCATCCGCATAGGCTTTCCTCCAAAAGAAATATACTTTGCCTTTGCACGCAGCACGAGCAGATCCGTAGAAAGAATTCCCTTTGCATTAATCTTTTCCGAAGAATCCCATTCAAAAAATTCCCAGGTCTGCTGATCCATAATCAGGCGCGGTTCCACGGAGCGTTCCTTTAACAGTACCGTCCCATCTGCTGTTTCAAATTGTATGGCACCTGTTTTTTTATCAATCACAGCACTGACTTTTTCCGTGGAAACTTTTAATGCCGTCTTTGACTCTCTGACACTCCACGAAAAAACATCCGTTGCCTCCGGTTTCCAGTAGGTATCCTTGATTTCTGTCGTCACACCTTTGACGAAACTTACCCTTATCACCTCGGGTGTAATCGGTGTCAGCCGAAGAATTCCTGCCATACTTGCAATGTCTATATGCTTTTTCGTTTTTTTGGCCCATTTCACCGTATAATTCATGCGGGAATGTCCACGTACCGGTAGCAACCGGTTATCCGGCAGATCCCCAAATGCATAAGGAGACGGATTGATCTGCGCAATCTCCGGGGCCTTCGACACCTTTGAAACCGGATGGATGACAGATTTCTCTTTCTCGGGTACTGACTTCTCCGAACCCGGATGGATGACAGGTTTCTCTTTCTTGGGTACTGACTTCTCTGAAACTGGATGGATGTCAGGTTCCTCTTCCTTCGGTGCAGACACCTCGATCCGTTCCGGACCGATATAACTTCGCGCATTGCGTTCCTTATCCGCCTCCGTCCGTCGCTGCTGCTCTATTTCTTTTTGCGTAAAGGTTTTCTTTTCATATTCCTTTGCCTTGGTCAGTGTTTCTGCTGCAAACACTTTCTGCTTTTTCTCTTTTGAAACCGGATCTGTCAGAATTCTGCTCAGATTTCCGTGATACAACACCACAAGCTCATGCAGCGCGCGGGTTGCCGCAACATACAAAAGTTTCACATGTCCGTTATCTGCCGGATATTTTTTCTGCGTCGGATCATACAAAAGAACCGCATCAAACTCCAGTCCTTTCGTGTAGGCAACCGAAAGCACCATAACACCGTCTCCAAATTCCGTAGTCCCCGGGTTACAGTCCACAATCTCCATATAAGATTTCAACTGTTCCGCCAGCTCTGCTGCCTCTTTTTCCTCACGACAGATCACCGCAATCGTTTCATATCCATCTTGCTGCCACTTCCGGATCGTGTGTACCGTCTCTTCTAAAAGCGCTGTTGCATCCGGCTGTTTCTCCACCCGCACGGCTGCTCCATGCCGGATAATCGGTTCCACCGGATACACAGCAAAATCTCCATGCCGCAAAATATCATTTGCAAATTTGGAAATTTCCACCGTATTCCGGTAACTTTTCCGCAACAGCCCAAACGCATCATACGTACCGGTCAGCACCAGTTTCCGCAATTCCTCCCAGTCATTTAGCCCATACCGGAAATGTATGTTCTGGGAAGTATCCCCCATGATCGTGTATGTGCATCCCCGCAGACAATAGTGCAGACAGCAATATGCCATCATTCCAAAATCCTGTGCCTCATCGATGACCACATGACTGGCCTCCCGCACCGGATCAGTTTCCTTGATCCGCTTGTAAATATAGGCAAGCGCTGCAAGATCGTATACATCAAAAGAAGTTTCTGGTATATCTACTTCTTTCCCGGCAACTGCCTGCACCTGTAAGAATTCCCGGTAAAAATCGTAAATAGATGTCTTCCATTTTCCATCTCCAAAAAAAGAAGCATATTTCTTATCCAGTGCCTTTTTTACTTTTGCCGGATAGGATATTTGTTTTCCCAGAACTTCGTTTTCGTATTTGGAATATAAAACCTCGTTGAGCATAAGAATTTTGCTCTGCATGGAAAGATCGGGATGTTCCCGCAGATAAGTATTGATCAGCACATGCCCGACCAGAAGTGTCTTTGTGTTTTCCAGATAAACTTCCTCGTGTGAAATTTCCCTCTGTTCATAAGCTGCACAATATAATTCCAGATCATGAAACCACTCACGGTTTCCTTTCTGCGCATTCTTTTCATCATCTTTTTCCAGGAGGTGAAAACGATATTTCCGTTCATCCCAATCCTCATACAACAGGCGGATGAACAGCTGTTCCATCGTCATCTGTCGGATGCCATACACATCCAGTTCCGGCAATACCCCCGTAATGTAATTCAAGAGTATCCGGTTGCTCCCTATAATATAGAAATCTTCCGGCCGGAAATCATCGCTGTAATTGTATAAAATATAGGAAATACGGTGCATGGCGACGGTTGTCTTTCCCGAACCGGCTACACCCTGTACAATGATATTGGTCTTTGGCGAACGCCGGATAATCAGATTCTGTTCTTTCTGAATCGTTGCAATGATCTCACCGAGCACCGCCTTCTTGTTTTTCGCCAGATACTTTGTCAGAAGTTCATCATTTGCCACCACATCGGAATCAAAAAAATCTTTCAGATGATCATTTTCAATCTCATACGTGCGTTTCCGTTTCAGGTCAATCGTAAAGGTTCCCTCCGAACTGACGGTATACTGACATGGCCCCAGACCACTCTCATAATATACCGATGCAATCGGTGCTCTCCAGTCCAATACGACCGGTTCCGAGTTATTTTTTGCAATTCCCACTCTTCCGATATAGTAAGACTCGTCCCCTTTTACATTCGGATCTTTGAAATCAATTCGTCCAAAATACGGTTTCCTGCGCGCTTTCTCATAACGCACCAGATCATACTCATTTTCCTTCAGACGCGCGGTTGCATTATTCCACAACGCCAGGCCTTCCTTATCCTGTGCCTCATACACGTCCAGCAGGTCTTCCAGATCCTCGTTCACTTTCCGGATATCTGCTCTGGCGCGTTCAAGATTTTGCTGTGCAATCCCGATAATCTCCTGCAGTTTTTGTTCTTCGGCCTCCCGCGTCAGTCCCGGAAGCATGTTTTTCTGTTCCAAATGTATTACCCTCCTGTAATTTACAGAATGTTTGAAAGACACAGGTTTCGCAACCGGCGTGTCAGGGAAAACGTGCCTGCATCTTTTTTCTGTGCTCCCATAAGGATCGTGATATCCTGTTCCGGCAGATTTGCAAAATATGCGCCCAGCCAGCCATCCCAGCCATATTCTCCCTTTACACAGATTCCCTGCTGCAATTCAGGTGCCACACATCTCCGCATAAAATTTGCATAGGTATACCCTTCCAGTCCGATCCACTGCTGCATTGCCTGCTGCTGGTTTGCCGACATACTGCCAGCTTGTCCCAGGTGCAAATACCAGTGGACATGCCGCAATTTTTTCTGCCATTTCCTGTGTGCTCACCGGGTGATCACTTTCCAGACGCGCACATGCTTCCTCAAACACTTTTGTGACTGCACGTCCACCCATGGTCTGTTCCTCCGGATATACCAGCCCGGAAGTCATCGCCAAAAGATCATGCATCAGTATCGGCCTCTCCGGTGTATACAATTTTCCGTCTCGCTCCACTTTCTGGTGTGCAAATGCCGGAAGGATATCCGCTACCGGCTCGTACAGATCAAGCATTCCTCTTTCCATCAGAATCATTGCCGCCACTGCTGTAATCGGTTTTGTCATGGAATATAACCGGAAAATAGTATTCCGTTCGATTGGTTTTTCCGCTTCCCGGTCCGCCATTCCAGCCTGTGCATAGACCAGTTCTTCATTTCCTTTTGTTATGAGAAGATTAGCACCCATGACTTCGCCGGAGGCGATGGAATGTAATATCAGATCTGTAGCCTGTTGCGTTAATTTTTTCAACATTTTTTCTCCCTGTTTCATCCCGTTTTTCACTATTTATAAAATTTTACTCTTAATTCGTAGAATGTGCAATTTATTTTACTTTAAAATTAAAAAGAAACGGTCACCATACTTTCAACTTTAAAAATACAGTGACCGTTCTACTCGGTTTCGTTATTCAATTTTTTATTCCTTTCTTTTGTAATTTAATTCTTCCAGCTCACAAATGCTTCCACCTGTTTAGAAAATTAGTGATATGTATACTCTATATTGAATAATAATCTGAAGTATGCTCTCTCGCTTTTTATAGAATGAACTTCTTCCGTACATCCTACCCTCAAATTACCTTCCGTGGTATCTTTCCGCAGTATCTTCATCTGTAAAATGTCTGTACATATCCATTGCCTTCCATCGTCTCTGTTATCCTCTACTAATAACTTTAAGAATTATTCTCATCCATTTGAAAAGGCTTTTCCTGCTGAAAACTATCAGACACTACCACACTTACCATGAAGTTTTGGATTTTACTTATCGTCCCATTGGACTGTACCTCCTCTTCTCATTCAATTCCTGCTTACTCCAAGCTTCTCTTTATTTCCAATTGGCTTCCCAACCGCTTGGTTCGATTGGAAGTCTTGTGTAATTAGGTCTTGTTTGTTTTGTTGATTGTATATTACCATATGCGTTTTATATTGTCAACTATTTTGCGAAATATTTTTATTTTTTCTTTTTATTATTTATCTGTATTCAAATTGTGTGTATTTTATATTCAAATATGTATTTTTAACTGAAAGTTTAAAATGCAAAAAACACGGCAAAAATCCTGATAATACAGTCCCATCTTCTTTAAGGTTTCATCGATTCCCGCCATTGCCTGCTCATATGTCTTGTGCTCTGCTGCAACTTTTGACACAACAAATAAGTCTTCTCTCGGGATTCCACAGGTGCGGACCCCTTCCCCGACACCACGCTCATTAAAATAACTCTGCGCCGTATCAATTGCACGGTATCCAACTTTAAGCGCATCGAGTACGCATCTTTCACATTCTTCCTTTGTAACCTGATATACGCCGTATCCGAGGATCGGCATCTTAACTCCATTGTTCAATGTAACGTATTCCATTTGCAATTCCTCCTTCTTGAAACATCAGCCCATTTCATTTTATCTGTCCTTATTATAAAGAAAACGAGACCTGATAAGAAGTCTCGTTTTGTTATGCAGTATAAACCTTTAGGTTTGCGCTTATACACACATCCTTATTTGATCTGCCGGATAGCCTTTATCAATCGCTTGACCTTATCCGACGGGGTTTTCGAGTGAAGTATTCCAAACGGCATGGCGTAATCCCATTCCACCGGAATAATTTTGATCAACGGATGAACACTTTCCCAGCTTTTGAACGCAAGAAGAACCTCATTCTCATTCTCACACCGGTTAAACGCTTCCACATTATACAGATCAAAATCTACGATGTTGATTTCCGGATGATTCCTGATCATATCATCTCTTAACCGATCTCCGTAATAACTCCAGCCTCTTTGCATGAGCATGAAATTTTCTCCCGCCAGATCATCCAATGTAATCTTTTTCTTTTCCGCCAGCCTATGATGAATCGATACCGCTACACAAAACGGTTCTCTTGAGATCTCGGTGCCGTCGCATCCTCTGAGTTTTAACATTGTTTCATCAAATATTCCGGCTACAACATCGATATTCTGCCCCAGATTTGCCAATATCTCTCTTGCATTCTCCAAGGTATTTTCAAATGTGATCAGCTTAAACTTCATATCCGGATATAGATTCTGGATCTGTGGCCACAGATCCACAAATACCTGTGGCGGCGTCATCGGCGAGATTCCGACGCGTATCACATCGTCCGATACCTGCATTGCCTCTTTCGCCCGCTGCACCGACTCCTTGCAATACCCGATGATATATTTTGCGTCATTGTAGATCGACTGTCCGGCTTCCGTTACCACAAGCCCTCTGTGCGTCCTGTCAAAAAGCTTCATACCAAGACTTGCCTCAAGCGAATTGATCTGTTTGATGACCGCCGGAGCCGATATATACAACTGTTCCGCTGCTGAAACTTCCCGCCTCAACAACGCACAAAAACGTATCCAACTGCGGATTATACATCATGTCCGTTTCCTCCTACAATGAATTTAACACTCCCTGGATTCCGTCACGCTCGTAGATTCCCTTATAATAGGCAACTTCCTCCTCGATCAGCTGATCGATCACCTGCATGCCGAGAAGTTCCACCGGAGCTTTATCATCCGTCAAAATATAATCGCCTTTTCCGTATGGAGTGCTATCCGCGTATACCGTCTCCATCATGTTTCTTAAATCAGCATTTGTGATCTGCTTTGTATTTGCCTGCAGATTCTCCATGATCGACGGATTGTTCGATGCAAAAAGCTCGCGGTTCGTCGTATTCGCCACATCAACCGTATACTCCGCGTCAAACACCTGACCGATCGTATCGGAGAGATACTGATTGATGTTGCCATCTCCGCTGCCGCGCA
>OHTH01001072.1_pt1 | contig 11734 bp, 6 predicted proteins | sample 1578831 | NCBI WGS metagenome assembly OHTH01 (sample SAMEA3879590, study PRJEB24766) | human gut metagenome | biome: human-associated habitat; feature: feces | place: USA | collected 1985/1987 | reverse complement strand
GAGGTGTTCCCGGAGGGGACCTCCTTCCTGAAGCTGGGCCTGACCTTCCCCCTGCCCATGGACCTGATCCGGGACTTTGCCTCCAGGGTGGAGAAGCTCTACGTCATCGAGGAGCTGGAGCCCTTTATGGAGGACCAGATCAAGGCCGCCGGCATCCCCTGCGTGGGCAAGGAGCTTACCGGTCCCCTGTACGAGCTGAACACCCAGCTGCTGCGGGAGCGGGTCCTGGGCCGGAAGGCGGACTTCCGCACCGTGGACGTGACCCCGGCCAAGCGGCCCCCGGCCCTGTGTCCCGGCTGCCCCCACCGCGGCTTCTTCTACACCCTGTCCAAGAACAAGAACTACGTGGTCACCGGCGACATCGGCTGCTACACCCTGGGCTTCGCGCCTCCGCTGAACTGCATGGACGTGTGCATCTGCATGGGCGGCGGCTTCTCCGCCGGCATGGGCATGGCCAAGTCCTTCCAGCGCGAGGGCGTCACCGATAAGGTGGTCTTCGGCGTCATGGGCGACTCCACGTTCTTCCACTCCGGCATGACCGGCGCGGCCGAGATCATCTACAACAACGGCCGCATGATCCCCTGCGTGCTGGATAACCGCATCACCGGCATGACCGGCCACCAGGACAACCCCGGCACCGGCTATACCCTCCAGGGGGACCCCACCGCACTTCTCAGCGTGGAAAAAATCCTCACGGCCCTGGGCTTTGCCCCGGTGCTGACGGTGGACCCCCAGGACCTGAAGGCCATGAAGACCGCCGTGGACCAGGCCGTGGCCGCCCTGGACGCCGGGCAGCAGCCCGCCATCGTCACCCGCCGTCCGTGCCTGCTGATCAAGCGGGACAAGTTCCGCAAGGGCATGTGCCATGTAAACGCCGACAAGTGCCGCAGCTGCCGCAGCTGTCTGAAGGTGGGCTGCCCGGCTATCTCCCTGGAAAACGGCAAGGCCGTCATTGACCGCACCCAGTGCGTGGGCTGCACCGTGTGCGCCCAGGTCTGCCCCTTCGACGCCATCGAAAAGGAGGAAAACTGATATGTCCAACGTGAAAAGCGCCCTGTTGGTGGGCGTGGGCGGTCAGGGCGCCATCCTGATCTCCAAGATCATGTCCAACGGCTTTATGAAGGCCGGTTACGATGTCAAGCAGAGCGAGGTCCACGGCATGGCCCAGCGCGGCGGCTCCGTGTCCACCCAGGTCCGCTGGGGCAAGAAGGTCTACGGCCCCGTGTTCGGCAAGGGCGAGGCCGATATCATGGTGGCGCTGGAGAAGATGGAGGCCGTCCGCTACGCGGAGTTCCTGAACCCCAACGGCGTGGCCGTCATCAATGACTATGCCATCAAGTCCACCACCATCGCCTCCGGTGCCGAGGCGTATCCCGAGGGCTGCATCGAGGCCATGCAGAAGAACTTTAAGACCATCGCCGTCCCCGCCAGCGATATCGCCATTGAGCTGGGCAATCCCAAGTGCATGAACGTGGTGCTTTTCGGCGCCATGTGCGACAGCCTGGGCTGTCCCCAGATCGACTGGGAGCAGGTGGTGGCCGATACCGTCCCCGAAAAGGTGAAGGAGCTGAACATCCGGGCCTTCCGGGCCGGACGAGAGGCCGCACAGAAGTGCCGGTAAATAAGTGATAAAAAAAGCAGGCAGGGCCAAAGGCGACTCCTCATAAGGACATCTTGAAAACACCAGATTAAACCGATTGAGAGAATCTCTTGGTGTCGACCAAACGGGAATAGCCATCAACCATTTCATCGTGGTTGGTGGCTATTCCTGTTTAAAGGTATATTCATGTTGAAATCCGAACCGGAATCTTTGTAAAATTCCCTACCGCTCTTTAACCAGAAACAATGGGTAACCGCATGCCTAACCGGGAGAGCAGTTCGTTGGTAATCGTCCCACAGCATGCAGCCAGTTCCTCTGCCCGAATCACCTGACCGCCATCCCGGCCGATAATAGTCACTGTATCGTCAGGAGCGACCTCCGAAAGATCGCTGACGTCCACCAGCAACTGGTCCATGCACATCCACCCCACCATAGGACAACGCCGGCCCTGAATCAGCACCTGGCCGCCCCGCTGAGGCAGATCCCGGGGCAGACCGTCCGCGTAGCCGATGGTGACCACCGCCAGTTTGGTTTCTTGCTCTGCCTGAAAGACCCGCCCGTACCCGGCGCTCTCTCCGGCTTGCACAGTGCGGATACTGGCCACTCTGGCCCGGAGAGACAGAACCGGCCGCAGGTCAAGGCTTCGCTGAACAGGCGCATCATTGCTTCGAACTCCATAGAGTGCGATTCCAGCCCGGACATAGTCACAGGGCTGAGCTGGGAGGTTCCAAAGTCCATAGCTGGACTGGATATGAACTTTGCCGGGATCATATCCGGCAGTTCGGAGCCAGGCCACCGTATCATAGAACAAGGTCAGCTGCTCCTGGGTGTAGGCAACATCTTCGGCTTCCAGGCTGTCCGAGACGTATAGATGAGAAAAGACACCGTCCACTACCAGGTTTGGAAGCCGGAATGCCTCCAGAATCTCCTTCCGGTTTTCCGCCAGGATGCCCAGCCGGTGCATCCCCGTGTCCAGGGCCAGATGGACATGGACACGCCGCCCTCTGGCTGCCAAGGCCCGCCCGTGGTCAATATCCGCCACCGTCTGGGTCAGATGCCATCGTGTCAAGAGCGGAGCTTCCTCCGGGGAGGTATAACCTAAGATCAAGATCGTCCCCCGGATGCCCGCCTTTCGCAGAGCAATCCCCTCGGCCAGGCAGGCCACGGCAAAGGCCCGGACGCCCGCTCGCTGTAAGGTGCGGGCGGTCACTGCCCCGCCGTGACCGTAGGCCTCCGCCTTTACCACCGCCATCAGCTCTGTCCCCGGGGCCAATGTGTTCCGCAGCACCTGGGCGTTGTGCCCAAGGGCCGCCAGATCCACCTCCCGCCAGGCCCGAGCGGTGGGGCTGGGCTTCTTTTGAAGCCTCAGCAGGCAAGGGGCGGAGAGCAGCGCACTGAGCGCCAGCACCACAATAAAATGGAGAACACTGTTTTCAATGAGCATTTCTCCCAGTCCCAGTAGCTTTGCCGCTCCCCGGACCAGTACGATGCAGAGGGGATGGAGCACATACATGGCTGTGGAAAATTCCCGGACTTTCCTGGACTCGCCCTTGCTTCCGCCCAGCAGCAGAGAAAAAAGGCATACTATGCACAGGGGGAGGGCGAGGTACATGCTGTCGTGGCGCTGGACATCCATGCGATGGAGCCACAGCCCCTCGGCGCTCATGGCTGCCAGAGAGAGGAAGAAGCCCGCCAGAGACAGCTTTTGGTTCCACCGCCTTCCGGCGGCCCCAAGCAGAAGGAACAGTGGCGCGAAGAACAGGCCATTGCGGGTATAGCCGCACAGTGTAAAAATGCCGTCGTAAAGGGTCCGAAGCAGCGGGATCTGGGAAACCAGTCCATAGTAACTGTCCCCGCCCAGACCGATGAGATAGAGTAGCGCCGCCACAGGCAGAGCCACCCGCAGGCCCAGCCGGCTGAGCCACCGGGCGATGACGATGCCCAGAATGGTCGCCGGGAAATACCACAGGTGGTAGAAGGTGCCGTCCACCAGCAGTTTCCGCAAAACATCCGCCGGACCGGTGAAGCTGCCGGCATAGAGATTCACTGGCAGATACAAAAGGATGCAGACGCCGTAGAGCAGGCAGAGCTTTTTCAGCTGCCGCCCCACACCAGCCCAGTGATTCCGGCTCAGAAAGTACCCAGTGGTCATCAGAAAGAATGGGACTGCCACCCGGGCCAGTACCCGGGTAAGCCAGAAATCAGCCATGGCAGACACATCCGCCAGGGGCGAGGTGTGGTTCATCACCACCAGCAGGACTGCCGCCAGACGAAAGAGGTCCAAAGTCGGGACGGTTTTCTTAGCCGTTCTCATGGGTATCCCCCCACCATGTCAGGATAAATCCCTCCACATTGTCGCCGGATATCTGGCAGCAGCCCTCCGGCACTTCCACCTCTGTGACGGCTCCGGCGGCGGGCACATAGAACACCTGGGCCATGCGGCCGTTTTCCAGAGCGACGCTCCGGGGACCCTGCCGCAAAAAGTCCCGGTACTCCTCCAGACACAGCCCGTTGGTTTCCATCAGCTGGGCGTGGGGCGCCCCCACATAGCGGAAGTGCCACGGCTCAGCCGAGATCCCGGTGACTTCCTCCTTGCCCCGCTGGTAGCGTTCGATAAAGCCGTACCGGGCCGCCAGACGCCTAAATCTTCCGCAGACGCCGTCATAGGGAAAGGCAGGCCGGATGAAGTCGATGTATCCGGCAGCCTTTCCCAGGTCGATGGCGAGGCCGGTCTGATGCTCACTGCATCCTGGAAGGGCCACATACTGGCGGGTAAATGTCTCCCCATGCTCCGCCATGGAGTCGTCCCAGATCCGCTGCTGTTCCTGCTGGCTCCGCCAGCCGGACACCGGCACGATCTCCCGCTGTCCCCCCGCCTTTTGGATACAGGCAGACAGTAGCTGCCGTGCCCGGCTTTCAAGAAGAATGTCGGGGTGGTGCGGGTCCACCGAGGTCAGCGCAGATCGCTCTTTTTCATGCAGGGGATGCGCCCGGTTGACCAGGACCAGCGGCCCCTGAAAAATCTGCTCCCGGGGAATCGACACGGTTCTCATCCCGCCACCCCCAACTCGATCAGGCGGGTCACCAGCTCCCCAAAGGAAATGCCGATGCCCTGCATCATGCTGGGGTAGCGGCTGTGGGCGGTGAAGCCGGGGATGGTGTTGACCTCATTGAAGACGATCTCCCCATCCGGGGTGAGGAACAGATCCACCCGGGCGAATACCCGGCAGTCCAGGGCACGGTAAATGGTTTTTGCCGCTGCCTGGATCTCTGCCGCCTTCTCCGGCGGGATGCGGGCGGGACAGTGGATGGCGGAGGTCTTTAAGGTGTACTTCTCCTCATAGTTGAAAAAGCCCTCCGACAGCGCAATCTCGTCCACCAGACCCACGGTCAGTTCCTCGTTGCCCATGACCGCGCAGCCCACCTCAAAGCCGGGGATCGTCTCCTCCAGGATCACGGCGCTGTCGTGGCGGAATGCCTCCTCCATGGCGGCGGGCAGCTCTTCCGGCCCGGAGACTTTGGTGATACCGAAGGAGGAACCGGCCCGGACCGGCTTGACAAACACCGGGTATCCCAGTTCCTCCGCTGCCTGGGCGATCCGGCTGAAATCATCGCTGGAATGAAAGACGTGGCTCCGGGGGACCCGGATGCCGGCCAGGGCCGCCAGCTGGTGGGCCCGGTCCTTGTCCATGCACAAGGCGCTGGACAATGTCCCGCAGCCGATGACCGGGACCCCGGCCAGTTCAAAGAGTCCCTGTACCGTACCGTCCTCGCCGTTCTTGCCGTGGAGGACTGGGAATACCGCGTCAAAGAGGAGACGGCGGCCGGAGCCGTCCAGCAGTAGTAAAGCGTGGGCCTCCCGTTCCACCAGCGGGGTGCAGGGGATACAGTCTGCCGCCTGCTGCCAAGTACCGTCCTCCAGCCGGGAGAGGTCGCCGGTATAGCAGAGCCACTGCCCCTCCCGTGTGATGCCCACAGCCAAAGGAGTATAGCGGGCGGGGTCCATGTGGGACAGCACCGCATAGGCGGAATGGAGAGAAACTTCGTACTCCGTGGAGCATCCGCCGAAGAGAACGAGAATGGTTTTCATGGGATAAGACCTCCTAATCAAAATAAAGCGCCTGGTTCTGATACTGAAATGGTACCAGAACCAGGCGTTTCATACTTGTCTATCTACCAACGGATGCCTTGCAAGTTTTCTGCGAAATTCTTGTGATTTTCTTACGGCGCTTCTGAATGGTCTGACGGAAGACAGATGGTGAAGGTGATCCGATCCTCGGTGCTGTCCGCCCGAATGGTCCCGCCGTGGAGCTCCACGATCTCCTTGGCGATGGCTAAGCCAAGGCCCGCACCACCTGTCCGGGTGGCGCGGGAGCTGTCCAGACGGAAGAACTGTTCAAAGATCCGGTCCAATTTCTCCTGGGGGATGTTCTTTCCCGCATTGGAGAAGGTGAGTACGATTTTCCCGGCCTCTATCCGTCCGGCAATTTCCACCGTGCTGTCCGGCAGGCTATAATAAGACGCGTTGCGCAGGAGATTATCAAAGACCCTTGCCAGCTTATCCGGGTCACAGGAATAGTGCAGCTTGGGCGGCAGATCCAGGCTGCATGACAGCCCCGATTCTGCGAAAATGGGGCGGAATTCGCTGGCGACCTGCTCCAGCATCCGCGTCAGGTCCACGCTCTGCCGCTCCAGCTCCAGGCGAGAGAGGTTGAAGCGGGTGATGTCGAAGAACTCGTTGATGAGGTCCTCCAGCCGCTCCGCCTTCTCCAGGGCGATGCCGGTGTACCTGGCCCGGATCTCCGGGGAGATCTGAGGCTCATCCCGCAGGAGGGTCAGGTAGCCGATGACGCTGGTCAGGGGCGTTTTCAGGTCGTGGGCCAGATAGACGATTAGGTCGTTTTTCCGCTGTTCTGCCTCCCGGGCTGCCCGGGCGTCCCGGAGAGCCTGCTCCCGGGCCAGATTCAGCTGGATGGAGATGTCCTCCAGGGAATCCGGCAGCTGGATGGGCTCCTCACTGGGGCGGGATAATTGCTCTGCCGCATTGGCCACCACGTCCAGCTGCTTGATGGGCTTGGAGATAAAATAGAAGCTGATGACCACCCAGCCCGCCAGCACTGTGACGATGCAGACCAGAACGATGTAGTCTCGAACCCAATTCAGGAAGTCGTAGAGCGGCGAGGGCTGCCAGGTGATGCTGGCGCAGATGATGAAGCCCAGGAATGCCAAGGCCATCACTGCGACCACCCAAGCCATGAGGACCAGCAGGTAGCCGCCCCAGATGCGCAAAGATCTCCGGCGGCTGCGGGTATTTCCTTTCTTACTCAATGGTGTACCCCACCCCCCAAACGGTCTTGATGAATTTGGGCTTTCGACTGGGCTCGTGCATCTTTTCCCGTAGCCGGGCGATGTGACTCATGACGGTGTTGTTGCTGTCCATAAACGCCTCGCCCCAAACATGTTCAAACAGTTCCTCGCTGGACACCACATTCCCCCGGTGCTCACATAGATACCAGAGAATGGAGAATTCCAAGGGCGTCAGGGCCAGTTCCTCGCCGAACAGGACGCACTTGTGAGTGGCCTTGGAGATCTGAAGGCCTCGAAAGTCGTATTCGGTGACCTCCTGGACTGTCCCCTCCCTGGGGTTGTACCGGGTGTAGCGGCGCAGCTGAGTCTTGACCCGGGCCACCAGTTCCAGAGGATTGAAGGGCTTGGTGATGTAGTCGTCCGCTCCCAAGGTCAGCCCCATGATCTTGTCCATATCCTCCACCTTTGCGGTGAGCATGATGATGGGGAACAGGTGGTCCTCCCGGATGCGCTGGCAGAGGGTAAAGCCGTCCATGTCCGGCAGCATCACATCCAGCACCGCCAGATTCAAGCGTGTCGTCCGCACACAAGCCAGGGCGTCGGAGGCATTATAGAATTTGTGGATGGTGAAGCCTTCGTTTTTCAGATAGACCTCCACCAGATCTGCGATCGCAGTCTCGTCATCGACGACTAAAATATGTGTAGCCATAGTTGCCGGCCTTTCGTGTTTTTCTGCATTATAGCACGGAACGTATAAAAAAGCGAGTATGACTCTTGATTTTTCCTAAACATGTCCTAAAGGGGACTGTTGCGGTCTCCTGTCTGCGCAAAATTCTCACCAGACTGTATCGAAACTACGATCTTCCAGACTCCTGATTTCGTAGGGTCGAAGTCGTGAAGCTGCGCCGCAGTGCTCTGTCATCCTTCGCTGGCAGGATCGGTCTGCGTATCATACGATGAACATTCCTCCAGATCTGCAGCCTGCTACCCGGATAGGCTTTTTTCAGCTTTGTGACAGCACGCTCCTTTGCCTTTTCCACGGCGGACTCCTTCATCATGTGGTACATGCCGATTTCCTTCAGCGAAGTTTTTTCAAATCCGAATACGCCGTAGAATTTTCCGAGGATGTCCCTGTCCTTCTTCGGGAGAGCATCAAATAGTTCCTGCAGCAGCTCAATGCAGACTTTTCGATACACGACCTGCTCCGCAGAAACAGAGAGATTCCCAGGCATCAGCCGCTCAAAGGACATCCATTTTCTCCGCGATCTCTTCGATGCTGAACTGACCTGAATGATATAGCCTTTGTGCCTGCCGGACAGCATCCATCTCGTGCTTGCTCAGAGAAAGATTTCCGATATGTTGCTCCAGCCAACGGGTCATCCGGCCTTTCAGATGTGGGTACAGGTAGGTGGCAAGCACAGCACGGCTCTCATCGTATTCTCTGCTCTGGACCCGTGTCAGAAATTCCAACGCACCCTCGCCGCAAAGATCCTCCAGAATCGTTTTCGTATAGCCGGACAACTCTCCCGGTCTTTCCCTGTCCATATGCAGACAGTTGAACTCTCTGGCAGTCTCCCGGGCGATGCGCCGGATCAGCCCGAGATTCCTGCGGTACAACTCCTCCAGCGCGCGCTCATCACCGCCGTAATATCGGCGGACCAATTCCTCATTGGTCATGGGTCCCACCCGCCTTTGCTTTCGGTGGACACCCTCGGGGCTTGCTCACTCTGGTGATGCGGCAATATTCATACACTTGCGCAGTAGATATTTGTTCAGAAAACTCCTCAACAGAGATATCCGGGCTGCGCAGCGCATCGTAGAGCCGGTCTCGCACATGATCCTTGGCTCTTCTGGCATCCTCCTGAGAGATAGCTCCCCGCTGCATATCCTTCGTGATCCTGGAAAAGGCAGTCAGCTTGGCCTTCACCTTGGGGTTGTTCTTTGCCAGTTCCTTTTGAACTTCCACCGTGCCAAATTGCCGACAGGTGTAGCCAGGAGCGTGGGGACAGGCCCCTTCGCAGTACAAAGCGTGGACGCCGCTCTTCAGCATGAAGTATTTCCCGCAGATGATGCAGCGGCGGATGTTGTGTCCGCTATTCAGGGCCAGCATATAGTCTGCCTTCATCAGCGCCTGTAAGCTGTCCGTCACATGCTCCTGACAGATGGCCATGGAGCCGTCCGGCAGCTCCCGCGGGACATAGGAGAGCATATATTCATCGTGTCTCCTGTAGCAGTCCCCGTGGTAAGTGATGGGGTTGACGATCAGCTTCTCTGCGGTGCGATCATCGTTATAGAAACCATAGAGCGCTGCCGCATAACTTTCCGGCCCATTGGTCGTGAGTGTGGAGAGGATAAACTTGATGAAATTCCGGATGGTAGGAACAAAGGCACGGATGTCGTGAAGATACATCATGTAGCGGTCGATGTATTTCTTGTAGGCACTCCAGGTATCTTCGCACGCTCCCAGGAGGCGAAACATCTCGTAATAAAACAACTCGCCCTTTTCCTCGCTGCCCTCTCTGCGACGAAACAGATCCAGCAGTCCCAAGGAGATTTCAGGATCGCTGTCCCCATCATCGCTCTGGAAGAATTCTTCCGCTGAGGCGCTGAGAAGTTTTGTCTGATCATCCTCTGAAAGGCTGTGCTCCTCGGGAGGAAACAAGCTGAACTGTCCTGTGATCTCCCGTATCACCGAAAAGAAAGCGTCATAGCAATCGTCCGGTAGCAAGCGGAACACAGTATATCGGCGAAGTTCCTGACAGAGCTGTTCCATCTCATCATTCAGTTTCCACCAAAGTTCACTCTTGCGGACATACTCGTAGATGTCCATAAGGGTACGGATGCGCACCATCCGTTCGTGCAGAGGGTGGTAGTCATCCGGTGATAGATTCAGCAGATCTTCGGTCAGCCTGCCTGCCTCAAACTGCTGCCCGTTCAGCTCCAAGGTGCTGCCGTAGGTATAGAATATGATGCTCCCCTCCATTTCCGCTGGCCCCCTCCTCTGCAATAATTTGTCCTACTTGATTTTTAATCTGTCCATGCTTTTTATCAGGATACCATCTTTTCCACCACAATACAAGCAGAGGGGCAAGGGGATGCTCAAAAGTCCTGTGGGCACTGCTCCTCTAAAAGAATACTACTCCCACTTCTTTCGAGGTGGGAGATTTTTGTATTCAGATATTTTGAATTGGAGGTACTGACTATGAGCAACAAAATGGACCGTCCTCTGGTCACGGTGGACGGTAGGACGCTGATGGACCGTCCGCTGGAGCCGCCCAATTTTGTGGTGGACACGCTGATCTCTCAGGGTCTGCATATCCTGGCGGGTTCACCCAAGGTGGGCAAGTCCTGGCTGGCCCTGTGGCTGGCGGTGACGGTGGCCAAGGGAGAACCGGTCTGGAACATGACCACCAAGCAGGGCACCACCCTCTATCTCTGCCTGGAGGACTCCGTCCTTCGCATCCAGAACCGCCTCTTCGAGATCACAGAGGACGCGCCGGACAGCGTCCATTTCTGTACGGAGTGCGCTCCCATCGGCCAGGGGCTGGAGGAGCAGGTGGAGGGCTTCCTCGTAGCTCACCCGGATACTGTTCTGGTCCTCGTCGATACGCTGCAGATGGTCCGCCCCGTCCACGATGCCACCTACGCCAATGACTACCGGGACCTGTCCGTGCTGAAGCGGCTGGCGGACAAGCACGGCATCGCCATCCTGCTGATCCATCATCTGCGAAAGGAAACTGCCGATGATGTGTTCAACCGCATCTCCGGTACGACAGCCATCAGCGGGGCGGTGGATTCCAGTTTTACTCTGGTGGAAGATCGGCGCGGCAGCGGTAAGGCGAAGCTCTCCTGCATCGGTCGTGACATTGAATACCGGGAGTTGTCTCTGGAACGCAACGTTGAAAACGTGTGGGAGATGGTAGCAGACAGCAGAACGCAGCCGGAGCTACTGGGCGACCGGATCACCTATCTGGTCTCTGAACTGATGCGCGACCGTACGAAATTTATCGGCACTCCCACAGAGCTGTCTGAAAAAATCGACCCTGTCGGTATGGAGCGTATCTCGCCTAAGAAAGTGTCCCGCCTGATCCTGCAAAGCCTTGACGCGCTAAGCAAAATCGGAATTTCCGGTATGGTGCGCCGCAGCAACGGGAAGCGGCTCATCGAGCTGCGCCGTGCCGAAAGTGACGATGCCCAGGGTGTACCTGTGGTCGCCCCTGTTGACCCTGTTGGGGCGCTGTGCGGCGATTTGCGGGAGATTGCCGGGCATGGCGAGTAAACACCCGCAGGGAAAAAGAAACGCCGTTTGTGGCCATTTGTGGCCGAAAGCGGAGCGCGGGTGTTCGGTGCAGGGAAATCACCTCCTTGGAGGTGGCCAGCATCGCGTTTGTCTGGTCTGCGGCAACGCCGCTGCCCGACTTCCGCATGAATTCCGGGCAGAAGCCCGGACCCACTTTTAGCTACGATTGGAGAAAAATATGAAAAAAAGAATGTTCATCGGAAGCGCTTTGTTGATAGCAGGGCTGGTTTCCGGCTGCACTGTGGACCCCTCGGTGGTGGATTCGCCGGACAAGGTGCATGACCCTATCACGATTTTTTCGCCGGTCTGCGAGCTTGACGATTTCATTGACGAAGTGCACCGAAGCTACCCCGAAATAAACATCGAGATCCTGAACTACAATGGTCAGAACACCACCGCCTACACCCAGGAAATGTTTGAAGCCGGAGACATTCCGGATATATTCGGAATGACATTCAACATATCCAAACACATGGAAGTCAGCGATAAGCTGATAGACATGTCGGGATTTGCATTCACCGATAAAT
>OHTH01001069.1_pt1 | contig 11795 bp, 11 predicted proteins | sample 1578831 | NCBI WGS metagenome assembly OHTH01 (sample SAMEA3879590, study PRJEB24766) | human gut metagenome | biome: human-associated habitat; feature: feces | place: USA | collected 1985/1987 | reverse complement strand
GCAGCTCAGTAGCAATGATCTGACTCTTGCCGTTTGGAAGTGTCTCAATATTGGTCACTGCACGGACTCTGATCTTACCACGACCGGTACGATAGGCTTCTTCACAGCCTCTGGTACCCAGGATAAGTCCTCCGGTAGGAAAATCGGGAGCTTTTACAATGGGAAGAATCTCATCGATCGTTGTATCTCTGTCTTCTTCCACACGATTATCAATAATTTTTACGACAGCCTGCACCACTTCACGGAGATTGTGAGGCGGAATATTGGTAGCCATACCTACGGCAATACCGGTAGTACCGTTGACCAGCAGATTCGGATAACGACTGGGCAATACTACAGGCTCTTTTTCGGTATCATCAAAGTTCGGTACGAAATCTACGGTATTTTTACCGATATCTGCCAATAATTCCATGGAAATCTTGGAAAGTCTTGCCTCGGTATAACGCATTGCTGCGGCACCGTCACCATCCATGGAACCGAAGTTACCGTGGCCATCTACCAGAGGATAACGGGTAGACCAGTCCTGTGCCATATTAACCAATGCACCGTAGATGGAGCTGTCACCATGAGGATGATATTTACCCATGGTATCGCCGACAATACGGGCACTCTTACGATGCGGTTTGTCGGGACCATTGTTCAGTTCGATCATGGAATAGAGTACACGTCTCTGTACCGGCTTCAGACCATCCCTCACATCCGGAAGCGCACGGGATGCGATAACACTCATGGCATAGTCGATATAGAAAGTTTCCATTTTTTCTTTCAGATCGACTTCATGGATTTTATCAATCTCAGCCTCCGAAGGCTTATCAAAAATATCGTCGTTCATGTTTCCTCACAATCTGTCGTAAAATACGACTCTCTATTATTAAATACCGTAACTATTCAGATCCTGATTTGCAAAATAGTTACTAGATGTCCAGATTCTTAACAAACTGGGCATTTTCTTCGATGAATTCTCTTCTGGGCTCTACCTTATCACCCATCAGAGTAGTAAAGGTCAGATCCAGTTCGGATTCCGTCTCTTCATCGTAATTCACTCTGAGCAGAATACGTCTCTCCGGATCCATGGTGGTCTCCCAGAGCTGTTCCGCATCCATCTCACCCAGACCTTTGTAACGCTGGATTTTGTTATTCTGATCTCTGCCGACCTCGTTGATAATCGCCGCCAGCTCTTCGTCGCTGTAGGCGTACCAAACCTTTTTATTCTTTTCCAGCTTATACAGCGGGGGCTTTGCCAGATAAACGTGTCCCTGCTTGATCAGCTCCGGCATAAACCGGTAAATAAAGGTCAGCATCAGAGTTGCGATATGCGCACCATCCACATCGGCATCCGTCATGATAACAATCTTATGATACCGCAGCTTGCTGATATCAAAGTCCTCATGAATTCCGGTTCCGAATGCGGTAATCATCGCCTTGATTTCGGCATTGGAAAAAATCTTGTCCAGACGGGCTTTTTCTACGTTCAAAATCTTGCCGCGCAGGGGAAGGATGGCCTGGTGCCTGGGATCCCGTCCCTGCTTGGCGGAACCGCCTGCGGAGTCACCCTCGACGATATAAAGCTCGGTGAGCTCCGGGTTGTTTTCGTTGCAGTCCCGCAGCTTATCCGGCATGGCCGCGCCGCCCAGCGCCGTCTTGCGGCGGATGGACTCTCTGGCCTTCTTGGCTGCCTCTCTGGCCCGGTTGGCTGTGAGGGCCTTGTCCAAGATCATCCGGCCCACTTGGGGATTTTCCTCCAGGAAGGTATCCAGCTTTTCAGAAACGATGTTGTTCACCAGCGTCCGGATCTCGCTGTTGCCCAGCTTGGCCTTGGTCTGGCCCTCAAACTGTGCGTCCGTCAGCTTCACGGAAATGACGCAGGTAAGGCCCTCCCGGCAGTCCTCGCCGGAGACCTTCTCATCGTCCTTCAACATTTTGATCTTCCGGCCGTAGTTATTCAGCACGGTGGTCAACGCCCGGCGGAAGCCTTCCTCGTGCATACCGCCCTCCGGGGTATGAACGTTGTTGGCGAAGGAAAGGGTGGTCTCGTTGTAGCCATCGTTATACTGCATGGCGATCTCCGCCATGGAGTCGCCCTTCTGCCCGCTGACGTAGATCACCTGCTCGTGCAGCGGTGTTTTCGTGCGGTTCAGATAGGCCACAAACTCTCGGATACCGCCCTCGTAGCACATGGAGTGGCGGCGCTCCTCCTCCGGCTTCTCGGCGGAGGCCAAACGCTCATCGGCAATGGTGATCCGCAGGCCGGCATTCAGGAATGCCTCCTCCCGCATCCGGGTATGGAGGATATCGTAGCTGTAAACCGTTTCCTCAAACATCTCCGGATCCGGCTTGAAGGTCACGGTGGTACCGGTGTGATCCGTGGTGCCCACGATCGTCATCGGCTCCGTCACATGGCCCCGGGCGAACTTCATCTCGTGGATCTTGCCGTCACGATGGACCTGGACCACCAGCCACTCAGACAATGCGTTCACTACGGATGCGCCCACGCCGTGCAGACCGCCGGAAACCTTGTATCCGCCGCCACCGAATTTTCCGCCTGCGTGCAGGACGGTAAAGACAACGGTGACAGCCGGAATGCCCAGTTTTGGCTGAATGCCGACCGGAATTCCTCGACCGTTATCCTTGACGCGGACGATGTCGCCCGGCAGCAGGTCCACCAGAATCTTGGTACAATGACCTGCAAGGACCTCGTCGATTGCATTGTCCACAATCTCATACACCAGATGATGCAGACCCTGTGGTCCGGTGGAACCGATGTACATACCGGGACGCTTGCGCACCGCGTCCAGTCCCTCCAGGACCTGAATATCACTGGCATCATACTTTTGTGTCATCTCCAGGTTTTTTTCAGGTGTGTTTTCCAAAATGTTTCCCCTCCATCGATTTTGATGAATCTTTTCCATTGAAAAACGGGCCGCCTTTTCTTACGCGATGCACCGGCACAAGCAAGCGATCGAGCAGGAGCAATTTTCATCGGGCAGCCCTGTATTTTTTCTTGTTCTGATACCTTTTCATTATACCATATTTCCCCTTGCCATTACAACTTATTTTATGGATTCTTTTCTTCTAATATGTATTTTTTTAAAAAGTCCGTTTTTCCTGATAACCATCGGCTTTTTGCGCTTTTTAAAAAGAAACGGGAGCACCCTTTGTTTTGCAGGGTGCCCCCGTTGGGTTTTCATTTGATTTTACATTAGTCCCAGTCGATCGATAAAGCCGCTGCGTTTGCGCAGGGTGGAGCAGGAAATCTGTGAAATATACACTGTTACTCCATCCTTTTCCCTGCATACGATGAAGGATTTGGGCAGTTCCGGAGAAACTGTAATAACCCGATGCCGCTTTTCCTGCTCACCCAAATATTCCTTGGTCAGCTTGGACACCGAGGTGTTTTCAATATCGAAGATCCCGATGATGTCGCTGCTGCGCACCACGATATCTCCTCCCAGATGCAGGTACATCTCTTTTCCCTCTTTCCTAAAATCGTTCGGTCCTGATCAACTGACCCGCGTGCAGCAGAAAGCTGCTGCCGCCTTTGAGCCCGCGAAAGCTGGCATCATCGCAGCAGGTGACAAAGACCTGCCGGTTGTCCAGATGGTTGAGCAGATAGTCTCGCCTGCCTGCGTCCAGTTCGCTCATAACATCGTCCAGCAGCACCACAGGCGCCTCGCTGGTGACCTCCTCGACCATGCTGCACTCTGCCATCTTCAAAGCCAGCACACCGCTGCGCTGCTGTCCCTGAGAGCCGTACAGGCGCATGGGCATCCCGTTGACCAGCAGCTCCAGGTCGTCCCGGTGCGGACCGCACTGGGTGGCGCCGCGGATCATATCCTCCTCCCGCTCCCGGTACAGCTGCTGCTGATAGTAGATGCGCAGTTGATCCCGGGTGCAGTTGTGCGGTTCATTGACGCCGCACAGATAATGCAGGTCAAACTGCTCTCTGCCAGAGGAAATCCCCTCATAGACCTGTGCTGCCAGTGGGCGGATACGTTCCACATAGCGTGCGCGGCAAAAAGCAACCGCTGCCGCTGCGCGGGCAAGGTTCTCCTCCCAGATTTCCATCGTTTCCAGCAGCTGCGGGTGCCGCTCTGCATCCTTGAGCAGGGTATTGCGCTGCAAAAGGGTTCGCTGATACTCATGCAGATAATGCCCGTAGCGCGGCATAATCTGACCGATGGCGGTATCCAAAAACTTTCTGCGCAGCGCAGGACCCTCCCGCACCAGCGAAAGGTGGGCAGGGGAAAAGACCACCGCATAGAACTGACCGGCAAGCTCTGCCGCGCTACCCAAAGGGACCTCATTGAGGCAGACGGTCTTTGCCCGCTTTTCTCCGCGCACATCCGGTTGATTCAGCTCGATGCTGGCAGTTTCCTCCCGCAGTGCGCTCTGAAATACCAGGTCGGTGCGGCAGTGGTCCTCTCCAAAGCGAATCATCTCCCGGTCCTTGGCTCCACGGAAACTTTTTGCACCGGTAAACATCCAGATTGCTTCGGTTAAATTGGTCTTTCCCTGTGCATTTTCACCGTGAATCACATTGACATCCGGCGCTGCCTGCAAAGAAAGAGAAGCGATATTTCGAAAGTTTTGCAGCTCGATGCTTTTGATCCTCACCGGCGCACCTCCTGTTTGCTATTCTTCTTCGGCTACGGCTTCAAAACGCCATCCGTCCGCTTCCACAACGTCTCCCGGGCGGATCTTCTTGCCGCGCATGGTGCAGACCTCTCCGTTGACCTTCACCATTCCGGCAAGCACAATCTCTTTTGCCTGCCCGCCGGTATCGGTCAACCCTGCGTATTTGATAAAGGAATCCAGCTTGATAAATTCTGTTCGAATCACGATTTTTTCTGTTTTAGTCATCATTCTTCACCCTCACTGGCAGTACGAGGAAGAGGAAGCTTTCCCCTTCCAACGGCATCACACGCATCGGAGACAGCGCACCGTTGATCTCCATCTTGATCATATCACAGTCGGACGCTTTGAGCGCATCCAACAGGTATTTGTTGTTAAAGCCCATGCTGACCGGCTCTCCGGTCATCTCACATTCCACTTCGTCGTGCGCTTTTCCCATGGTGGTCGAGCAGTTAAGCTGAACGGTCTGTTCGGTAACTGCCAGGCGGATTGGGCTGCGCAGGCGGTCGGAGATGAGAAGAGAGGTTCTTTCTACTGCATCGGTCAAGCTGCGTGTGTTGACCTTGACGGTTGTCTTGCTCAATTTTGGGATGGCAGCGTTGTAATCGAGGAAATCCCCCTCCAGCAGACGGGATACCACATAATATCCTCCAATGCGGAAGACGATATGTTTGCTGGATACCACCAGGTAAACCTCTTCCTCCTCTTCCTTGAGCAGCTTGGAAATTTCAGAGAGCGTTTTGCCCGGCACGATGAATTGGGTGGTCAGGTCGGACACAATCGGCTCGCGGCGCAGTGCCAAACGGTAGCCGTCCACCGAAACCAAGGTGACGCAGGAGTCTTTGATGTCGAACAAAGAGCCGGTATGGACCGGCTTGGAGTCGGTGGTCGCAATGGCAAAGAGGGTCTGGTCGATCATCGATTTGAGAACGCCCTGCTTGAGGACCAGATCCGACTGCTGCTGTACATTGGGCAGTTCCGGGTATTCCTCCGCGCTCAAACCGGGGATGGTAAATTCTGATGCACCTCCGCGGATGGTGGCAAGAAACCGTTCGTCGGAAAGGATGCTGACCGTTTCTCCAGGAATGCGTCGGATGATGTCCAGCAAAAGTCTGGCAGAAAGAACCAGTTCTCCCGCCTGCTCTGTTTTGGATTCAATGGTGGTGACGATTCCAAGCTCCAGGTCGTAGCCGGTCAGCTGGAGGGTTCCCTCCTCCGCTTTGAGCAGGATACCCTCCAGAGCGGGGATCGGTGATTTTGCGCAGACTGCGCGGGAAACATTGGACACTGCTTCCACCAGCAGGTCCTTTTGGCAGATGATTTTCATGGGGTAGGACATCCTCCTTTTTGATCTGATAAGATCTATTATAACATAAATTTGAAAAAGTTTCATTGTGACTTTCTTTAGAAGTTTTGAAAAAGAAAAGAGAAGGTGTGCGTGTAACAAAAACAGTGTGGCAGGATTAATCAGAATATTTTTTCTGGTTGCGGGTTGCTGAAGATTTGTTCTATTCCCATAAAGGAGCAGGTTGCTTTGGAGACTGCTGATTGAATGAAATGAAAAGAGTTTCAGAAAATGGATTAAGGAAAGAAGTAAAATTGCAGAAAAAGGATAGAAAAAGAAAAATATAAAAGTAGTAGTAGTAGTAGAGGCTGTGGATTTGTGAAGAAATCAAATAAATCGCATAAGAATGCGAAAAAGAAAGAGCACAGGGAGTGGGAAAATCAGCTTTGAGTTTTGTGGAAATGTGGAGATAGGAAAATGGCATGGGGAAAACGGTTGAAAAAGTGGTGGAAATAGTTGAAAATATGTGGAGGTAATCGTGGACGCAACAAAAGAATCGGGTAAGAGGAAAAAGGTATGAGGAATCTGTGAAAATAAAAAAATGGGAAATTGGGGAAATTAAAAGAAAAAGATTCTGAAAAAGGGTGAGGAACGAACTTTCCCCACCCCTTTCAAAAGTTCCTGCTGGATGATTTTGTGGAAAAATCACGGCAGATTATGCGTCACGAATATTTTTGATGATGTCCTCAACAGTTTCTTTATATTTGGTGTCTTGCTTCATATTTTTGACAACCTGTCCGGTTGCGTAAACCACGGTGGAATGATCTCTGCCGCCGAATTCATTTCCGATGGCTGCCATCGACATCTGCGTGATTTCTCGAATGACATACATGGCAATCTGTCGGGCATTGGAAATTTGAGAGGAACGCTTGGAGGAACGGATGTCTTCGGCACTGACTCCAAAGGTGCGTCCGACCTCTGAGATGATCCGCTCTACGGTCACAGGAATTGGCTGGTTATCGGTTAGAATTTCGCGGATTGCACTTTGCGCAAGCAGGATGGAAGGCGGGGTTTGTGCCAGTTTATTATAGGCGTTGAGCTTTTTAACCACCCCTTCCAGCTGACGGATGTTGTTTTTGACGTGGTTGGCAATGTATTCCTCCACTACATTCGGAATATCCAGGTCCAGCAATTCGGCTTTGCGCTTGATAATGGCAATCCTGGTTTCAAAATCCGGTGGTTGAATGTCGGCAATCAGTCCCCATTCAAAGCGGGTACGCAGTCGTTCCTCCAGTGTTTTGATCTCTTTTGGCGGTCGGTCGGAGGTTAGGACAATCTGCTTGCCTGCCTGGTAAAGGGAATTAAAGGTGTGGAAAAATTCCTCCTGGGTACTCTCCTTGCCGCCGATAAACTGGATGTCATCGACCAGAAGGACGTCTGCCTGGCGGTATTTATCGTGAAATTCTTTGGTGGATTCGGCACCAATGGCAGCAATCAGTTCGTTGGTAAACTCTTCGCCTTTTACATAAATGACGTTGGTATTGGGGCGGTTTTCTTTGATTTCTGCGGCGATGGCATATAACAGGTGGGTTTTGCCCAAACCGGATCCACCGTAGATGAACAGGGGATTCTAGGCGTTGGCAGGATTTTGTGCAACGGCACGACAGGCTGCCTGTGCAAATTTGTTCGAGCTGCCCACGATAAAGGTGGAGAAGGTATATTCGTATTCTCCGCCTTGGCTGTTCATGTCGATCTCTTCCTGGCTGTAGGATGGCAAAACCGGAGAAGCAGAGGAGGTCTGCACCGAAGCGGTGCCCTCCGAGCGGTCGGACTGACCGGAGGTTTCACAACGAATCTCGATTTGTACCGGAAAACCAACCACGGCCTCGAAGGCGCGGTTGAGCAGACCGAGGTATTTTTCTTCCACGATCTTCTTCATAAATTCAGCTTTAATGAACAACACGGCAGTATTTCCGTCAAAGCTTACCGGCTCCAGGCTTTTGATCCAGACCTGATAGGCAATCTCCGACAGTTCATGCGAGTCAATCACATATTGTCGCGTGTATTCCTTGACCATCTCAAATAATTCCTTAAACGATTCCATAGCTCGGTCCCCTTCTTGATTGATCAAAACCACATCTATCAGATGGATAGCCTGTCCTTGCCGGTACTCCCAAATCCCGGCAGGATTTCACCAATGCAGGCGCAGATAGGAAAACCCCCTCCAGAGCTTTACAGGGGGTGAATAAATATGCGGTTTTGTTTCACAGCCTTGAATTGGATTCCACAATCAATCCACGAATCTGCCAACAAGCTTTCCGCATCAGGGAAAGAGATGGTAAGAAGATTGTGAAAATAAGTGGAAAGGATTTGGAAAACAATTTTTCAACGACTTTTACACACAATATTTTAACATAAAAAAGAGGGGGATTTCAAGAGCTTTCAACTGTTTTTAACGGGTAATCCTAAACAGATTACAGATGAATTTTTTGGAAGTTTTTATGGACAGCGCCAAAAACAGAAAAATGAGGGAAGGAAACATCAGAAGCCAAACGCATCCAAAACCGGAAAAAAGTGAGTGCAAGATAGCAGCTGTACACCACTCCCAGAGCCGATGCCCGGAAAAAAGGAGGAAGAAAAAGGGATTTGGATAAAATATTTCGGAAATTTAAAGGGGAGAAACCCTTTGATTCTCTTGACTTTTGCGGCTTTTTTGTCTATAATTCTATTCTGTAAGGTTTCGTCTTGAAGGGAGGTCGAGAAGAATGATCAGAACCTATCAGCCAAAGAAGCTGCAGAGAAAGAAAGAGCACGGCTTCAGAAAGAGAATGGCTACCAAAAATGGCCGCAAAGTTCTCGCACGCAGAAGAGCAAAAGGCAGAAAGCAGCTGAGCTACTAATCGCTGTTTGACAAAGCAGACCGGAGCCGCTTGAGCGGCGCTGGCTGCATTTTGAGGGGAATGACGGTTTATAATAAACCGGTAGGAGACAGGGGCAGGCTCTGTTTATTCTGCCTTCCACCTTTCATTCCAGAATAAGCAGGCCACTTATCCCGATAAGTGGTCTTTCTTTTTATCTATCACAGGATGGAGGAGACGCTTTGAATAAAAAGACTACCTTAAAGCTCAACAGAGATTTCCGGCGCCTTTATTATAAAGGAAGCAGCGCTGTCCATCCGTTGATCGTTACCTATGCCAGCAAAAATCGCCTGGGCTATAACCGCATCGGTATCACCGTTACCAAAAAAATCGGGAAGGCAGTTTGCCGAAATCGCTGCAAGAGAATCATACGGGCGGCGTTTGCTCAGGTGAACACCCAGATCGAGCAGGGATGGGATTTTGTGTTTGTTGCGCGGATGAAAACGCCGCAGGCAAAATCTACTGAACTAGAACCGGTTCTAAAAAAACAAATCCAGAGCCTTACAAGACCGGACAAGTCCAAACCAAACGCCAATCCAGCAAAAGCAAAGGGACGATCACCCCAAAAAAATCTGCCCAAAGGGCAGAAGGCTTCCGAACACAGGGGAGCTGCAAGAGAACAATAAGGGAAAGACAGAGGATGTATTATAAGGAAGGAAAGCAAAGGGAGGCGTCGGCAGCATGATCAAACGACTGATGCTTTTGTTGATCCGCTTTTACCAAAAGGCGATTTCACCCCTTTTTCCGCCGCGATGCCGTTTTTATCCGACCTGTTCAGCTTATGCCTTTACTGCTATTGAGCGGTTTGGCGCGCTGCGGGGCGGTTATCTTGCGCTGCGGCGCATCTTGAAATGTCACCCGTTTCACCCCGGAGGCTATGATCCGGTGCCCGAAAAATGGAGAGAGGACAGATAATACCGACCTTTACCAGAAATGTCCTGCTGGGCACAAAAGAAGTCGCGCTGTAAAAAGAAGCTGCAGGCGCGCAGCATCCGTGCGGAAGGTTTTGCAGCATGGGTGCAGAATTGGAGGTTTTCGATGTATATTCTTGGTTACCCGCTAGGGCTTATTATGCGGCTGCTGTACAATCTGCTGCACAGCTACGGCTGGTCGCTGATCCTGTTTACCCTGTTAATCAAGCTGGTAATGGTGCCGCTGTCCATCAAGCAGCAGAAATCTTCTGCTAAGATTGCAGCAATCCAGCCGCAGATGCAGGAAATCCAGAAGATGTACGCAAAGAACCAGCAGAAGATGAACGAAGAGATGCAGAAGCTCTATGAGCGTGAGAAGTACAATCCGGCAGGCGGATGTCTTCCAATGCTGATTACCTTCCTGGTTCTGTTTGGACTCATTGACGTTATCTACAACCCGATGCGTCACATCCTGGGCATGAGCAATGAAGTGATTGCGCAGGCAACAGAGATTCTCAAGGGCTTGGGAATTGCATTCAGCCAGTATTCGCCGCAGACCGCAATCATCTCTTCGGTGCAGGCAAATCCTGAGGCATATTCCGCCATGGGAGCTGACTTTATCAACGCAGTTCAGTCGTTCAACCTGAACTTTTTAGGCATCAACCTGGGCGAAACGCCTTCGTTTGGAATGAACGTTTTGATGCTGATCCCGATTCTGTCCGGCGTGACTGCGTTTGCAGTTTCCTGGATTTCGATGAAGATCAATCCAGCGGCAATGGAAGGTCCTGGAGCCGGCACCATGAAGGTCATGATGCTTGTTTCCCCACTGATGTCGCTGTACATTGCATTCCAGGTGCCGGCAGGCGTTGGTATGTACTGGATTTTGTCCAACCTGTTTATGATGGGACAGACCTTGATTCTCAACAAGTTCTATAATCCGCGCGAGATGGCAGAAAAAGCCAAACGGGAAGCGGAAGAGCGCAGAGAAAAGGAACGCCTGGAAAGAATTGAGGCAAAGAAAAAGGCACGCAGCGGCGATGCGCAGGCACAGGCGCGTGCAAAGAGTCAGAAAGAAATCAATCGTCAGAAATTGGCAGCGGCAAGAAAGGCAGATGCAGAAAAATACGGCGATGTCTATACCGATGTGACCGACGACGATTTGGAATAAGGGTAGGATTTTTCACTGATTATCAGAGGAGGTGTCAGTTTGAAAGAGATTATTACAACCGGTAAAACGGTGGATCTTGCAATTGAAGAGGCGTGCAGACAGTTGCAGACGGCAAGGGAGAAGGTAGAGTTTGAAATCATCGACCTGCCGAAAAAAGGATTGTTCGGACTGAAGACATATCCGGCAAAGGTCCGCGTTTTTGTAAAGGAAAATAAAGAGGAAATGGCAGTGGAGTACATCACTGCTGTTCTGAAGGCGATGGGTGTGCAGGACTTTACCGCAGAGGCAAACCGCGACGGAGAGAACCTGAATATCACCCTCAAGGGCGACGATCTGGGCTTTGTGATCGGCAGACGCGGCGAGACCATCGATGCAATCCAGTATCTGGCAAGCCTGGCGGTCAACCGTCTGGACGGCGATTATATGCGAATCACCATTGACAGCGGCAACTTCCGTGAAAAGCGGGAAAAGACCTTGGAATCGCTGGCAAGACGTTTGGCACGCAATGTAGTCAAGAGCGGTCGCAGCATGACCCTGGAGCCGATGAATCCATACGAGAGAAGAATCATTCACTCTGCGCTGCAGTCTGACCCGGCAGTATCCACACACAGTGAAGGTGAAGAGCCGTACAGAAGAGTTGTGGTAACACTGGTAAGAAACAGAAATAATCGATAATTAAGAGACAGGGGTCTTTAAGCGGCCCTTGTCTTTTTTGATACCAAAGTATGGAGGAAATATGGAACAATTATATAATTCCACAATTGCCGCAATATCTACGGCAATGAGTAATTCGGGAATAGGAATTGTACGAATGAGCGGACCGGAAGCATTTCAGATCGCAGACCGGGTGTATAAAGGGAAAAAAGAGAAGAAGTTATGTG
>OHTH01001068.1_pt1 | contig 11799 bp, 9 predicted proteins | sample 1578831 | NCBI WGS metagenome assembly OHTH01 (sample SAMEA3879590, study PRJEB24766) | human gut metagenome | biome: human-associated habitat; feature: feces | place: USA | collected 1985/1987 | reverse complement strand
CGGCTTTAAGGCTTGTGCGGTCGGAGTGTCGGCAGCACTAATCTTTTCGTATATCGCGGCACTCATCACGAAACCTAAGTTAAAAAGCTGATTAATTTCAGAATAATGCATAATTAACAGTAAATTGCCCATACTATCTCCAAAACGAAAAGGAGACTGATACAATGAAGAAAATGAAATATTTATTGGCACTTTGCCTGATACTCGCTGCTGCAAGCGCTTTTGCAGCCTGTGGAAACAATAGTAATGTGGCAGACACTTCAATGGTTGAAAATACACAAAGAGGTGGCTCTGCCGCCGACGATGCCGGTAAAGCCGGAAAGGATATCATAGATGGCGCCGGAAATGCCGGCAAGGATGTGATAGACGGCGCAGGCGATGCCGGAAAAGATGTGATAGACGGCGCAGGCGATGCCGGTAAGGATGTGATAGACGGCGCAGGTGATGCCGGCAAGGATGTAATAGACGGCGCAAAGGATGCCGTAGATGATGCCGGAAATGCCATAAAAAAGAGTGTTGATGGTGGAAACAACTAACAGCTATTTATAAAAAGAAAACAGTCACTATATATGCTTCAATGGCTGCAAAAACAAAAGCACCGACAACATCGCTGATAAAATGCACACCTGATATCACACGGACACAGGCAATGATAGCTGCAAGGACTGCAAGCAAAATGCCGATGAACCATAAAGGCGAGGCAGCAGGTGAGCATATTAAAACGGTAAATGCAATTATAAATGCAGAAAAAACATGCCTGCTTGGAAAAGACCTGCCGTGGGTATCCTTTGTAATGACAGGCGGCATATCAAATTTTTCGTATGGGCGTGGTCTGTTTACGATATATCTGAAAACCGATACTGCAATAAAGCCGACAAGCGGAGCAATGATTGAGAGTGCAAGCATATGATCGGCTGTAAAGCACAGATACAGCACGTATACAGGGTATGTGATAAAAACTAAATAGGTGCATATTTTATTGATTAATTCAAGCTTTCGGGCTGCCCTGTTGTTTTCACGGAATGGGGCAGTCATTTTTATGTATGTATTTTTTTTCATGATTATTTTCCATCGTTTATTTAAGAAATATTGTATTGTAACTGTATGGAGTGGTGTCAACTGCCCTTGCGGTACTGCAGAGGTGTCATGCCATAGTGCTTTTTGAAGGCTCTGTTAAAATATGACAGGCTTTCAAACCCCACTTCACCGGAAATAGAAAGAACCGAGCTGTCTGAGCTTTGCAAAAGTCTCGCAGCCATGGTAAGGCGGTAGTCATTTAAATAGTCAACAAACGATGTGCCCATGGTTTCTTTAAAATATCTCATAAAATGAGACTCGGAAAACCCGGCTACATCAGCGATATCGGCAATGGAGATTTTGTCGGCATAATTATTTTCCACATATTTGAGCACAACCTTCATCTTATCAAGAGTTTTTTTGCTTTTTAGTGGCTTTGTCAGATTACGGCATCGGTTATCAAGCACAAAAAAGAATTCATAGAGCTTGCTTTTTATATAAAGCTGATAGCCCTGCGGCATCGTCTTGCAAATCTCATCGCATGCATCTATTGGAGCCACGACATCCTCGTAGTATGGATACACCGGTGTAAAAACTGTCGGAACTGTGAATCTGCCGGCTAAGAGAGGTGTAAGAAAATCCTCCTTGGTGTAATCGTACTTTCCGGGAAGCAGCATCGACAGGGAAAATATGATATTTTCGTACTCCATCGATTCATCCATATATTGGTCTATAGAGTGAAGCTGTCCCGGCAGAATCAGCACAAGGCTTGGCGCTGTGACATGGTACTCCTTAAAATCAACAGATATATGACCGCAGCCCTTCTTTATATAGATAAGCTCCATGTCGTCGTGCCAGTGCAGCGGAACTCCTGAAAAATCAAGAGGAATAGAGCACAGGTAGGTATTGTATGGGAACGTAAGCTCCACATGTGTTTTGTCTTCGTGATAATTTTCATATTCTAATATATTCATGATGATATTTTAGCATATTATTTCTTGAAAAGCCACTAAAAATACCGAAAAATGATAGGATTGTGCAAGTTTTCGACTGTATATTGCAAGAATTGTGCAGTGTAATGGATTATACTTGATTCATCAAATGACACAAAGAAGTTAAGCACGCTAAATGAAAATTAGTTAATTTGACACATTGGCGTGTATACATGATAACAGATTTGGGAGGAAATCAAAATGGCAATCATGCAGGAAATCGAAACAAAGCTTCAGAAGGGAATCAGCGTTAGTACAGACGAGGAAGTATACTACGCATTACTTGAGCTTGTAAAAGACAAGGCAGAGAAAAAGGTTTCAAACAAAGGAAAGAAAAAGCTCTACTACATCTCAGCAGAGTTCCTTATCGGAAAGCTTTTATCAAACAACCTTATCAACTTAGGTATCTACGATGAAGTTAAAGAGACTCTTGAGAAGAACGGAAAGTCACTTGCTGAAATCGAGGAAATCGAGCTTGAGCCTTCACTTGGAAATGGCGGACTTGGACGTCTTGCAGCATGCTTCATAGATTCAATCGCAACACTCGGGCTCAACGGAGACGGTGTAGGCCTCAACTACCACTACGGATTATTCAAGCAGGTATTTGAGAACAATCTCCAGAAGGAAACTCCAAACCCATGGATTACAAAGGAGAGCTGGCTTACAAAGACAGATATCACATATCCTGTAAGCTTTGGCGGATTTACAGTACAGTCAAGACTTTACGATATCGACGTAGTTGGATACAACAACCGTACAACAAAGCTTCACTTATTCGACATCGAGTCAGTTGATGAGTCAATCGTAGGCGACACAATTGATTTCGACAAGGATGACATCAAGAAGAACCTTACATTATTCTTATATCCTGATGATTCAGATGATAAAGGACGTCTCCTTCGTGTATACCAGCAGTATTTCATGGTATCAAACGCAGCAAGACTTATTATTGCAGAGGCAGAGGCAAAGGGCTCTAATTTACATGACCTTGCTGATTATGCAGCAGTTCAGATTAACGATACACATCCATCAATGGTTATTCCAGAGCTTATCCGTCTCCTTCAGGAGAAGGGCATCCTGATGGATGAGGCTATTGAGATTGTATCAAAGGTTTGTGCATACACTAACCACACAATCCTTGCAGAGGCTCTTGAGAAATGGCCAATCAGCTTCTTGGAGAAGGCAGTTCCACAGCTTATGCCAATCATCCGTGAGCTTGACAACAAGGTTCGCGCAAAGGTAGCTGACGAGAGCACATACATTATCAAGGACGGTCTTGTACACATGGCACACATGGATATTCATTTCGGATATTCTGTAAACGGTGTTGCATACCTCCACACAGAGATTTTAAAGAATACAGAGCTCAACAACTTCTACAAGTTATATCCTGAGAAGTTCAACAACAAGACAAACGGTATCACATTCCGTCGTTGGTTAATGTCTTGTAACCCGGAGCTTTCAGCATACATCACAGAGCTTATCGGTGAAGGCTGGAAGAAGGATGCAAACGAGTTAGAGAAGCTTGGCAATTTCATCAATGATGACACTGTTCTCACAAAGCTTGTTGACATCAAGAACGCAAAGAAGACAGAGCTTGCTTCTTACTTAAAGAAGACTCAGAATCTCGACGTACCTGACAATTCAATCTTTGATATCCAGGTTAAGAGACTTCACGAGTACAAGAGACAGCAGCTCAACGTGCTTTACATCATCCGTAAGTACTTTGAGATCAAGGCAGGCAAGAAGCCATCTACACCAATCACATGTTTCTTCGGTGCAAAGGCAGCTCCTGCATATATCATTGCAAAGGATATCATCCATGCAATCCTCTGCTTACAGCAGATTATCAACAATGATCCTGAGGTAAGTCCATACCTTAAGGTATTCATGGTTGAGAACTACAACGTAACATTAGCTGAGAAATTATTCCCGGCTGCAAATATTTCAGAGCAGATTTCTCTTGCTTCTAAGGAGGCATCAGGAACAGGAAACATGAAGTTCATGCTTAACGGTGCTATTACACTTGGAACAAGTGACGGAGCAAACGTAGAGATAGCTGAGCTTGTCGGCGATGAGAACATCTATGTATTCGGTGAGGATTCACAGACTGTTATCGACAGATATGAGAGAGGCGACTACTGCTCTAAGGATTATTATGACAAGGATGCAGACTTAAAGAAGGCTGTTGACTTCCTTGTAAGTGATGAGATGATGAAGGCTGGTTCTAAGGAGAACTTAGAGAGACTTTACAACGAGCTCCTCAACAAAGACTGGTTCATGACATTCCCAGACTTTGAGGATTACTGCAAGACAAAAGAGAAAGCTTACGCTGATTATGAGGATAAGAAGGCTTGGGCTAAGAAGATGCTTGTCAACATCAGCAAGGCTGGTTTCTTCTCTTCTGACAGAACAATCAAGCAGTACAATGATGAAATCTGGCATTTAGAGGCTTAGAATTTTTCTTCCTCCTTTAAATACAAATTGGGCTTAAGAACTCCTGCGGGTGCATCCCGCGGGGGTTCTTTTTTTGCTAGAGTACGGGACGTAAGCGCAGGGGACGGCGGGCCCCTTGGCAGAAATGTAAGGGCGGGATTTACAAGTTTGGCAAATACATATATAATAAGGGGAAGAATATACACATGGAGAACTATTATGATAAAGAATAAATTTATGGCACTCACGCTTACCGTAGTGCTCACAGCAGGCATGCTTACCGGCTGTGGCTCCGACGACAAGGCAAAGGACAAGGATGCGTACAGACAGTATGGCATCAACTGTATAGAAAACGGCAGCTATGATGATGCGGTCGATGCTTTTCAGAAGGCACTGGACCAGTCGGTGGGATCAGTAGGCGCAGAGGAGCTTGACATATGTTATTATAAGGCAAAGGCACAGTATTTAAGCGGTGACGTGGATGGCGCGATTGATACATATACGGCTATTATCGACTATAATAAGGATTCTGACGCATACTATCTGAGAGGCTGTATATATTTTGCCAAGAATGATTCAGACAAGGGCTTGAAGGATTTTAAGACGGCGCTCAGTGAGAATGATGATAATTATGAGCTCTATCTTGGCGTTTATGAAACCCTGTCAAAGTATGGCATGAATGATCAGGGAAAGGAATACCTGGATAATGCCTTAAAGCTTAAGGCAAAAACTGCTGACGACTACATGCAGAGAGGCCGTATATACACCATGCTTGGTGATTATGATTCAGCAATAAAGAGTCTGAAAAAGGCTATTGATGAGAAGCTTGTCAAGGCAAACTACTATATGGGTGAGGTATATCAGAAGAAGGGCGATAATGACAGCTCGCAGAAGTATTTTAAGAAATACCTGGACAGCGGTGAGGCGGATTCGTATGATCTGATGAATATGGGACAGGCGCAGATGGACAATGGTAACTATGACACTGCGATTACTTATTTTCAGAACGCACTTGAACTTGAAAGTGTGCCGAACAAGCAGCAGATAACAAAGGCTATGATTATAGCATATGAGTATTCCGGAGATTTTGCCACAGCAAAGAGCAAAATGGAGGAATACATGAAGGATTATCCTGATGATGAGGATGCAGCAAGAGAATATCAGTTTTTGGAGACCAGATAGATTATGGCAGATACTATTAAGATAGAGGATATTGAGGAGAGAGTGGTGCTCGTCGGAGTGAGCGAGCAGGACGGTGATGATGCGGATGATTCACTTTCAGAGCTTGCGGAGCTGGTAAAGACAGCAGGTGCGACAGTTGTAGGCACACTTATCCAAAGAAGAGAAAAAATTCATCCGGGCACGTATGTCGGCACCGGCAAGGTGGCAGAGATTGCAGAGCTTGTGGAGAGTACAGGGGCAACAGGCATTGTGTGCGATGATGAGCTTAGTCCGGCACAGCAGAAGAATCTGGAGACGTACCTTGACACAAAGGTTATGGACAGGACACTTGTTATTCTTGATATTTTTGCATCAAGAGCCACAACAAGTGAGGGTAAGATACAGGTTGAGCTTGCTCAGCTCAAGTACAGATTAAGCCGTTTGTCGGGACTGGGAAAGTCCATGTCAAGGCTTGGCGGTGGAATAGGAACAAGAGGTCCCGGAGAGAAAAAGCTTGAGGTGGACCGCCGTCTCATAAATGACAGGATAGCACAGCTTCGAAGAGAGCTGAAAGAGGTGCAGAAGCACAGAGATATCACAAGGGCAAAGCGTGAAAAAAATAAAGTACCTGTTGTTGCGATAGTAGGATATACTAACGCAGGTAAATCCACGCTGTTAAATCACCTGACAGAGGCAGATGTGCTTGAGGAGGATAAGCTCTTTGCAACGCTTGATCCTACAACGCGCATTCTTGCGCTTGATGGCAAGCAGCAGGTGCTTTTAACTGATACGGTCGGGTTTATCAGAAAGCTGCCGCATCATCTGATAGAGGCCTTCAAGAGCACCCTTGAGGAGGCAAAGTACGCTGACATCATTTTCCATGTGGTGGACGCATCAAATATGCAGCGGGAAAAGCAGATGTTCATAACCTACCAGACATTGGATGATCTTGGTGTAAAAGACAAGAAATTTGTCACACTTTTTAATAAGCAGGATGCCCGCACAGACAATGAACCGTTACATGATTTCAGGGCAGATTATACTCTTAACATTTCAGCGGCAAAGGATCTGGGATTAGATGAAGTAAAATCTCTTTTAGAGGAGATATTAAGAGAGAACAAGGTATATATTGAGAGAATTATCCCATATGATAAGGCTGGCGTGATACAGCTCATCAGAAAACAGGGTGAGCTTGTGTCGGAGGAATATGTGGCTGATGGGATACAGATAAAGGCATATGTGCCGATGGAGGTGTACGGCAGGCTCGATTAGGGTGCTGCTTCGCTATATCATTATAATAAGCGAGGAATTTAAAATGTCGAAAACGCGTTCAATCCGCTGGGACAAGCTGGACAACACAGCAAATCTGTTCCCTAGTATAGCGGGGGAGAGCATGACAAATGTATATAGGATCTCAGTCACCTTAACTGATGAGATTGACAGTGAAAAGCTGCAGGAGGCACTGGATATAGTGCTTCCGAAGTTTGGTCTGTTTAACGTGAGACTCAGGATGGGAGTATTCTGGAACTATTTTGAGGAAAATGGCAAAAAGGCACCAAAGGTGCATGAGGAAAATACATTTCCGTGCAGATTTATAAGACCGAACAAGAATCACAGCTATCTTTTCAGGGTGACATACTATAAGAACAGAATAAATCTTGAGGTATTTCATGTGTTGACAGATGGCATGGGCGGCATAAATTTCCTTAGGGAGCTCACCTACCAGTATCTGCGTCTCACACATCCGGAGATTGCAAAGCTAAAGGGCGATTCATTGACGCAGGGCACATCCTTAAATAGAGAGGACAGCTTTGTAAAGAACTACAAATCAAGTAAGCCAAGTGGCTTTAACAGGCAGAAGGCGTATCTTTTAAAGCTGGAAAAGGTACCTGATGGAGAGTTTGGGCTGATACATGGCATGATGCCTGTATCACAGCTGAAGCAGGTCTGCCACCGCTATGGAGTTTCCATAAATGATTATCTGGTAGCATGCTTTGTGTGGAGTGTGTATCAGGAGTGTTTTCACGGCATGCCAAACGATATGCCTGTCAGGGTTGCAGTTCCTGTGAACCTTCGTCCTTATTTTGACTCCGTGACCACAAAGAATTTTTTTGTCATGATATCTGCTGAGTTCAGACCGCAAAACAGCTCCTACACATTTGAGGAGGTGCTTAAAATAGTGACGGATTCCATCAATTCACAGATTTCGAAGGAGCATCTGGAGGATCTTTTCTCATACAGTGTGTCAAATCAGAAAAATATCCTGATGAGACCGGTGCCTCTTTTTATAAAAAATCTGGCAATGAAGGCGGTCTATACGCAGTCGGCACTGGCAAACACCACCACTATCACCAATATTGGAAATATAAAGGTGGAGCCGGAATACGAGCCGTATATAACAGGCTTTTATTCCTTTATACCAATGTCCAAGGGACAGCCTATGAAGGGCACCATATGCTCCTACAAGGACACGCTGGTGTTTACTTTTTCATCTATTCTGGCCGATACGATGATTCAGAGAAGCTTTTTTAAGAAGCTTGTAAATGACGGAGTGGAAGTGACAATTGAGACAAATGGAGAGTATTATGACTAAATGCATGAAATGCGGTGTGTATATTGCAGACAATACAGATAAATGCCCGCTCTGCCAGCAGGTTGTGGCACCGGTTGAACTGTCATCGGACAATCATCAGGGCACTGAAGGGGTTTTTGAACAGCATAATGATGTGCCGGATAAGTGCGTAAACGATACAGATAGTGTAGCAAAGAGGGCAGATAGCACAGCAAACCATGACAACGGTACGAGATATCCTGACGTCAAGGGCGCATCAAGAAAATACAGATTACTGGAAAATATCATATTGTTTCTGTCTATAGTAGGACAGATTGTGCTGACAACTGTTGATTACATGACAGACCATGAGATAAACTGGAGCTTTATAGTGCTTCTTGTTGTAATCTATGCGAATGTGACGCTGCGTCTGGCAATAGTCGGAAGAAACGGATATATTTTTAAAATTGTAAGCACATTTGTGTTCACGGTGCTGTTTCTCGAGGGCATAGACCTGCTCACAGGAGCCAGTGGCTGGGCACTTACATTTGTTTTCCCAAGTGCCATACTGGCGATGGTTCTTGCAACAATTATACTTATGATAGTAAACATAAGAAACTGGCAGAGCTACATGATGATGCAGCTTTTTCTTGTGCTGATGAGCGTGATTGCGATGATACTTGTGGCAGTCAAGATCATATGGTTCCCATATCTGGCAATGGGAGCGATGGGCGCATCGCTGTTTTTGTTTCTCGGAACACTGATTATCGGTGACAAAAGAGCCAGAACAGAGCTGAAACGGAGATTTCATATATGATAGGCTTTCATGGAATAGGAAATTCGCATATGTTTGAGGATGAAGAGATGGGAAACTACCATCCGGAAATTGAAAACGGCGATAGTAATGGTGATAATGAAACTGGAATAATAGGAGCTTTGGGTAATAAGCTTGAAAAGACATTTAAGAACTCATTATCTGCCATGAAAAGTGAGCATGTGGAAAAAGCCCATAGCAATGCAACTGTGGCAGACGAAGAAGTCAGTATACAGGGAAAAATACTTGCTAATCTGATGGGACATATCACAAATGACCTTGCAATCGGCAAAAAAATAAAATCCGGAGAGCTCAGGAAGCGCATGAAGGAACCTGCATGGCTTGTTCCGGACTGCTTTGTAACAGAGGATATAGATATGGGCGGTTTCACTATGAAGCTTTTATCTTCAAAGGAAAACCCAAATACAGAGCGTGTGATACTGCAGCTGCATGGTGGTGGATATATGGGGGCAGTGCGCAATGCATACTATGTATTTGCAGGTCTTTATAATGAGGTAAGTGAGGGCTGCTCAGTGCTCACGCCTGACTATCGCGTGGCGCCGGAATACCCATATCCGGCAGCACTTGAGGATGCCATAGCCTGCTATAAATGGCTCTTGTCACAGGGATGGTTTGGTTCGCAGATTGTGCTGGCAGGAGACTCAGCGGGAGGAGGACTTGCAATGTGCCTCACCATGTATCTTCGTGACCACGACATGCCGCTTCCGGCAGGAATAGTAGCCATGTCACCATGGACAGACCTCACAGCAGGCGGAGAGTCATATGAGACAAACTACGAAAAGGACCCACTGTTTGGGAACACAAGGGACAGTCTGATCTACGTGAATGACTATCCCGGTGACCACGATAAAATGGATCCATACATATCGCCGCTGTTTGGTAATTTCAGAGGCTTTCCACCAATGCTCATACAGGTAGGCTCGATAGAGATGCTCTTATCTGACTCGGTAGAGGCCGCTGCAAAGGCAAGAATCCAGGGCGTTAAGGTGCGACTGTCAGTGTATGAGGGGATGTTTCATGTGTTCCAGATGGGATATCTCAATTTCCCGGAGTCCAAGCGTGCATGGGCGGAGGTCAAGCGTTTCCTAAAGGTGATTAAAGAGGAAGAATAAATGAAGTAATATAGGAGCATTTATGGATGTAAATAGTACCTTTGAAAAAACAGGAATAAAATGTAAAGTATTACAGGAAATTATCCAGCTGGCGAAGAAGAATTGTGTTGAAAAAGTAATTCTTTTTGGTTCAAGAGCGCGAGGTGATTATAAAGAGCGAAGTGATATAGATCTGGCTTTTTGCGGTGGTAGCAGTAGTCATTTTATTTTGGATGTAGACGAAACAACTTCAACGTTGTTGGAATTTGATATAGTGGATTTGGATAAGCCTGTAAGAAAAGAATTGTTGGAATCAATAAAAAGAGAGGGGGTAGTGCTATATGAAAAAATTTGAGAATTTTAAGGCAGCATTAGTCAATTTAAACGATATTTTTTCTTATAAAGAACCATATGGAAATGTGGAAATTGCTGGCATGGTTGGCTTATATGAAATTTGTTTTGAACAATCATGGAAGGCGATGAAAGAATTATTAGAGAATTTTGGTTATGCGGAGGGTGCAACAGGATCGCCAAGAACAATTTTAAAAACAGCTTACAAGGCGGGAATGATTAGTGATGAAGAATTATGGCTGGATGCATTGGTTTCGAGAAATAACGTTGCACACGCATATAATCAGGCAATTGCAATGGATATTATATGTCAAACCAAAGAAAAGTATTATGATATGTTTATACAATTAGAGAAGAAAATAGATTTCCTTTCCTCTCATTCTTCAGATTCTTCCTCTCCCTCCAAAGGACGTTTTCGTGATAAATATAGTACCCGGATACTGGATGCTCTTCCTGACATGCTCACCGTCTTCGACCATGACGCCAATATTATAGAGCTTGCTTCTTCTCCGGCAACTAATCACGTAGAAGGTATCAGCCCCAACAATATCACTACCACTAACGTAAAAGACATTCTGCCCAAAGAGGCTTATGAAAGTGTCCGCAAGAATATGGATAAGGTGATTCTCACAGGAGAAAGTTCAACAGCCAGACACGATCTTATGTTGAATGGTGTTTTACATCACTACGAAAACCGTATCTTTCCTTTGGATAAAGAGTATCTGTTGTGTATGTGCCGTGATATATCCCAACAATGGGAGGCGGAACAGACGAATGCCCAGCAACAGAAAGAACTAAAGGCTGCCAGAATCAAAGCGGAAGAGTCGGACCGATTGAAATCTGCTTTTCTGGCAAACATGAGTCATGAAATACGTACCCCGCTCAATGCCATTGTAGGATTCTCCAAACTAATCACTTACGCAACATCTGCAGAAGAGAAGAATCAATATTCGGAAATCATCGAACGAAATTCGGAAATGCTGCTGAATCTATTCAATGATATTCTGGATCTGGCATCACTTGAAGCTGATTCTCTAAAATTCAATATCCGCCCGATCAAATTAATAGATATCTGCCTGCAGCTGGAACAACAATTCTGTCATAAGACGCAAAACGGTGTCAAACTTATTCTGGACGACGTAGATACGGACATGTATACTTCGGGAGACTGGAATCGCATCATACAAATTATAAGTAACTTGCTTAGTAACGCTACGAAGTTTACCCCGAAAGGAGAAATTCATTTCGGCTATCGGGAAAAGGAGGATTTTGTAGAGTTCTACGTTAAAGATAGCGGCATCGGCATTCCGGCAGCAAGAATTGCCACAATTTTCCGGCGCTTTGGAAAGGTCGACGATTTTGTTC
>OHTH01001061.1_pt1 | contig 11919 bp, 10 predicted proteins | sample 1578831 | NCBI WGS metagenome assembly OHTH01 (sample SAMEA3879590, study PRJEB24766) | human gut metagenome | biome: human-associated habitat; feature: feces | place: USA | collected 1985/1987 | reverse complement strand
TTGTTAATATTTTTTCGGCTGAAGCCCGACATTTAAGACAAGCCCGATACCTATATACAAAGACCATAATGATGTAAGTCCGTAGCTGACAAACGGAAGTGTTACACCTGTATTTGGCAGAAGCCCGCTCGCCACACCGATATTGACAAAAGTCTGAAAACCAATCAGCGCACCTACACCACAACAGATCAGTCTGCCTGCTGTGTCTTTTGCTTTTCTAGCAATAAATATACACTCAATCGTGATGAAAAGCAAGAGAATTATGATCACTGCACTGCCCACAAATCCAAGTTCTTCACCTGCAACCGCGAAAATAAAGTCATTTTGAGGTTCCAAAATAAAGTTTCCGTTTTTGACCGAAGTCGGATCCGTATTGTTAAGTCCTTTTCCCCATAATAGTCCGGAACCGATCGCCATGATCGAATTCTGCTGCTGGTAGGCAAGATCCGGATAATCGTCCGGATAAAGCCATGCCATGATACGCCCCAGCTGATAAGCGTGGATGAATGGGATTTTATCCTGTATGATCAGTGTCATTCCAATCAGTCCGACCGGAATACATACGATCAGCACACCGACGACCAGTTTGTAATTTAAGCCTGCCATAAATAATAATGCGCAAAAAACTAAGGTAATTACAATCATTGTCGACAGATTTGGCTGTTTATAGATTAAAAACAGCGGAATCGCAAGTAACACAAACGAAGAAACAATCACTCTTACCGTATTGATCTTCTCCTCATATTTCATGAAATAATACGCGAAAAATAAAATCAAAAGTATTTTTACAAGTTCGGATGGCTGAAAGCGGATACCGCCAATCTCAAACCAGCGCTGTGCTCCTTTTGAAGAATCACCCGCGACAAGTACCAGTGCTAAGAGACCGACTGCCAGCAGATATATGATCCAGGAAAAACGGAGGATAAAACTGTAATCGATCAGAGATAAAATCACCATGATGACAATACCGCTCACCATACCGATGATCTGTTTTTTCTGATCCCCGGGGCTTGCGCTCCCAACCAGAAAGACCCCCAGGGTATTTAATATCAGAACATATATGACCAGTATGAGTTTGTAATTCTTTAGTTTATAAAGTTTAGACATTATCCTACTCTCTTTTCTTGTAATCCTTTAACATTACTTTAATCTCAATGTTCTCCGGCTCTATAACCACATATTTCGTGATAACACAGCCTATCTCCTGACGGATCAGTTCCATAGTGGCATCATCCAGTTTTTGATGGTCTGCATTCATCATCAGCTTTAAGCGCTCTTTTGCAACATTTCCGGAATGGGTTTTAAACATGCAGCGCTCCTTTCACAGGTTTCTTTTTAAAAAATATCTTCGAAAAAATACTGCCCTGTTTTATGTAATTTAACAGAGGCACTTCCTCACCTGTGATTCGCCGTGCAATATTGTTGTAGCAGAGCTCAGAAAGTAATGCATTCTTTTTATTTCCATCCAGATGCAGCAACGGTTCGCCATGGTTCTGGGCAATGATGATCTGTTCATCTTCCGGCACGACACCAAGTAATGGCACATCTAAAAGTTCACAGATATCATCGATATTTAGCATATCTCCGTCTTTTACCATGTGCTTGCGAAAACCATTGATCAGAAGTTCTGTTTTTACCGTATAATGTGTTTTTAATATCTGAAGTACACAATCAGCATCATGAATGGCTGCAATCTGAGGTGTTGTGACCACTACAATGCGGTCGGCTCCCGTAATGGCAAGTAAAAATCCCTGATCGATACCTGCGGGACTGTCAACTAATATATAATCAAATTCCTGTCTTAGATCATCAAACAGATGTTTCATCTGATCAGAATCAAGCAGAATTTTTTCTTTTGTACAGGATGACGGTATCACAGAGAGATTCGGGAATCGTTTGTCCCGGATGATTGCCTGTTTCGCCCTGCATCTGCCGCTTAGCACATCCACCAGATTATAGAGGATCCGGTTTTCCAGTCCCATGACAACATCAAGATTTCGTAAGCCGATATCAGTATCTACCAATACGACTTTTTTATCTAACAGTGAAAGTCCTGCGCCAACGTTAGCTGTGGTTGTCGTTTTGCCAACGCCGCCTTTTCCTGAGGTAAAAGTAATCACTTCACCCATGAGGGAACCTCCTGTTTTGATTTATTAATAAAACCCGCAAAAAAACGGGAATTATTCAAATGTTAATCATTTACACCATTTGATGTAGCATTAATATTCTCAGCCTGTCCGTTTAACAGAGAATCAGCATCTTCAACTTTGAAATAGTATGCAAGGATCTTCTTTGAAACTTCTGCCGCATTGTGGGAAGTATATCCATTTGCAATACGCGTTGCAATTGATATTTCAGGATTATCGTACGGAGCATAACCGACAAACAAAGCGTGGTTTGGCCGTTTCAGATCCTCCTGTGCCGTACCTGTCTTGCCGGCTGCCTCGATTGGAAATCCATCGAATTCTTTTGTATTTTCAACCACCATGCGCATACCGGTATGAATGGCATCCCAGTCACTGTCACTTAAGACATCCACGGTATTGCGGATCTCCGGTTCGTATTGTTTTAATGTGTTTCCGTCAGAATCCGTTACTTTGTTTAAAAGTGTGTAATTATATACGGTACCACTGTTTGCAACGGCAGTAACATATCTGGCGAGCTGTATCGTGGAGTAGTTATTATTACTCTGACCAATGGCAGCCATGACAGGAAAACTATCTGCGACCTGCGGTTTGCTCTCTTCAATTTCTATGCCGGTTGTTTCATTCAGGCCATAAAGTGAAGCATATTTCTGAATTTTTTCAATACCGTTTTCTGCGGCATCATTATTGTAGCTCATTGCATAATTATTGGTACTGAGACGGTAACCAACTTCATAGAAGAAGTAGTTACAGGAATCTCTAAGTGCTTCAGACACATTAATAAGACCATGTGATCCGTGGGAAGAACGATAAATCCAGCATTCCGGTTCATTGCTTACGTTTTTGTACACTCCAAGATCCTGGATCTGCTCCGTCGTACTGATCACATGTTCTGCAAGACCTGCCGTCGCTGATACCATTTTAAATGTAGAACCAGGTGCCGTCCGCTGCTGGGTTGCATAATTGTACAGAGGTCTTGCATTATTTTGCTGCAGGCTGTTGAAGTAATCGGAATCGACGGTGTTTGCAAGCCTGTTACCGTCGTATCCAGGATAACTTACCAAAGCGAGAACTTCCCCTGTCTTTGTATCTGTGATCACACAGGAGCCCGCACATGGATCTAAGGCAAGCTGTGCCGGTGTAATTTCAAGATTCTGGATCTTTTCCTTGATAAAGGAAGCCGGTGCAATTGTGCCGCCTGATAATCCTGCAATATCATCCTCGTCAAATGCCAGAATATTCTGATCAAATAAGATCAGACAAAGCTGTCTTCCGGTAATTGCATCGGTCTGGATTAAATATTCATATATAATTTTTGTAAAATCTGAATCTGTACTAATGTCATTTAGAATATAATCACACAGTGCATCATATATTTCTGTAGAGTCTGAGTATTTCTCACTTACGGAAAACTTTGTAATGTCGATCCACCCTTTGGCAATTGCATGGTTTAAATACTCCTGCGGGCCAATCGCCCCATTCTGCCATTGAAGGTAAACCTCATCGGACGTATCAATATTTTTCTTTAACAGGATATTGTTATCATGAAGCATATTTTTTATGATATAGGTAAAATAATCCTGATATTCCTCTGTCATCAATGCAAATGGTGTCGGTGCACTTCCGGTCAGTTCGGTGCGTATCTGTTCAATTACAGCATTTTGTCTGCTGGCAAAGATCTGCTGTACTTCCCGTTCCGTGGGGGATGCATTTTCTTCTGAAAAATGTGAAAAATCAATCACATTATTGTTAATCAGTGCAAAATAGACATCTGTGATCGGAATATTGATATCTGATCCAGGATTATCAATATTGGAGTATACGATTCCGGCAATCTCCTGCTCTAAAAGATTATATACTGCAATCTGAAGATCTTTGTCGATAGACAGATAGACATCATTTCCTGCCTGCGGTTCTTCGTGTTCAATGACTTTTACCGCTTTTCCAAGATAATCCACATAGAGCTTTTCATGACCTTTCTCACCTTTTAAATCGCTGTCCATATACTGTTCAATACCAAGTTTACCGACTACGTCATTTAAAGTATAGGAATCATCTGTCTCTGAAAGTTTATTGTATTCGTCGGTGGATATTTTTCCGGTGTAACCGATAATGGAAGAAAAATATTCACTATCGTTGTACTTTCGTATGGTATCCTCTAATACTTCAACCCCCTGCAATTCTGCAGCGTGTTCGCTGATATAGGCAACCGACTCCTCGGAAACGTTCGTTGCGATCGTTGTTGCAATATATTTCTGATAGGCATTTTGTGCCATGGAAAAACGTACAACAGTAATCTTATATGCCATTGCATCATCATATTCGGTTCCAATGGCATAACGGTTGCTGCCCGCCAGATATTGCATAACCTGTGCAGCGGTTGCTTCCGTCGGTTTAAAATCAAGTTTGTTGCGGGAAATGATGTCAGATTCATCTTCCTGCATACTTTCAAATGAAGCCTCTCCAAACACATCTGCCAGAAAACGTTTCCAGGTTGCGCCGGATTCTTCTATGTTGTAACTGTAATTGCCATTGTCATCCAGCGATATTTTAAAATCGTTGACAATGGAGTCTCCATTTTCTTCAAGTGCGGTTACGACCTGTGCAATTTCTGCATTGATCGCTGCATTTTTTGCTTTCGTAGAACTGTAAGTACCATTATCCTCGATCGTAATGGAATATGCCAGTTCATTGTAGGCGAGCAGGTTGCCATTGCGGTCATAAATATTTCCGCGTGTACTGTTTAAGGTGCGTTCCTTGACGATTTTGAACGTATAATTGTTCTGATATTCTTTTCCATTTACAATCTGAAGAGAAAAAATACGCCACAGAAGAATGGAAAACAGCAGAATCATCACAACTGTTGCTACAACCAGCCGCGATTTAAAAAACATACGGCATGCTTCTTTTATATTATCAAACAAATTTGCTTGCACTCCTTTTCTCGATTGCTTCCAGTTTCTGGTTTATCTTTAAAATTATGAAATACAAAAAAATTGTTATAACCATGGTATAAACCAACTCTGGTATCATTAATTGTAAAAAATAGTAGTTAAAGTCGTATCTGTTTCGAAAAAGAAACATAATAAAATAAATCAGAAGGTTGCAGCTTAAATCACTGCCTGCGATCAGGACAAGCGGCAGTTTAATATCTTCCGGATAAAAAAGTTTACGGAACATTCCATTGATATAACCGATATACATATATAAAAGGCTGTAAAATCCAAGAACACCTCCACCGAAAATATCTAAGAGCAGTCCGCAGAAAAAACCGATAAAAAGCCCTTCTTTGCGTCCACGCATAAAACCAAAGGACGATGTTACGATAATCAGAAGGTTTGGTGATATGGATGCAAAGGAAAGTGTGTCAAAAAATGTCGTTTGCAACAGATAGCAGACGCCAATAATAATAAATACGGTAATCTTTCTTCTCATAAATAACCTCTATTTCTAAGATTCTGCTGTCTGTTTCTTATTTAAAATGACAAGAACTTCTTCGATATGCTCAAAATCGACCGCCGGTGTAATGGTACCCGACTTTGTAAGATTATTAGAATCCATGGTAAGTGTACTGATATAACCGATCAGAATTCCCTGCTGATAGCGGTTTGATACATAAGAAGTAACGACGGGATCACCGATGGCAACTTTATTGTCCTTATCATTGAGATTTGAAAATTCAATGACCATATTTTCATTCATATTCTGTAAACTGCCATTTACGATCAGGTTATCCGATGTGGTTGTAACCATACCACTGACTTTTATGGTATCATTTATGATAGCAGAAACTTTTGCATAGTTTGGTCCTACGTCTGTGACAATTCCTACAAGACCACTTCCCGCGATCACGTTCATGTCCACTTCGATTCCATCGTTAGATCCCTTGTCAATCGTAAAATTCGTAAACCAGTTGCCGCCGTCTTTTCCGATAACATTTGCTGCAACTTTATCGTAACTTGGATATTTCTGATCCAGTTTTAAAAGTTCTCTTAAATTGTCAAGCTCGTACTGCTCTAATTTAATGGTATTTAATTCCGTGGTCAGATCATCCACCTGACGTTTCAGGTCTTCATTTTCTGCCATAACATCATTTAATTTTTTTAGATTATCTGCTTTTTCACCAATCCAGCTGCCAACAGAATTAATGCCGCGCTGCATTGGGATAAATACATATCCGGCGACAGTATTTAATGGTCCGCCGGATATGCCGAGTGTAAAACTGAGTAATATTGCCACAATACATACACCGCTTAAGATAAGCAATATATATTTTGTGGGAAGAACAAATTTTGGTTTTCGTTTCATACTTTCCCCTAAATCAAGATCTTACTTTTCATGCTGAAGGCAAGATGTTTGTATTTGCTGTCGGAAACAATTTTTACAAGACCACGCACAACGCACTCTTCCGGTTCTTCACAGGTATTGATATCAATTCCTGTGATATCTGCAAACAATTTATCCAGATCATGAATCTGGGAACTTCCGCCTGTGATATAGATTCCGGAATGGATAATATCTTTTGCAAGTTCCGGTGGTGTTTTCTCTAAGATCATTTTGATGGAATTGCAGATACTTTCGAGATTATCTTTGATTGCTTCATAGACAACTCCGCCTGACATTTCCATTTCGATCGGAAGTCCGCTTACAACATCTCTGCCGACAACGATCATCGTATCTTCATTGCCCGGGATACCGGAACCCAAACGTTCTTTCATACTCTGTGCTGTTTTCTGCCCGATCACCAGATTATAATTACGTTTTACATAAGTAATGATGGATTCATCAATCTTATTGCCGCCAAAATGGAGAAGATCACTAAGTACAAGTCCTCCAAGTGAAATAACAGAAATCTCGGTCGTATCTGCACCGATATCTACAACCATGATACCGGTCGGTTCATTGACGTCTAATCCCAATCCCACAGCATCTGCGATTGGTTTTTCACATAAAAGAACACTCTTTGGTTTCATCTTGCTCTTATAGAACATGTCAAAAAACGCTTTTTTCTCTACTTCTGTGATACTTGTCGGTACTGCCACAATAAATTCTGCCCCCTTTAAGCTTCCCTTGACATGTGTTTCTAAGAAAAGCTGTATCATGGACTGAAGATTGTTGAAATCTGCGATGACACCTGTTGTAACAGGGAATGTCACATGGATAGACTCCGGGGCCTTTTCATACATTGCGTATGCCGAGTTACCATAAGCATAGATCTCATCTTTATTTTTTAATGCGATCGTGTTTTTCTCATTTAAGATTTTGTTGGAAGACTTGCAGTAAATTTTCATATTGCATGTTCCAAGATCAATACCGTATACGTTGTTTGTCATTGTTCTCTCCCTTTGGAACGCGGTTTAAACCACGATCCTGTTATTTTCTCTGTAACTAAAGTAAGAATGATCTCCGATAATAACATGGTCGGAAAGCGGAATGCCCATCAACTGTCCGCAGTTTAAAATCCGTTTTGTAACGACATCATCTGCATGGGATGGTTCCGGTATACCGCTCGGATGATTATGGACTAAGATAAGATGTGCTGCATGACAGTTGATTGCTGTTTCAAAAACCTCACGCGGCGAAACAATCGTCTCGTTTGCACTGCCGACAGAAAGCAGTTTATCACCTTTCATGTGGCATTTGTTGTCGAACATACAGACGATCAGATGTTCTTTGTTCTCGTGGCGCAGATGCTCCATATAGTAATCTGCGATGGTTCTCGGATTAGTCATGCATACGTTTGGTGCTGATTTTGTCTGTGCAATCCGCTTTGATAATTCCGCAATACATTTTAACTGGATTGCCTTTATGGGACCAATTCCACGTATTTTCTGCATCTTTTCAAACGGAATGTCATAGAGGTTTAACAAATTGCGATGACCGTCATTTAACAGATTCTGCGCAACTTCCACAGACTTCAGACCGCTTGTCCCTGAACGGATAATCACTGCTAACAGCTCTGCATCACTTAAGTATTCCGGGCCATATGTAAGAAACTTTTCATATGGCTTTTCCGAATCCGGCAATTCTTTTACCGTAGTAATTTTGTTCATAAATGCTTCCTCTCTGCTCTCCCGGGAAGCATACATAAATCACATTATATTCTATCATAACAAGTCAAGGTCGACAAGTTTTCGTTCCTTAAGTTTTTGTAAAGATTTGAGAATGCCCAGTTTTGCGTGATACCAGGTCAGTCCGCCCTGGAAATAAACGGCATATGGAGGCTTGATCGGACCGTCTGCACTCAGCTCAATGGACGATCCCTGTACAAAAGCACCTGCCGCCATGATGACATCGCTGTCATAGCCCGGCATTGCCCACGGTTCCGGCGTTACATAGCTGTCGACCGGTGCCGCCGCCTGAATTCCCTCACAGAATGCAATCAGTGCATCCGGATTGTGGAATGCAACCGCCTGAATGATATCGTGACGGCTCTCACTTCCGTTCGGAACAACCTCAAATCCAAGTTTTTCGTAAATATTTGCTGCGAAGATCGCACCCTTTAATGCGCCGCTCACCACGGTCGGTGCAAGGAAAAATCCCTGATAAAAAGACTGGATGACACCTAAGGATGCACCGACTTCTTTTCCGAGTCCCGGAGAGGTCAGACGGTAAGCTGCATTTTCGACACATTCTTTTTTCCCGACGATATATCCGCCAATCGGCGCAAGTCCGCCGCCCGGGTTTTTAATCAGAGAACCAACGATCATGTCCGCTCCGACTTCAAGCGGTTCCTGCTCTTCGACAAATTCACCGTAACAGTTATCTACCATACAGATGACATTCGGTTTGATGCCTTTGATGTAGGAGATCAGTTCTCCAATACGTGCCACGGACAGGGTTGGTCTGGTTGCATACCCTTTGGAGCGCTGGATCGTCACGAGTTTTGTCCGCTCATTGATCGCCTCTTTGATATGTTCAAAATCAAAACTTCCGTCCGGCAGAAGATCCACCTGACGGTAAGACACGCCATATTCTGCCAGAGATCCCTTTGACGGACGGATGCCGATCACTTCCTCTAAGGTGTCATATGGTTTTCCGACCGGGGATAAAAGTTCATCTCCCGGACGAAGGTTTGACATTAAAGCAAGTGCTAAAGCGTGTGTGCCGCAGGTAATCTGCGGACGTACTAAAGCATCTTCTCCTTTAAAGCAGGATGCATATACTTTTTCTAATGTGTCACGTCCGAGGTCGTTGTAGCCGTATCCTGATGACATATTAAAGCACTCTGCACTCACACGGTTGTCCTGCATCGCTTTGATGACTTTTAACTGGTTGTATTCTGCCGTAGCATCGATCGCTGCAAAACGTTCTTTTAAGGAATCTTCGATTTTTTCTCCAAATTCATATACTTCTCTTGAAATACCAAGGGCTTCGTATTGTTCTTCCATCCACTTATTCATGACTGATTATTTCCTTTTCTTCTAAAATTGATATCATATCTTTTAAAATCGCTGCATCATCATAGCCAAATGCCTGCTTGTCGAGCCAGATCACATCCTTTTCCCTGCGAAACCATGTAAGCTGCCGCTTGGCAAAATGTCTGGTATCCCGTTTCAGGATATATACGGCTTCTTCTAACGTGCAGCCACCATCCAGATAATCAAGGATCTCCTTATATCCAAGCCCCTGCATGGAAACCATCTCCCGGCTGCAGCCTATGGATTTTAATTTTTTTACTTCCTCCACAAGTCCGGCTTCTATCATTGCATCCACGCGTCTGTCAATGCGTTCGTACAATTTTGCACGCTCATCCGTGAGTACAAAATAGGCAAAATTGTATGGAGACTGTTTTTGTCGTTCCGTTTCGTTGTGCTCAGATATTTTTTTGCCGGACAAATGATAAAATTCTAACGCCCTTATCACACGTTTGATATTATTGGCATGGATCGCTTCGGCGGAAGCTGGATCCACTTCGCGCAGTATTCCGTGCAGATATTCTGCGCCATGTTCTCTGGCAAGATCTTCTAACTGCCTGCGGTAAGTCTCATCACACTGCTGCTCTGTAAAATCAATATCATACAAAAGTGCCTGAATGTAAAATCCGGTGCCCCCGGCTATGATCGGGATTTTTCCATCCGCATAGATTTCTTTTAAATATTCTTTTGCCATCGTGACAAAACGCACAACGTGAAATTCTTCGTCCGGCTCTAGCTCATCGATCATATAATGCGTAACACCCTGCATCTCCTCCGGTGTGATCTTGGCAGAACCGATATCCATATGGCGGTAGACCTGCATAGAATCCGCAGAGATCACCGCTCCATTTATTTTTTTTGCCAGTTCCACCGAGAGGGCACTTTTCCCCACCGCGGTCGGACCGGTCAGAATAATCATTGGTTTTTGCTGCATATCAGACAATCCTTTTAAATTTCTTTTCTATTTCATATTTGGTCATGGAAATGATCGTCGGGCGTCCGTGCGGGCAGTTGTACGGATTTTCAAGCTCCAACAGTTCATCGATCAGCCGTTCTGCCTCCGGCCTGCTGATGTGCTGGTTTCCCTTGATAGCTGCCTTACAGGACATCGACGCAACTTTTTCCATAATGGCATTTGGTGAATCATTTTCATTTATATTTGCAAAATCATCTAACATTTCAAGAAACATTGTTTTTGTGTCAATCCCGGTAAAATCAGCCGGAATAGCAGTCACTGCATATTCCTTTCCGCCGAACGGTTCGATTTCATAGCCGAACGCATCGATCTGCTCCCTGTATTTTTCAAGCATCTCGATCTCTTCAATGCTGAGTGTCAGGATGATCGGCGGACTGAGCGTCTGTGATGAAAATGTTTTTTCACGCACTTTTTTCATCGTTTTCTCATAAAGTACTTTTTCATGCGCTGCATGCTGGTCGATGATGAACAGCTTGTCCTCATACTCTACCATCCAGTAAGTATCGAACAGCTGTCCGATGATCTTGTGTTTCTTCTTGGCATCTTTTGTCAGAAACCCTTCGGAGACTGCCGCAAGTTCCTGTTGCTCGTAAGTGACTTTTGACTCCGGTAAAGCTGCCGCTGTCTCTTCTGGCAGGCTTGCCGTTGTTTTATCCGCCTGTATTGGCTGCGGTACGGGTTTGGAAACGGTGTATGTATTGCTTTCCGATACCCGATCCGCGGACTGTTCTGTGACAGCCGTTTCTTTCTTTGGAAGAAGCGAGTTAAAGACAGAAAGGTTTTCCGGCGGTGCTGATTCCTTCTGCGGTGCTGCGCTCTGCATCGGAATTGTTGTCTGCACGTCTTCATTTTCTTTTGACGCAGCGAAACCAGACTGTCCGCCTGTTCCCTGCTGTATGTTCTGCGGCTGAAACCTTCCTCCACTCCGCACCGTTTCAACACCCCGGCGCTCAAACGGTTCCGGGAGCGGTGCCTTGATGTTTTCCCGTTTCCGTATCTTTTCTTCCTGCACCGGTACTTCAGGGATAAAATCTTTGTGCGTCAGTGCGCCCCGGATAATTTCAAACAATGTCTTATAGATCGCCTCATTGTTTGAAAAACGGAGTTCCATCTTCGTCGGATGCACATTGACATCCACAAGGTCGGCCGGCATTTCCAGCAGCAGAATGCCGCCCGGGAACTTGCCCTGCATCATGGTACCCTTGAACGCCATCTCCATACCGGCCATCATGGTGCGGTTGCGCACATAGCGGCCATTGATGTAGAAATGCTGCATACTGCGGCTGGCGCGGCAGCTCTTGGGTGGGGTGATCAGACCACTGACCCGGTACAACCCTTCCTCGGAGTACACCTCGATGAGGTCGCGGCTGAACTCCCGGCC
>OHTH01001039.1_pt1 | contig 12196 bp, 9 predicted proteins | sample 1578831 | NCBI WGS metagenome assembly OHTH01 (sample SAMEA3879590, study PRJEB24766) | human gut metagenome | biome: human-associated habitat; feature: feces | place: USA | collected 1985/1987 | reverse complement strand
ATCAGCCGTATCCTGGAAACTGCCAGAGGTGACGGCAAGGTACATTCCGCACAGGATACCTTACCGTTCCGCCAGATGTACCCGGACGGCCTGTGCAAGCTGGACGATCACACCTGGTCGAAGTGTATCGAGTTCGAGGATGTGAATTATCAGCTTGCAAAGCCTGACGACCAGACGGCGATCTTTGAAGCCCTCTGCGATATGTATAACGCCCATGACGCTTCTATCGGGATGCAGCTCTCCCTTGTGAGCCGCCGCATGAACCGGGAGGATTTTGTAAAGCGTATCGAGATCGCGGCGCAGGGAGATCACTTCGACCATATCCGTGAGCTTTACACGCAAATGCTCCGCAAGCAGCTTGAACGGGGCAACAACGGTCTTATCAAAACAAAGTACCTGACCCTCACCATCGAGGCACGGGACAGCAAAACCGCACGGGCACGATTTTCCCGGATCGTCATGGACGCCCTCAACCATTTCAAGGTCATGGGCGCTCTGGCAAAGGAGCTTGGCGGCAAGGAGTGGCTGGAAATGCTCCACGGCATCCTGCACCCGGACGGGGAACGGTTTGCCTTTGAATGGAGCTGGCTTGCCCCTTCCGGCCTGTCGGTCCAGGATTTTGTCGCACCTTCTTCTTTCCGCTTCGGTGAAGCAAGGAAGTTCACGATGGCGGATAAATTCTGTGCCGTGTCCTTTCTGCAGATCAGCGCACCGGAAATGGATGACCGTATGCTCACCGAACTGCTGGATACGGACAGCGGGCTGCTTGTCAGCCTCCATATCCGCAGCATGGATCAGAACGAGGCGATCAAAACGGTCAAGCGGAAGATCACCGACATTGACAGTATGAAGATCGACGCGCAGAAAAAGGCGGTGCGGGAAGGTTTCGATATGGATATCATCCCCACTGACCTTGCCACCTACGCAGGCGAGGCAAAGAATATCCTCCGTGATCTGCAAAGCAGAAATGAGCGAATGTTCCTAATGACCTTTCTGGTGGTGAACTTTGCGGACAGCAAGCAAAAGCTGGAGAATGACCTTCTCCGTGCGGCAAGCGTGGCGCAGAAATATAACTGCTCCCTGGTGCGGCTGGACTTTCAGCAGGAGGACGGCTTCGTGTCGGCTCTGCCCCTGGGTGTCAACCGCATTAAGATACAGCGCGGGCTTACCACTTCGGCGGTGGCGGTGTTCGTTCCCTTCACCACACAGGAGATTTTCCACGGCGGCGAAGCCCTCTACTATGGACTCAATGCCACTTCCGGCAACATGATCCTTGCCGACCGCAAAAAGCTGAAAACGCCCAACGGCATGATCTTAGGTACGCCCGGCAGCGGCAAGAGCTTTTCCGCAAAGCGTTCCATCGTGGGTGTGTTCCTGAATACAAAGGACGATATCTTGATCTGCGACCCGGAGGCGGAATATTTTCCGCTGGTGAACCGTCTGGAAGGTCAGGTCATCAAAATCTCGCCTACCAGCACGCAGTATGTGAACCCTATGGATATCAACCTCAATTACAGCGAGGACGATAATCCGCTGGCGTTGAAATCAGACTTTATCTTGTCGTTCTGTGAACTGGCGGCAGGCGGCCGGAACGGTCTGGAGCCAGTGGAAAAAACAGTCATTGACCGTGCCGTGCGGATCGTGTACCGCCCCTATATCGCAGACCCCCGCCCGGAGAATATGCCGCTGTTGGAAGATTTGTATGACGAGATCAAACGGCAGCCGGAGCCGGAGGCACAGCGGATCGCGGCGGCACTGGAACTGTATGTGCATGGCAGTTTGAATGTTTTTAACCACCGCACCAATGTGGATATCAACAACCGCATTGTCTGCTTCGATATCAAGGAGCTGGGAAAGCAGCTCAAAAGCCTGGGTATGCTGGTGATCCAGGACCAGGTATGGAACCGTGTTTCCCAAAACCGGGATCAGGGTAAATCCACCTGGTACTTCGTGGACGAGTTCCACCTTCTGCTGCGCGGCGAGGTCGGTACCTGGAGCGTGGAGATTTGGAAACGCTTTCGTAAATGGGGCGGTATCCCCACGGGGATCACGCAGAACATTAAGGACCTGCTTTCCTCCCCGGAAATCGAGAACATCTTTGAAAACAGCGATTTTGTGTACCTTCTGAACCAGGCCAGCGGAGACAGGAAAATTCTCTGCGAGCGCCTGAATATCTCTAACCAGCAGGCGGCGCATATCAGCAACGCAGGCCCCGGCGAGGGGCTGATCTTCTTCGGCAATGTGATCCTGCCTTTTGTGGATGACTTCCCGAAGGACAATGAACTTTACAGCATTATGACAACAAAACTTGGTGAAACCGGGAAAGGAGAAAACGAACATGAATGATCCCCGCTATTTGCATACGGAAGAAAAACAGGAGGGTGAAACCTTCTTTGATGTGATGAACCGTCTGATTGCCAGAAGCAAGGCGGTCACGGCGGATATGGAGGCGGTCCTTGCGGAGCTGGAAAGTGAGATCGAACCGTTCCGTGCGCCGAAGAACCATGAATAAACTGACCCATGTGAGCCTGTTTTCCGGCATTGGCGGTCTGGACCTGGCGGCGGAGGCTGCCGGGTTTGAAACCGTCTGCCAGTGCGAGTGGGCGGATTTTCCGCACTCCGTCCTCTCCGCACGATGGCCGGATGTTCCCAGGTTCCGGGATATTACTACTTTTACGAAGGAGGCGTTTTTTGAAAAAACAGGACTTGAAACAGTTACCGTTATCTCAGGCGGCTTTCCCTGTCAGCCCTTCTCCACCGCCGGAAAACGGAAGGGCTTTGCGGATGAACGCTACCTGTGGCCGGAAATGTGCCGCGTTATTACCGAGCTGCGGCCCCGTTGGGTGCTTGGGGAAAATGTTGCTGGCTTCATCAATATGGGGCTCGACAAAACGATCTTTGACCTGGCAAAAGCGGGATACGCTGTTCTCCCATTCGTATTTCCGGCTTGCGGTGTCGGCGCATGGCATGAGCGCCAGCGAACTTTTATCGTCGCGGCTGATGTTTCCCACACCCCTTGCCTCCGACAACAACACCGCCAGGGATGCGGCAAGCCTGGATGTGTTCCTGTCGGACAATGGGATATTCCGCAAGAGGAACCGAAACGGGGCGATTTGGAGCCTCAGCCTGTCGGCGGCGGTATTCTATCTGACCCCGGTGGCGTCGGACGGTTTCCGCTCGACCTTGAAGCCGTCGGCCTTCGATCCGGCGAAGAAGGACGGGAACCTGTCGGCGCAGATCATCTCCCAGGAACAGCCGGTGTCCGAAACGGCAGCACTGAACCCGGATTGGGTGGAATGGCTCATGGGCTTCCCGAAAGGATGGACGGACGTATCCTCTGGGCCGCCGAACCGGAAGGAATCCCCCGCATGACCGAGCGCATGGATGACCGGGCGCTGCGGCTGAAAACATTGGGAAATGCGGTCTGCCCGCCCCAGGCCTATCCCATTTTCCGCTATATCGCCATGATCGAGAATGGCACCTGCGGCGACTTTTGCCCTTATGGAAAGGAAGGTGACTGCCTATGAGGGAACTGAAAGCGACCGATAAGATCACGCAGAAAATGACCCGTGACGGTGCGGTATCGGAAAACCTTGCCACGGGAGAGGTGGAACATATCAGCAGCCGGGAGCCGGAAACGGAACTGTCCGCTTCTTCGGAAGAATCCGCTGGCGCTGCGGCTGATCTTGCCCTGCGTGCGGCGGAACACCATGAGAAGAAAAGCGCACGAAAGGCTGAAAAGGCTGATACCCAGGCGGTGCGGGATGGTTCTGCCGCAAGGCAGCGCCCGTCCTCCCGTCTGCAATTCACCGAGGAAGAACGTGCCGATCCCGCACTTGGAAAGTACATCGACCGTTCCGACCGTGCGGCGGACAGGCTGGACGCGGCAAAGGCCGCTATCCCCACAAAGAAAGTTCTCCGTACCGAGCGTGTTTTTGACGAGACAGCCGGAAAAGGCAAAACGCAGCTTCACTTTGAAGAAGTGGAGAAACGCCCCAACGGACGTCTGCGGCACAATCCGCTTTCTCGGCCGGTCCATGAGATTGTCCACGCTGCCCACGCGAAGGTGCATGAGGTAGAGCAGGAAAATGTGGGTGTAGAGGCCGGACACAAAGGCGAGGTGTTGACGGAACGCGGGTTTGCCTATGGAAAGGGCAAAGTCCGTGCCGCCGTCCACCATCACCGCACAAAGCCCTGGCGTGACGCGGCGAAGGCAGAGCAGGCTTCTTTTAAGGCAAACGCCGACTACCTTTACCAAAAGGCACTGCATGATGATCCTGCATTGGCAGCTTCTAACCCGGTATCCCGCTTTCTGCAGAAACAGCGGATCAAGCGGAACTATGCAAAGGAGCTGCGGCAGGCGGAGAAAACCGCAAAGAATACCGCAGCCACGGCGAAAAGTGCGGCGCAGAAAGCAAAGGACGCCTTCAAGGAAACATTCCTCTACATCAAACACCATAGCCGGGCGGTTCTGCTGGTGATCGGCATTGGCGCCTGTGTTGCCCTGCTGTTTGGCGGGGTATCTTCCTGTTCCATGATGGCGGGCTCCGGCGTGGGCGGTGTATTTACTTCCTCTTATCTCTCCGAGGATGCGGATATGCTGGCTGCGGAGGCGGCCTACTGCGAACTGGAGCAGGAGCTTCAATATGAGCTGGACCACTATGAGGCTCTGCACCCCGGATATGACGAATACCGTTTTGATCTGGACGAGATCGAGCATGACCCTTATGTGCTGATCTCCATTCTCACGGCGTTCCATGAAGGGGTGTTCACCATCGACGAGGTTCAGGCGGAGCTGCAAATGCTCTTTGAAAAGCAGTACATCCTGACGCAGACCGTGGAAGTGGAGGTGCGCTATCGGACGGAGACACGGACAGACAGCGAGGGAAATGACTATGACGTGGAAGTACCGTACAACTACTATATCTGCAAGGTGAAGCTGGAAAACTTCGACCTTTCCCATGTGCCGGTCTACATCATGGACGAAGAAACGCTTTCCCTGTATGCGGTCTATATGGCAACGCTGGGAAACCGGGAAGATTTGTTCCCCGGCTCCGGCTATGTAGACAAGTACACCAAACCGCCCACCACCTATGATATCCCGCCTTCCGCACTGGAAGATGAAACCTTTGCGGCGCTCATTACCGAGGCGGAGAAGTACATCGGCTATCCCTATGTCTGGGGCGGCAGCAATCCGAACACTTCTTTTGATTGCTCCGGCTTCGTATCCTGGGCGCTGACGCAAAGCGGCGTCTGCAATACGGGCAGGCTGGGAGCCCAGGGGCTCTACAATATTTCCACCCCGGTATCCTCTGCCAACGCAAGACCCGGCGACCTGATCTTTTTCGTCGGCACTTACGATACACCGGGCGTTTCCCATGTGGGTATCTATGTGGGCGGTGGAAAAATGCTGCACTGCGGCGACCCCATTCAGTATGCAGATATCAACACAAGCTACTGGCAATCCCACTTTTACGCTTTCGGGCGACCGCCCTACAACTAAAAAACGATATGGAGGTAATTTGATTTATGGCAACGACACAGAAGATCCGCAATGACATTGCGAAAACCAAAGAAAAGATCGCGGAGCAGCAGAAACGCCTTCGTGCGCTGGAGGCCCAGCTTGCGGAGGAAGAAAATCTGGAAATCGTCCGCATGGTGAAAGCCGTGAAGATGGACAACAAGGAACTGACTGCCTTCCTGAAAGCCTATGCCAGCGGTATGATCTCCCTGCCGGAAGGTATGCTGCAGGAGGGCAACACCGAGAATGAGGAAACGGAGGGATACGAGGATGAAGCATAACTTTATGACAAAAATGGTATCGGCTCTTTTGGCGGTGGTGCTCAGCACTGCCGCTTTTTCTGTCACCGCCTTTGCCAGCGGCGGCGAGGAAAGCACGGAGTCCGTGGCTGAACAGGAAACGGCCGGTGATGTCTCTGATCTGCTTTCCGCTCTGGCCGGCAGCCAGGTCACGGTATCCGTCACCGAGGACGGTATCCAGTTCAGTTCCGGCGAAAATGACTCCGGGCAGACCGGCACCGTCACCACGGGCGGCGGCAATCTGAATGTCCGCACGGGTGCGGGAATGGACTACACCGCCTTCACCCAGCTTCCCAACGGAACGACCGTGAAGGTGATCGGCACGGACGGCGACTGGCTGAAGGTCATCCTGCCAGAGAAAATCGGCTATGTCTATTCCGGCTACATGACGGTAAGTGACGGCGAGGCTGGCTCCGGGGAAGGTCCTTTCTCTCTGGACGCGGAAACGCTGGAAAATCTGCTGGGGATGCTGGGCGGCGGTCTGAATGGCGGTGCCGCCCTGACGCCGGACGGGAACCTTTCGCTGATCGACGATATCGGCAGCCCTACCACCAGTGGCAAACAGTTTATCACAGTGGAAACGAAGAACGGCAATGTGTTCTATCTCATTATCGACCGTGACGACGAGGGCGAGGAAACCGTGCATTTTCTGAACCAGGTGGATGAAGCCGACCTCATGGCACTCACGGAGGACGGAGAAAAGGCGGAAACGCCTATTGTCTGCACCTGTACGGAGAAGTGCCAGGCCGGAGCGGTCAATACCGCTTGCCCGGTCTGCGTAAAGAACCTTAGTGAATGTGTTGGCGCGGAACAGAAAGCTGCGGAGCCCACCGAGCCGGAGAATCCGGAACCCGAAAAGAAAAGCAATACCGGGGCGATCCTGGCGGTGCTGCTGATCCTTGCAGCCGGAGGCGGCGCGGCAGTCTATTTCCTGGTGCTGAAACCGAAGCAGGGAAAGAAAGTTCCCGCTGATCTGGATGATTTCGACCTGGAGGATGAAGAAGAATATCTGACCGAGGACGAGGAAATATCCCAGAAAGAATAACACAAGCCCACCGCTTTTGACGGTGGGCTTTGAGATGGTTACTTTGGTTGGACAAGAGTAATATCATTTGCATCCATAGAATCTTTAACATAAAGCCTTGGGGTGCTATCTTCTGGGATACCTTCCAACATGAGCTGGGCAAGTGCTTGATTAAACGAAGTTTGCAATGAGCGACCAAAGCCAATGGATGAATATAGCTGAGATGCAAATACACATGCCGCTTCATCGCCTATGGAAGTTGACATTCCTATTGCGGAGTCAATATGTTCAACAACACTCTCGGCTTGAGGCTCTGAAAAGCAAGCATTAAAAACAACAAGCCTAATAGTGTCTGACGCAGTTGCCATTGCCATTGAGATTGCTTCTTTGCTAACCAGTTTAGCACTACCATCTGGATTTAGTAAAACAAGATCACCGTCGGTCGTTCCATGACCGCTAAAATGAACAATAGTGGGATTTGTTTCATTGATTGCTTGCAGTATATCACCAGCGCGAGTAGCCCATCTACTTTCAAAGCGGATAGAATCGCGGTAATCGGCCATACGAATTTTTTGCTGGATAGATCGTGCTTCTTCATCAAGTTGCAAGGAAGTTGTTCCTATAGGATTAGCAGCAAGGAATAAAACGGTTATGACTTCTGGTACAGTCTGTAATTGCTCAATATCTTGTTGCATCTGTCTTTGTATCCTTTCGTTTTCTCGGAGCCGCTGTTCCAACTGCCGTGCTTGGCGATTAGCCTCCTGCATACGTTTTTTATCTTCGGCTTCTTGTTTCTTTTGAACTCGAGCTTCTTCGTTCCGGTAGTTTTTTTCGGCTGTGGCTACCTCTTTTTCCTTGGCGGCTATCTTCTTTTGAATGTCACCAATCTTTTTTTGTACATCGGCGATTGACTTTGTAGCGCGATCAATGTCGCCGAGACGAGATTTTATTGTAGATTGATTTTTTGTTCTGCTTATTGCACTTTTAGCGGATATGATTTTACTTTGCAGCGGTGCTAACTTCGCTTGCTCTTTTGCCAAGTCCTGGCTCAGTTTTGTTAGCTCTTCTTTTTTTCGCAAAAGAGTATTGCGATAGCTATCAAGTTGGGACATTTAATCACCCTTTTCTCTTAGAATAATTAAATTATATCACAAAATGACAGCAAATCAATGTTAGGAGGAATCGAATGAGTAAACTGATTATTGCAGAAAAACCGAGTGTAGCAAAATCTATTGCGTCGGCCCTGGGTGCTTCATCCAGGGCCGATGGCTTTTATGAGGGCAACGGCCTTCTTGTGTCCTGGTGCGTGGGTCACCTGGTATCCCCGATGGATGCGGGCGGCTATGACGAGCGTTTCAAGAAATGGCGCTATGACGATCTTCCCATTCTGCCGGAGCCGTTCCGCTATGTGCTGGCACCGGGCAAGGAGGACGCTTTTGAAAATCTCCGTGCCCTGATGGACCGCCCCGATGTGGATACCATCGTCAATGCCTGTGATGCCGGGCGTGAAGGGGAACTGATCTTCCGTCTGGTGTATGAAATGACCGGCTGCCGCAAGCCGGTCCTTCGCCTCTGGATTTCCTCGATGGAGGACAGCGCTATCCGAGAGGGCTTTTCTGACCTGCGCCCCGGCGCCGATTATGAAGCCCTGTATCAATCTGCCCTCTGCCGCCAGAAAGCGGATTGGCTGGTGGGGATCAACGCCACGCGCCTTTTCTCCGTTCTCTATCACCGCACCTTGAATGTGGGCCGTGTTCAGACCCCCACACTGGCAATGCTGGCGGAGCGTGACGCGAAGATCACGCTGTTCCACAAGGAAAAATATCATCTGCTGCGCCTGACGCTGGATGGAGCCGAGGCGGTGTCGGAGAAATTCACCGATCCAGCGGAGGCGGAACAGGCAGCGGCCATGTGCAAGGGTGCGACCGTCACCTGTACCTCTGTCACGAAGGAGCAGAAGAAGGAACAGCCGCCGAAGCTCTATGACCTTACCACCTTGCAGCGGGAGGCAAACCGCCTGTTCGGATACACAGCGAAGCAGACCCTTGACTACGCACAAAGCCTCTACGAAAAGAAGCTGCTGACCTATCCCCGCACGGACAGCCGGTATCTGACCTCCGATATGGCGGAAACGGCGTCCTGCGTGATCCACCTGGCGGCGAAACTGCCGCCTTTTGATGGCTGCACAAACTTCTTCCCGCTGGTGGAGGCCATGATCTCCGATAAAGATGTATCCGACCACCACGCCATTATCCCCACAATGGAAATTGAAAAAGCGGATATCAAGGCTCTGCCCCTGGGCGAGCGCAATTTGTTCCTTTTGGTCTGCTGCAAGCTGCTGTGTGCATCGGCGGAGCCGTATGTGTATGAGACGGTCACGGCCACATTTGACTGCTGCGGCCATTCCTTCACCGCAAAGGGCAAGCGCGTCATCTCCGAAGGCTGGCGGGAAATCGACCGCATTTTCCGTGCCTTCTTGAAGGAAAAGCCTGCGGATGGGGACGGCGATACGCTCCCGGACTTCACCGAAGGGCAGACTTTTGACGGTGCGGAGGTTGCTGTTACCGAGCATTTCACCCAGCCGCCGAAGCCCTATACCGAAGATACCCTCCTGTCCGCTATGGAGAATGCGGGCAAGGACGATATCCCCGATGAGGCGGAGCGAAAAGGTCTTGGCACGCCTGCGACCAGGGCGGCAATCATCGAAAAGCTGGTGGCAGCCGGATTTGTGGAGCGCAAGGGCAAGAGCCTGATCCCCACAAAAGCCGGTATCAACCTTGTCACGGTCCTGCCGGAGCCGCTGACCTCTCCCATGCTGACAGCGGAATGGGAACAGAAATTGACGGAGATCGCAAAGGGCGGCGCTGACCCGGATACCTTCATGGACGGTATCCGCACGATGGTTCAAGAGATCGTGTCCACCTATTCCTGCATTTCCGAGGATGGCAAAAAGCTGTTTGCCCCGGAGAAGGAAGTGATCGGTACCTGCCCCCGCTGCGGCCAGCCGGTTTATGAGGGCAAGAAGAACTTTGCGTGTTCGGATCGGTCCTGCGGTTTCGTCCTCTGGAAAAATGACCGCTTCTGGACGAGCCGCAAGAAGGAGCTGACAAAGAAGATGGCGATGGACCTTCTGAAAAAGGGACGCACCAATGTCAAGGGAATGTGGTCCGAAAAGAAACAGGCCACCTATGACGCTGCGGTGATTTTGGATGACACGGGCGGTAAGTACATCAATTTCAAGCTGGAATTTCCGAAAAGAAAGGTTGGTGCTGATGGCAGAAAATAAGACTTTGGAACATTTACCCGAAGTGAGGGCGGCGGTGGCTGCCCTCTCCCCGGAGGACCGGGAGGTGCTGGCGGCGGTGCAGGCATCGCCCTTCAAGCTGACAACGCCGGAGCAGTTTAAGGAGTTTACGGACAACATTGACTATTTCGTATTTGAGCCCAACATCCACGATTTGAACGATCTGGGCTGGCGGTATCTGGCACAGCACATGGATATGCTGCTGCCCCCGGAACTTCTGAAAGCGATCGACCCTGTTCCGTTTGGCAAGTACGCCATGCAGGAGGAACAGGGCCATTTTACGGAACACGGATATATTTCTCTTTCCGGCGACGAGTGGGTGCATGAACGCCCTGCGGAGCCGGAGAAAAAGCCCTCCATCCGGGAACGGCTGGAACAGGGCAAGAAGGAATGTGCGGAGAAAAACAAGGCGCAGCCCCACAAGGAAAAGTCTGCGCCGGAACTGTAAGGAGGTGCTGATATGCCATATTACGATCACGACAAGGATTATCCCTTTGCCGCCTTTATCACCAATCTTGGGAAGTACAATGAGGGCGAGCTTGTGGGCGAGTGGGTGAAGTTTCCCACCACCGCCGAGGAACTGAAAGAAGTGTTTAAGCGGATCGGGATCGGCCAGAAGGATGACTTCGGCCAGCCCTATGAGGAATGGTTCATCACGGACTATGACTGCTATGTGGACGGTCTTTACAGTAAGCTGGGTGAATATGAGAATCTGGACGAGCTGAATTATCTGGCATCGAAGCTGGATGAAATGAGCGAAAGCGAATACGCACAGTTTCAGGCCGGTATGGAAATGGGCGACCATTGCGGCAGCCTGCAGGAGATCATCAACCTCACCGAGAATCTGGATTGCTATGAGGTTTACCCCGATATCCATGACTATGACGATCTGGGCCGCTATTACATCGAAGAACTGGACGTTATGCAGGTGCCAGAGCATTTGCAGAATTACATCGACTATGAGGCCTACGGCCGGGACGTTGCGTTGGAGGAAAACGGCACCTTCACGGATCAGGGCTATGTGCGTGATACGGGTGACAGTTTCCATGAGTATTACGACGGTGAGCGCGGCAGTATCCCCGACGAGTACCGGGTGATGACCTTCCAGGACAATCTTCCCGAAGAAGAAAAATCCGAGTGGGCTATGGATATCGCCTTTGACATGGACGAGTTTTTCCGTCAGAACGATCCGCAGTATGCGGCGGAGCACCCGGAGGCACACGCCGCAAAGGAAGAACTGTATGAAAATCTTATGGCCGGACGCATTTCCGCTTTGGATGAAAAGCTGGCAGCACTGGGGCAGACGCAGGAGGACTATCTTCCTTCGGAGATTGAAAAGTTCAAGGATGCCACGGGCTATGAGGAATTTCTTGATTTTGACCCGGCGGAGGTCAAGGCAGCTTTGGAGGACCCGGAGAAGTCCCATGCGGATGAAATGCTGTCCGCTGCGGAAAGGGCTGCCTCGGAAAAGATGACTGTGCTTGTAGTGGAACCTATGAAGAAACCCTATGTGAAGGAGATCGACCCCGATCTTCATTCCCTGCAGGCGGAGGTCGGCGGAGACATTGGCGCAACTTATCCCTATTCTGACCCGGTGGCGCTGGTTTGCAATGATGAAGGAAAGCTCATAGGGCTTGATTTGAACCGTGGGCTGCGGGATGAAAATGGAGAAATTTATGATATCGTAGCAGGGACTTTCCTGGTGGTTGGACTTGGTGAGGAAGATTTCGCCTCCCTGTCCCCGGAACTGATTCAGAAATACACGGAACAGTTCAAAACGCCGGAACGATTTATGCAGATCAATGGCAATATCGTTGTTCTCCCTGTCCCGGCAGAGAAGCAAGACCTCACTTATCTGCCAGACCGTTTTGAAACTGGCGAACGTGTGCAGACACCGAGGGGCAGCTTTCAGGTGACGGCTATGAGCCGGGAGCAGATGGAGGCGGCCGGTTACGGTGTCCACCATATTTCCGATGATGGAAAGTATCTTATTATGGGAAACGGCACACGGGCCTTTGCCGTGGCAGCGGAACAGCCGGAAAAGGACA
>OHTH01001019.1_pt1 | contig 12384 bp, 8 predicted proteins | sample 1578831 | NCBI WGS metagenome assembly OHTH01 (sample SAMEA3879590, study PRJEB24766) | human gut metagenome | biome: human-associated habitat; feature: feces | place: USA | collected 1985/1987 | reverse complement strand
TTATGCCCGGCTTTGAAGGCCGGACTCGCTTGCTTTTTCTCCGATTTTTTCTCACGGCAGGTGCCTTCCTGCTTCAACATTGTACAAAGAATACCATTTATATCACAATTTGTAAATAGTATTTAGTGTTTTTTGTTTCAATTAATATATTAGTATATCATTTTTTGTAAAAAGTGCTGATCAGCGAAAGTCCCCTATACCACTGCTGTTTCTAATGATACACTTCCTTTTCTCTATGAAAATTCAAAAAGCCCCTGCACGCAGGGTGCAGGGGCTTTGGAACAGCTTCTTACTTGCGGTTTGCCAGCAGGTTCTCGATCTTCTTCAGGGGGTCGATGATGCTGGAAACGGACATATCGTGGTTCAGTGCCACCACAAAGTAGGCAGCGTACTTGGAAACATCCACGTCCACATACCAGTCGCGGGTCAGCAGCTCGGGCATACGGTAGGTCAGGTTGGTGCCCACAACGTAGTCCAGCTTGCCATCGGCAACTGCCTGATCGAACTTCTTCAGGCCGCTGGTGAACAGCGGGAAAGTCGCGTTGGCAATGATGCGGGCAGCACCGCGCTCCTTCAGGTTGCCGGCAACCTCCAGCATGCTCTCGCCGGAAGCGATGATATCGTCGGCGATAAAGACAGTCTTGCCCTCAACGGAATCGCCCAGATACTCGTGTGCCACAATGGGGTTGCGGCCGTTCACCACGCGGGTGTAATCGCGGCGCTTGTAGAACATGCCCAGGTTGCAGCCCAGCACGCTGGAGAAGTACATGTTGCGGTTCATGGCGCCCTCGTCCGGGCTGACCACGGTGAACTTACTCTTGTCGAAGGAGATCTCCGGGTCCTTCTTCAGCAGGCTCTTGAGCACCTGATAGGTGGGCATGGCGTTATCAAAGCTCATCAGGGGCACTGCGTTCTGCACGCGGGGGTCGTGTGCGTCAAAGGTGATGATGTTGCGCACGCCCATGGTCTGCAGCTCCTGCAGGGCCACAGCGCAGTCCAGGCTCTCGCGCACCACGCGGCGGTGCTGACGGCCGCCGTACAGGCTGGGCATGATGACGGAAACGCGGTGTGCCTTACCGGCCACAGCCTGGATCAGACGCTTCAGGTTTGCAAAGTGATCGTCCGGGGACATGTGGTTCTCGTAGTTGAACAGCTTGTAGGTGACGCTGTAATTGCCCGGGTCCACCACGATAAAGATATCGTCGCCGCGGACAGACTCCTTGACCAGACCCTTGGCGTCGCCGCTCTGGAAGCGGGGGCAGTCGCAGGAAATAATGAAGGTGTCTTTTTCAATTCCGGCAGCCTTTGCCCAACGGACAAGGTGCTTGTCGATCAGGCCGGTCAGCTCCTCGGCACCGGGGCAGGCGATCAGCCGCATATCCGCCACACTGGGCTGCTCAAAGAAGGACTTAGGGGAAATTTCAATAGACATAGTCACATAACTCCTTATTGCTGTTTACCATCCGTACCATGCACACAAGTGCGCATATCTGGTTTTATTTTATCACATTTTGTCGATTGTTCCATATCAATTTGTTTCATGTATCGATTTTCTGCGCCTTGCACAGCTGTTTTTCCTTTTCCTTCAAGAGAATGTGAGTTTCTTACAAAAACGCGACCAAATCTTTACCGTTTCGCAAAGTTTATCTGATTTTTGAGGAAAAGTAATACTTTTTACCGTACCATTTTCTTTTCCCTGTGACGCAAAAGAGCCGCTGCACGGTCGGGTGCAGCGGTCTCTCTTCACTTACCTTCTATCAGGGTAAAACGCTTTTTACAGGGCAGCCACGGCAGCCTTCAGGGCATCCACGCGGTCGGTGTTCTCCCACTTCACGCCCAGATCCTCGCGGCCCATGTGGCCGTAGGCGGCCAGCTTGCGGTAGATGGGCTTGCGCAGGTCGAGGTCGCGGATGATGGCGGCGGGGGTCAGGTCAAAGACCTTCTCCACAGCCTGCTCGATCTTCTCATCGGCCACGGTGCCGGTGCCAAAGGTATCCACCATGATGGACACAGGCTTTGCCACGCCGATGGCGTAGGCCACCTGTACCTCGCACTGCTTTGCCAGACCCGCAGCCACGATGTTCTTGGCCACCCAGCGGGTAGCGTAGGCTGCGCTGCGGTCCACCTTGCTGGGGTCCTTGCCGGAGAATGCGCCGCCGCCGTGGGCGCCGCGTCCGCCGTACGTGTCGACGATGATTTTGCGGCCTGTCAGACCGGTGTCGCCGTGGGGGCCGCCGATCACGAATTTACCCGTGGGGTTCACATGCAGCTTGATGTCCGGGCCGAACAGGCTGCGTATTTCTTCGGGCACCACCTCGAGCAACCGTGGCAGGAGCACCTGCTCCACGTCGCGGCGTATGGTGGCAAGCATCTGCTCGTCGGCCTCGGCCTGGGTGCGTCCCTCGCCGGGGAGGATGAACTCGTCGTGCTGGGTGGATACCACGATAGTGTCCACGCGCACAGGGCGGTGCTGCTCGTCATATTCCACCGTCACCTGGCTTTTCGAGTCGGGGCGCAGGTAGGATTTGCGGGTGCCGTCGGGGGCGATGTAGGTCATGGCCGATTCGTCGCGGCGTATTTTCGACAGCTCTTTCAGGATGGCATGACTGAGGGCCACCGTCAGGGGAATGTAGAGCGGGGTCTCGTTGCAGGCGTAGCCGAACATCATACCCTGGTCGCCGGCGCCCTGCGCCTCGGCGTCCTCGCGTTCCACGCCGCGGTTGATGTCGGGGCTCTGCTCGTGCACGGCGGTGATCACGCCGCACGATTCGGCATCGAATTTCAGCGCCGAATGGTTGTAGCCTATCGATTTGATTACGCGGCGGGCGGTGTCGGCAAGGTCGACCTGTGCGTTCGATTTCACTTCGCCGGCTATCACCACCTGACCGGTTGTCACCAGGGTTTCACACGCCACTTTCGACGTCGGGTCGTAGGCGAGCATTTCGTCGACAATGGCGTCGGAAATCTGGTCGGCAACCTTGTCGGGATGCCCCTCCGAAACGGATTCGGACGTAAAAAGATAATTCATAGGAATTTTTAGCATTTTTTTAAGTGGTTGCAAGCAATCAAATTTTTCCACGTATATATGTTGCGCCCCGGTGGCGGTGCATATACGCACGTCTTGCGGAGTCCGGGGTAATGGTGTCGCGCATCGGGGCGCACCTTATGTGAGGAGCCTTTAAGGGGATTGCTGTCTGAGCCGAAAAGGCGCCGCAAAGTTACGAAAAAATTTAAAGATGCACAATGGGCGATGCACGATGGATGATTCACGATGCACAATGCACGATGCACGATGGATGATGCAAGATTCACGATGGATGATGCATGATGGGCTAACATTTATCCAATGCATTTGGGCGGCGTATTGGTGGTTGTAGGGTCGCGACCTGTCGCGACTGCAGGCGTGGTTAATGGGGAATAAAAGCGCCGATATCCAGTTTGTTCTGCCGGGTTGCAGTCGCGACAGGTCGCGACCCTACAATATGGCGATTATCGCATGATTGCTTGATTAGGGGCTGGATGGCATGGATGATGGGGGGCGCTATGTATAGCGCCCGTACAGTGGTATGGGAAACTGTTATGGGGTGTTATTGTAATGTGTCGGGGGAGATGCCGTATTCGGCGATGAGGCGCTCCACATCTTTTTTCAATTCCGGGATGTGACGGATTACCAGACTCCATAGGAAATCCGGTTTCACGGAATCGTAACCGTGTATTATGCGGTTGCGGGTATCAATTATTGCCCTGGCATTCGGGAGCGGAAAATCACGTTGGATTTTCAGAATGCGATTTATGGCTTCGCCCATTATTTCCGCCTTCCGTTCTACGGCGCTACGGCGCAGATAATCTTTTTCAAATATATCGTAGCGCATGGGATAGGCATAGAAGTAGCTTTCAACTTCTTCTATGGCCTTTTTGATGTCGTAGAGGTAGACGGCGATGTAATCATCCATAAATCAATTGCTTTTTCTTGTCGACTAATGCCTTGAAAATCGGGTTGAGGTTATTGCCGTATTCTATCAGGTCCACTTTGCGGTTGAGCAGCTGTTCCAGTGCATCCTTCAGGGCAAAGTAGTTGCTGAAATAGTCAAACTTGTCATGGTCAACCTTGCCGAAATCCACAAGCATATCCACGTCGCTCTGGTCGTTGAATCTGTCCGTGAGGATTGACCCGAAAACCGACAGTGTCTTGACCCCGTGCTTGCGGCATAAGTCGAAGATGTGTTGCAGATTGAGCTCGATCAGTTTCATGTGGATTCTATGGGTTGTCGATGTGGCAAATGTAATGATTATTTCTTATATATAAACGTTTTTGTGGGAAAATCGTTTGACATCCACGGCCACGACCCCTGCGATGATGCACAATTGATGATGCACGATTCACGATGGGCGATGCACTAACATTAATCCAATGCATTTGGGCGGTGGGTTGTGGTTGTAGGGTCGCGACCTGTCGCGACTGCAGGCGAGGTTAGTGGGGAATAAAAGCGCCGATATCCAGTCTGTTCCGCTGGGTTGCAGTCGCGACAGGTCGCGACCCTACAATATGGCGATTATCTCATGATTGCTTGGTTAGGGGCAGGGGGATAACGGGGCAGGGGCGCACGTGGTGTGCGCCCCTGCGGTGGGTTGTATTCTTTATGGGGGATTACTTGCGGATGAGCTGTTTGCTTACCTTGTTGCCCTGACGAACGATGTAGAGGCCGGTGGTGGGCTCTGCAACGCGTACACCCTGCATGTTGAAGTATTCAACGGGGGCGTTTTCGTCGATTTCGGTGTCAAGTGCGATGCTGTCAACGCCAGACTGTGCGTTGTCATCCCATTTTTCGAGTTTGATGTCGGTGTAAGCGTGCCAGTAGCCGTCGCCGGTGTTTTCGTCTTTACCGAAACCTACCCATACTTTGGTTGGGGCATCGAGGGTAAACTCAACGCCTTGACGCCATTTCTCGCCTTCGTTAACGAATGCAGCACCAGATTCGCGCTCACAACCGGAGTCGGTACCCCATGCGCATTTGTTCTTGGTTTCTGCAAGTTCAGCACCTTTGTTCTCATCGTGCCACTGTTGGAGGGCATAGCGGGGGTTGTTGTCGGGCATTTCAGCGAAATTGCCGTTGCAAATTTCCCAGCAGTCCTTAACGCGAACTCGGAGGTCTACATCGTCGGTAAGGTCACCGAGATCATCGGAGTAGGTGAGTGTTGCGGGGCAGTCTGCGTTTTTCGACATGAAAATCCATGCGTGCGAATATTGGGATGCGGTAATCTGGTCATAATCGTTGGCTGTGAACCAGTCCTTAGGAGAGCGTGTCATGGCTCCGTATGCATCTGTCTTTGCGCCCGGCCACTTATGGTTGTACAGGTTGCCGGCTTCATCCATTGTGGAACCGTAGCGGTGGAAGCAGAGCATAGAGAAGTAATATTTGCCTGCGGGAAGTTCTACCTGCTGTGCAGTCTTGTAGGGAGAGCCTCCGCATTTGCGGTAGTTACCTCCACCATTTTCTTTCTGGATGTCAGGAGTTTTTTCGCCACCCTGGCTGTTGACGTTGTTCCATTCGCGTTTTGCATCGATGCCGGTTGAGAAATCGCCGTTGGTTACGGCTACAGGGGCGCCGTCGCAAGTGAGGGTGAAATTGTCAAAACAGCACCATTCGTGCCAGTAGCAACCGGTATTGGCGATACCTATCACCAGCTCGCCACCTTTGTGGTCGTATTTAACGGTGTTCTTATATTCACCTTTGCCGAAAGCTTCATTGGCTTGTTCGGTGTTGTCGGGGGCGGTGTCGCGACCATCAAACAGACCTTTAACAGGTTCTTTCTTGTCGTTGATGAAGATGTAGGCTGTGTTCAGTTCGGGTTTGCCGGTTTGATTTGCTTTAGCGTAGTTGTTATCGCTGCAACGGTAGAGGGCGTCGACTGTGAGCACATATTCTCCTGCAGGCTGTACACCAAGACTCTGGTAAAGCTTGAATGCTCCGTTGAAAACCTCACCAACGCCATTGGCGATACTACCGATATATCCGCGCCATCCGGGTGTGAATGCAGCATCTTTGATGTAGTCCTGGGTTACGTCGACGTAAGCCCCTGCATAGGCTGATGCAGCAACGGCAGCAGCTCCGAGCAGCATTGCGCTGCGTTTGAAGTAATTTTTTAACATAATGAAAAGGTATTAGTTAATAGTTAATAGTGAAGAGATATTAGAGAATCGATATTAGACGGGGGAGACTTGTCGGACGGGTCGGACTTGTCAGACCCGTCGGGAGGAGGGGAAAGCCGGGGATTCGGGGGAATCCCCGGCGGGGGAATTCGATGTTGGTGGGATTATACGCCTTGGTAGCCGGGGTTCTGGCTCCAGTTGGTGTTGGTGTTCAGAATGTCGCGGTGGAGAGGCATAAGGCGTCGGTTGGGATCTTTGGCTCCGGGACGGTCGACCCAATGGAACTGGGTGTGCTCGGCGTTGTCCCACACTTTGTACCTGTTCTTTTCGCCCCAGTCGTTTTCGAACTGGCCGAAGCGGATGAGGTCGTTACGGCGCCATGGTTCGAGAATGAATTCGCGTGAGCGTTCGTCGAGCAGTTCCTGCATGGTGGGATTGGCGGTCAGCTCAGGTGCCGAGGAGCAGCGGCGTACTTCGTTGAACAGGCTCATGGGTGTGTCACCGAGAGTGGCCTGAGCGCCGCGCATGATGCATTCAGCCTTTGTCAGCAGGATGTCGGCAAAGCGGAAAATGGGGCCGTCGTTGGCCTGCTGGCGATTCCAGAGCGTATAGTCCTCAGCCCGCGGGGGATATTTGAAGCAGCGTGCGCCTTTCTGGATGTTGAGCAACGCGGTGCCGTTCTTGAGGTTGGTGCCGTTGAATGCTGGGGATGCCTCGTCGCCGAGGGAGTAGATTGAGCCGTCGTCAAAATCGAATTCGGCGCGGAAATTGAGCTGGAAGTTATTCTTGTCGGGTTGGCTCACATTCTTGCACACCATAACAGGAACGTCGGTGGGATTGTAGGAGAGGTCGAATGCATATTGGGGGCCCTGAAGAATCATGATGTTGCGTTCGTCGCCGGGAAGATTGAAGCGATCAACGGCCTCTTTGGTGAGAACGGTCTGGCCTGCGAGCGACATTTCGTTTTTCCAACCAAGCGCGTAGGGATAGCACATGCCGTCCTTTTTGAAGCCGAACCAACGGTACCATGTGGTGGTGCCATCACCCTTTGAGGCGGGGTCGACGTCGAGAGCATAGATGAAGTCCTTGATGTGCACACCGTTGTCGGGGAAGAACTTCTTGCGGTAACCGAAACCTACTTCGAAAATGCCGCTCTGAATAATCTGGTCGCACCAGTAGACGCAGTCGTTGAGTTTTTCGTTGGGTGTATTGCCGGTGACCGTGGTTATGTCGTTGGTGTAAACGCCCCAGTTGAGGTAGACTTTGGCAAGGAGTGCGGCAGCCATCCAGTAGTTAGGCTTGCCGTAGGTTGTGATGTCGTTTGCTTTGCTGAGTGCGCCTTCCTGGTTCAGGATTTCAAGAAGTTCGCGCTCGATGAAGCGTGCCACATCGGCACGGGGAGAGCGGTTGAGCACCTCGCCCTCGTCGAGTACGTGATCCATTATGGGGAAGTCGCCGTAGATGTCCATCATCCAGAAGTGATAGTAGGCACGGATGGCGCGCAGAGGCGCTACAATGGGGTCGTTGAATGTGGGCCCACCGTAGGCTGCGATTTTGTTGTTTGTGTAGGTGATGCCCGACATTGCACCTTCCATGCCGGCTTTGGTGCGCCAGTTGTCGAGGTGGAGCGAGTGGATGGAGGCATCGGTGTAGCGGCCGTCGTCGTAGTAGTTACCGGAGCCGAAGCAGCAACCCATAACCTCGTCGCCCTGATTTATTACACCTTCACCGAAGTCACGACCGAACCAGCCGTGCAGGAAGCGATAGCAGCCATTGAATTCTCCCTCAACTGCTATTGGGTTGTTGGGGAAAACGGGATATTTGGTGTTCAGGTCTGTGTCGAGGTCGGTACAAGCAGTGCCTGCCAGCAGCCCGGAAATGATGAGACCTTTGATATATAATTTCATGGTGTTTATTCCAAATGCTGTGATTGTTTAGAATTTATTTAGAAGTTCACATTGACACCTACGAGCACCTGACGCGTGCGTGGGTAGTGGTCGGAGCGGGTGTCGTGACCCGGTTCAAGACCTCCGAGGTTGATTTCGGGGTCGCGGCCGGTGTACTTGGTGATGGTGAAGAGGTTGTTGCCCGACACATAAAGGCGTACGTCATTGAGCCATCCGTTGAAGCAGTTGCGGAAGGTGTAGCCGAGTGTAAGTGTTGCGAGCTTGAAGTAGGAACCATTCTCCAGATAGCGTTGCGAGGGGTAGTGGGCGAGACCGTCGGTGGGGAGCTGCTCGTCGATGACGGATGCCATCACGTTCTTACCTTGTGTGATACCGGCGATATAGGAGAAGTAGGCTTTTGGCTCGTTGAAGATCTTCTGGCCGAACACGCCTGTGAAGAACACGTTGAGATCCCAGTTTTTCCATGTGACGGTGTTGTTCCATCCCATGGTGAGCTTGGGCTGAGCGTTACCCATGTATATGCGGTCGTCCTGACCGGGTTGTGTTGTGGTCTCGGGATTGCCGTCGGCATCGAGGATGTGGTTGCCGTCGGCGTCGTAGCGGTAGAAGGTAGACACGCCCTGATCGTTATAGCCTGCCCAGTCCCAGAGGTAGAAGGAGCCGATGGGTTTGCCTTCGACGATGCGCTGTGTGTTGCAACCTTGCGACAACCCGGGGAGATGCGGGTCGTAGCGGTTGAGCACGCCTGCGTTGAATTCGGAGTTGGATACGCTTACAACTTCGTTGGAGTTGTGTGAGAAGTTGAGCGAGGTCGACCAGTTCCAGTCTTTGGTCTGGATGGGCACTGCATTGATGCTGACCTCTATACCGCGGTTGCGCATCTTGCCGACGTTGGCGGTGAGAGTGGCTACGGGGTATTTGGCGAGCGACACGGGGTAGTCCCAAATCATGTCCTTGGTGGATTTGTTGTACCACTCGATGGTACCGTTAATCCGGCCATTGAGGAATGCGAAGTCGAGACCGAGGTTGAGCATCGTTGTGGTCTCCCACTTCAGGTCGTCGTTGACGTTGCGTGATGATGTGAGGCCTTTATAGGATGTTGTCGCACCTGTTATAGGATCAACGTAATCAAAGCGGGTTGTGGTGTCGTAGAAGAAGCGTGCTGCGTAGATGTCGAATCCTTGCGAGTTACCGCTCTGTCCCCAGCCTGCGCGGAGCTTGAGGTCGGTGAACAGGCCGAGATCCTTGATGAAGCTCTCCTCGCTCAGACGCCATGCCACGGATGCGGAGGGGAAGGTGGCCCACTTGTTGTTGGAGCCGAACACCGAAGCACCGTCGCGACGCACGGCAGCCTGTGCGATGTAGCGTCCTGCGTAGCTGTAGTTGACACGTCCGTAGAACGAAATCATCTTGGTGTGGTTCTCAAGGTTGCCCCATATGGGGTCTGTGTCCCACGAGTTGGCCATGCCTATGTTGTTCCAACCCAGATAGTCGTCGTAGAAATTATATCCGCGAGCTCCGAAGCCGTCGCCATTCTTGTGTTCTTCCCAGGAATAACCTGCCATGAGGGCGAGTTTATGGCGTTCGGCGAAGGTCTTGTCGTAATTGGCGTAGATCTCCATGAGCTTGCACCAGTCGTCGGTGACGTTGCGCGATGATTCGCCGTGGCGGGTGTTGTTCTGCGACTGGGTGGAGGTGTAGTCGCGGTAGTGGTAGCTCTGGGTCTCGTAGTTGAAGTTGGCGTTGAGCGTCAGGCCATCGATGATGAGGAGGCTTGCCTTTCCGGTGAACTGCATGCGCTTGAACGTGGCCATGGAACGGTTCTCATATATCAGCGAAAGGGGGTTGTAGTTCTGCGAGATGGTCTTGTCGGAATACCAGGTGCCGTCTTCGTTCACTGCGGGAACCAGCGGCGAGTAGTAGTACATGCCTTCGTAAACCGAGCCGCCTTCAATGCCGCGGGGCACACCCCACTCCTTGCGGATGTTGCCGTTGATGCCGGCGCCGAGGGTGAGGCGCTCCTTCAGGATTTTGGTCTCTACGTAGGCACGGCCGGTGAAGAGGTTGTTGCCGACGCCGCGGATGATACCGTCGCGCTTGGTGTAGGTGAGCGAAGCGTTGTAGTTGGTGGTCTTGTTGCCGCCGGAGATTGAGAGGGAGTGGTTGGTGGCGAAACCGGTGCGCTGCACTTCGTCAGCCCAGTTTGTGTCGGCACCCTTGTCGTTGGGGATGGATAGATTGTTTTCAGCTGCGTATGCGCGGAGCTGGTCGGCGGTCATCATTTTGTGGTCGCTGGCGATTTTCTCCCAGGATACATAGCCTTGATAAGAGACGCGTGCGGGGCCTTCGGAACCTTTCTTGGTGGTTACGATGATGACGCCGTTGGCGGCCTTCGAACCGTAGATGGCTGTGGCGGAGGCGTCGCGGAGCACGTCGATGCTCTCGATGTCGGCAGGGGGGATGAGGTTGAGGTTAACGCCGGGGATGCCGTCAACAACATACAGAGGCGATGTGGAGCCGTTGAGAGTGGAGGCACCGCGGAGGGTGATTGAGTTCACGCCGCCGTTGGGGTCGGAGTTCTGGACAACGACGAGGCCGGGGACCTTACCCTGCAGGAGCTGACCGGGATCGGTGTACGCGCCCACGTTGAGATCCTTGGAATTTACGGTGGAAATGGAGCCGGTGAGGTCCTTGCGGGTCATTGTACCGTAGCCGATTACAACGACTTCGTCGAGGAGTGCGGCGTCCTCTTTGAGGGTGATCTGGAGGTGCGAGCCTTTCACGGGCACTTCCTGAGTGGTGTAGCCCACATACGACACGACGAGTGTCTTTCCCTGGGCAGCGTTGATGGTGAAGTTACCGTCGAGGTCGGTGGATGTGCCGCTTGCGGTGCCTTTCACGATGACGGTGGCGCCCATGAGGGGCTCGTCGTTTTGGTCGACAACCGTACCAGTCACGTTGGCCTGCGCCCATGCCGCTGTGCTCACGAGGAGGCTCATAAGCACAAGCACCATGCGCGAGAAAATCCCTTTATGGGACTGTAATGATTTCTCTTTTTCCATACTGAGAAACATGGTTGGTTTTAAGGTAAGATAATAGATGTTGATAAGTGTTGCGAAATAATGTGGGAGAGATGAACAGGGATGGTAAGGCAGAGAGTTGTTTTCATGGATGTTACGGCCACTCCTGGCCGGAGTGAGAGAGTGCCCGCATATTCGGGTATGCAAATATAATTGAAAAAATACATAACAAGTGTTTTTTACACACTTGTTAGCATTATTTAACAATGCGCGATTCACGATTCACGATGCACGATGGGCGATGCACGATGCATGGTGGGCGATGGGCGATGCACGATGCACGATGCCGGGGATGGCCTCCCGGCATTGGGGGATTAGCATGGTGCATCGGGCAGGCTTTCGCCGGAGGCGATGGGCTTTGGTGAACCCCACGAAAGCAAAGCGCATCGTGGGGAAGGCGCCACGCTGAGCAGAAGCACCTCGAAGAGGTCGCGGCCGTGAAAATCACATAATTTGCCAAAACTATGTTAACTTGGGCATATTTGTGTATATTTGCAAAAACACGCTGCCATGAGCCACACCAATTGTCTGTATCACATCGTTTTCAATACTTATAAACGCATCAACACCATTCCGCCCGAACACCAGGAAGAACTTTATCGTTTCATCTGGTCGCTCCTGCTTCAACGCAATTGCCGATTACTACGCATAAACGGCATGCCAAATCATGTTCATCTGTTTGTTGATCTCGCACCTTACCATAGCTTATCTGATATAGTTGGAGAACTGAAGCGAGAATCGAGCAAATGGATGAAAAGATGTGGAAACTATCCACAATTTGAGGGATGGGGGAAGGAATATTTTGCAACGTCAAAGTCCGTTGCGGAAAAGAATGTGGTTATTGAATACATTAAAAATCAACAGGAACATCATGCAAAACGCTCTTTTGAGGAAGAATTGCAGGAGATGTTCCGTTCAAATGAGTGGGAATGGAATGATTATGTACTTACTTAATTGATTGCCACAGCCGCGACCTCTCCGAGGTGCGCTCACCTTTACTCCGAACCACCCCACGATGCGCTTCGCTTTCGTGGGGTTCACCGCGGCCCATCGCCTCCGGCGAAAGCCTGCACGATGCATGGTGGGGGATGGGCGATGCATGATTCACGATGCATGATGGGCGATGGGCGATGCACGATGCACGATGGGCGATGCACGAGGGACTAACATTAATCCAATGCATTTGGGCGGTGGGTTGGTGGTTGTAGGGTCGCGACCTGTCGCGACTGCAGGCGAGGTTAATGGG
>OHTH01001013.1_pt1 | contig 12419 bp, 8 predicted proteins | sample 1578831 | NCBI WGS metagenome assembly OHTH01 (sample SAMEA3879590, study PRJEB24766) | human gut metagenome | biome: human-associated habitat; feature: feces | place: USA | collected 1985/1987 | reverse complement strand
GTCAGCTCGTGTCGTGAGATGTTGGGTTAAGTCCCGCAACGAGCGCAACCCCTATTGTTAGTTGCTACGCAAGAGCACTCTAGCGAGACTGCCGTTGACAAAACGGAGGAAGGTGGGGACGACGTCAAATCATCATGCCCCTTATGTCCTGGGCTACACACGTAATACAATGGCGGTCAACAGAGGGAAGCAAAGCCGCGAGGCAGAGCAAACCCCCAAAAGCCGTCCCAGTTCGGATTGTAGGCTGCAACTCGCCTGCATGAAGTCGGAATCGCTAGTAATCGCGGATCAGCATGCCGCGGTGAATACGTTCCCGGGTCTTGTACACACCGCCCGTCAAACAATGGGAGTGGTGTTTACCAGAAGTCGTTAGCCTAACCGCAAGGAGGGCGGCGACCACGGTGAGCACCGTGACTAATGTTAAGTCGTAACAAGGTAGCCGTACCGGAAGGTGCGGCTGGATCACCTCCTTTCAAGTAAAGCAGTGTGAGCTCAGAAGTTCTGAGTGTCCGCTCTTATCGGAAGTCGATAGAAATTTAAGGACGCAATAGTTCTTTAACAATTCGGAATAATCAATCTAACGTTTAAGCTGATTTGATGAGAGTCAGCGAGAACGGGTAGTGATAAGAAATCTTTACAAAGAGAGAAACTTTGAGATTTCTCAAGCAAAGACATACAAGCATATGGCATGAGAACGAGAGTTGCTTGTGACCCGGCCGGGCAATAGGCGGCAGGGTTATAGGATCAAGTGACTAAGTGCATGTGGCGGATGCCTTGGCGATCACAGGCGAAGAAAGACGCGGCAGCCTGCGAAAAGCTGCGGGGAGCTGGCAAACGAGCTTTGATCCGCAGATATCTGAATGGGGGAACCCACACCGCAAGGTGTATCCGTAGCTGAATACATAGGTTACGGAGGCGAACGAGGAGAACTGAAACATCTAAGTATCCTCAGGAAAAGAAATCAACCGAGATTCCGGCAGTAGCGGCGAGCGAACCCGGAGGAGCCCAGCTTTTGATAGTACGAACTTTAGCCGAAAGGTCCTGGAAAGGCCTGCTATAGTGGGTGATAGCCCCGTAGGCGAAAGAGTTGGTACGGTACTAAGGAAGCGAGAAGTAGAGCGGGACACGTGGAATCCTGTTCGAAGACGGGGGGACCATCCTCCAAGGCTAAATACTCGTGATCGACCGATAGTGAACCAGTACCGTGAGGGAAAGGCGAAAAGAACCCCGGGAGGGGAGTGAAATAGAACCTGAAACCGCATGCATACAAACAGTAGGAGCCTTTACGGAGGTGACTGCGTACCTTTTGCATAATGGGTCAGCGACTTACATTCTGTGGCGAGCTTAACCGAATAGGGGAGGCGCAGCGAAAGCGAGTTCGAAATGAGCGTCCAGTCGCAGGGTGTAGACCCGAAACCAGATGAGCTATCCATGGCCAGGTTGAAGGTGTGGTAACACACACTGGAGGACCGAACCGACTAGTGTTGCAAAATTAGCGGATGAGCTGTGGATAGGGGTGAAAGGCCAAACAAATCTGGAGATAGCTGGTTCTCCCCGAAAACTATTGAGGTAGTGCCTCGTGTGTCGCTCCAGGGGGTAGAGCACTGTTTTGGCTAGGGGGACATGGAGTCTTACCAAACCAAGGCAAACTCCGAATACCTGGAAGCGTGAGCACGGGAGACAGAGCACCGGGTGCTAACGTCCGGACTCAAAAGGGAAACAACCCAGACCGCCGGCTAAGGTCCCAAATAACAGCTAAGTGGAAAACGAAGTGGAAAGGCCGTGACAACCAGGAAGTTGGCTTAGAAGCAGCCATCCTTCAAAGAAAGCGTAATAGCTCACTGGTCGAGTCCTTCTGCGCGGAAGATGTAACGGGGCTAAGCTGTTAACCGAAGCCGCGGATGCACTGGTAATCCAGTGCGTGGTAGGGGAGCGTTCTGTAAGTCTGCGAAGGCGGTTCGAGAGGACTGCTGGAGATATCAGAAGTGCGAATGCTGACATGAGTAACGTTAAAGCAGGTGAAAAGCCTGCTCGCCGTAAGCCCAAGGATTCCTGCTCTACGTTCATCGGAGCAGGGTGAGTCGGCTCCTAAGGTCAGGCCGAAAGGCGTAGCCGATGGGAATCAGGTTAATATTCCTGAACCTGCGTCAGATGCGATGGGGGGACGGAGCATGAAAGATCATCCGGGTGTTGGAAGTCCCGGTTGTTTAGCGTAGGAGGTCTGCAGGCAAATCCGCAGACGATTCTCCAAGGCAAAGACACGTGCCGCCACGGCGGCGAAGTGATCGGAAGTGCTTCCAAGAAAAGCCTCTAAGCCCCAGTCTGACGCGGACCGTACCGCAAACCGACACTGGTGGGCGAGCTGAATATGCTCAGGCGCTTGAGAGAACTCGGGAGAAGGAACTCGGCAAATTGACACCGTAACTTCGGAAGAAGGTGTGCCGTAGTAGCGTGAGAGGAGAGACTCCTCGAGCGTGAATCGGTCTCAGAGAATAGGTGGCTGCGACTGTTTATTAAAAACACAGCACTCTGCAAAGTCGAAAGACGACGTATAGGGTGTGATGCCTGCCCGGTGCTGGAAGATTAATTGATGGGGTGAGAGCCCTTGATCGAAGTCCCAGTAAACGGCGGCCGTAACTATAACGGTCCTAAGGTAGCGAAATTCCTTGTCGGGTAAGTTCCGACCTGCACGAATGGCATAACGATGGCCACACTGTCTCCTCCCGAGACTCAGTGAAGTTGAAATGTTTGTGATGATGCAATCTACCCGCGGCTAGACGGAAAGACCCCATGAACCTTTACTGCAGCTTTGCATTGAACTGTGAACCGATTTGTGTAGGATAGGTGGGAGGCAGAGAAGAGGCCACGCCAGTGGTCTTGGAGCCGACCTTGAAATACCACCCTGATTTGTTTGCGGTTCTAACCACGGACAGTGATCCTGTCTTGGGACCGTGCATGGTAGGCAGTTTGACTGGGGCGGTCTCCTCCTAAAGGGTAACGGAGGAGTACGAAGGTACGCTAGGTACGGTCGGAAATCGTGCTGATAGTGCAATGGCAAAAGCGTGCTTGACTGCGAGAGCAACAACTCGAGCAGATGCGAAAGCAGGTCATAGTGATCCGGTGGCTCTGAATGGAAGGGCCATCGCTCAACGGATAAAAGGTACTCTGGGGATAACAGGCTGATACCGCCCAAGAGTTCATATCGACGGCGGTGTTTGGCACCTCGATGTCGGCTCATCTCATCCTGGGGCTGTAGTCGGTCCCAAGGGTATGGCTGTTCGCCATTTAAAGAGGTACGTGAGCTGGGTTTAAAACGTCGTGAGACAGTTTGGTCCCTATCTGCCGTGGGCGTTGGAAGATTGACGGGGGCTGCTCCTAGTACGAGAGGACCGGAGTGGACGCACCTCTGGTGTACCGGTTGTCACGCCAGTGGCATTGCCGGGTAGCTAAGTGCGGAAGAGATAACCGCTGAAAGCATCTAAGCGGGAAACTTGCCTGAAGATGAGTCTTCCCGGAGGTTGAACCTCCCTCAAGAGTCGTCCGAGACCAGGACGTCGATAGGTCAGGTGTGTAAGCGCTGTAAGGCGTTGAGCTAACTGATACTAATTGCTCGTGAGGCTTGATCCTATAACCGTGTTGCTTGTGACCGGTGTGCGTTGTAGGTTGGAAGCGAAGAGAGAGATCAAAGAGACTCGAAAGTAAAGAGAGTCACGAAAGTAGAAAAGATTATTCCGAATTGCCCGGTTTTAAGCCCGGAGACCATAGCAGGGTGGAACCACTCCTTCCCATCCCGAACAGGACAGTGAAACGCCTCCACGCCGATGATAGTGAGTTGTATTTCTTGCGAAAGTAGGTAGTCTCCGGGCTCTCCATAAAAGACAAACCTCTTGGACTTAACCGTTCAAGAGGTTTTGTTTTGTCCGGCGCAAGAAAACCCCCTTAAATTTCTTTCCTCAAAGCGGTTTTTGCGCCTGCCTCATGATATAAATTTTCTATTGTTGTCTACTTTTCATAGGAGATTTGTCATGAGACGACTCGTAGCAATTGCAATGACTTGTGCCGCAATGGGAATCGGTATTTCTTCAGGGGCTTACGCCGCTACTTTCAAATGGGCCAGCCAAGGGGACATATTAACTTTTGATCCTCATGCGCAAAACGAAGCATTTAACAATACCGCTAACTCTTACGTCTACGAAGCATTACTAAATCTCAACAAAGGAAAAGTACAGCCATGTCTGGCAGAAAGCTGGACTTCGGTTCCCGAAGGTTTTGTATTCAAGCTGCGCAAAGGTGTGAAATTTCATGAGGGAGAACCTCTGACAGCTGAAGACGTGGCCTTCTCAATCAATCGTGCCCTCCATCCGATTTCTCAGTTCAAAACATTTACCGCAGGTATTCTTGGCGCTGAAGCGCTGCCCAACGGCGATGTTTTGATCAGAACTATTAATCATTCTCCCGTACTTCTCAATCAGCTTGCCTACCTCAGAATTTTGAATAAAGCCTGGGCTGAAAAGCATGGTGCAGCAGCGCCGCAGAATTTTGTTGCTAAAGAAGAGGCTTATGCAGCAAAGCACGCAAACGGCACCGGTCCTTTCAAACTTCAGTCTCGTGAAGTCGATATCAAAACAGTTTTTGTTGAAAATCCTGATTGGTGGAATAAAGCCAATAAAGTCGGAAACGTCACAGAAGGGATATATACCCCGATTAAATCTGCGGCGACCCGCATGGCTGCTTTATTGTCCGGAGAAGTGGACTTTGTCCCAGACCCGGCAACACAAGATATTCAGCGTCTAAAGAACAATCCTAAGGTTAAGCTTCAGTCCGGTCCTGAGCTGCGCGTGCTCATGATCTCTTTGGACCAAATGCGCGACGAATCTCCTTACGTCTTCGTGGACGGTAAGAAAACAGATAAAAACCCGTTTAAAGACATCCGAGTTCGTCAGGCTTTGTATCAGGCCATTGACATTAAAACGCTCCAGCGTGCGGTGATGAGAGGCTTCTCTATTCCGAACGGATCCATTATTTCATCCGAGACGAACGGCTGGAGCGCTAAGGCAGCCGAGCGCCTTCCGTATGATCCTCAAGCAGCTAAAAAGCTCCTTGCTGAAGCCGGCTATCCTAACGGTTTTGAATTTACGCTTGACTGCCCGAATAACCGCTATATCAACGATGAGGCCATCGGTAAGGCTCTGGCCGGAATGTGGGCTAAGATCGGCGTGAAGGTAAAAGTAAACGCGATTCCACGCGCAAATTATTTCCCGAAAGTTCTGCGTTATGACTCCTCTGTCGGCATGGTTGGTTGGGGTGCATCTACTCAGGACGCTTTGTTCCCGCTTCAGTCTCTCGTCGAAACAGTTGACGTTAAAAAAGGCAATGGCCTCTCAAACATCGGTAGAGTCTCGGATCCTGAGCTGGATGCTTTGATTGAAAAGATCAAGCAAGAGGAAAATTTTGATAAGCGCAATGAACTGATTGAACAGGCTCTGCTCCGCGTCAATAAGAACATTTATGTGCTTCCTCTTCATACACAAGTCATCAACTGGGCTCTGAAGAAAAATATAGAAGCTCCCTTACGTGCGGACGATCGCTTGGAACTCGATAAAGTAATCGTGAAGTAATTCTCTTAGTGGCCGAGAATTACCTTCTCGGCCTTTCGACTCCCGAAAGGATGCCGACAGATGTTCTCGTTTGTTATAAAACGTCTGCTCCAGGCAATATTGGTCATGTTGATCGTGACCATGATTGCATTTCTGTTGTTCCAATTCGTAGGTGACCCTGTAACGCAAATGCTGGGCCAAGAGGCTACTGAGGCCGATCGGCTTGCCCTGACGCATGAGCTGGGGCTGGATCAGCCTATTTGGAAACAGTTCGGAGCGTTTATTGCTAATACTCTCCACGGTGACTTTGGAATGTCATTACGCCAAGGTACACCGGTTGTTGATTTATTTAAGGAAAAAATGCCTGCGACGCTCGAGCTCGCATTTTTCTCTGCCATGGTGGCTACGCTCATCGGAATTCCTCTGGGTGTGTTCGTCGCTTTGAAGAGAAATTCGATTTGGGCAAGCTGGCTAATGGGGCTTTCGCTCGTGGGGATCTCGCTGCCGACCTTTTTTATCGGTATTTTGCTGATCCTCGTATTCTCCGTTTGGCTCGGCTGGCTGCCGTCCTACGGACGAGGCGAAACGGTTGCCTTCGGATGGTGGACTACGGGACTGCTGACCGGGGACGGTCTTAAACATATCATCCTCCCTGCCGTGACATTGGCGATCTTTCAAATTGCCTTAGTCATGCGATTGGTACGCAGTGAAATGCTTGAAGTTATGCGTACGGATTACATCCGTTTTGCACGGGCCAGAGGCATACCGAAACGAAAAATCTTTTTTAGACATGCGTTGAAAAATACGCTGCTGCCGGTGATTACGATCACGCCGGGTATGGGTCTGCTGTTTATACAGGCGGTTCAGTTTGCAGACATCCCGGTCATGGCGGCTTATCTCTGTCTAATCTCTCTTATTTTTGTCGTCATTAACCTCATTGTTGATTTGCTCTACTTGGCAGTAGATCCGAGGCTGAAATCAGACGCGGCAAGCAAGGAATAAAAAATGAACAGCGTTAACTTAGATAATTTTGCAGATCCTTTCTTCCTCGGAGAAACGAAGGAAGAATTGCGTCGCATTCGTCAGGATTTTCATGTCCATCCCGAAATCGGCCTAGTGACGCCGAGGACCTCACGAATCATTGCTGACTTATTGAGAAAGTATGGGGTTGATGAGGTGCATGAGGGCATCGGCGGGGACGGCGTAGTAGGCGTCATTTACGGAAAGCTTCCCGGAGACGCTGCAGTGGGGCTGCGGGCAGATATTGACGCACTTCCGTTAAAGGAATTGTCGGACCACGATCATGTTTCCCAAGTCGAGGGCGCAATGCATGCCTGCGGTCACGACGGACACGCGGCAGCACTGCTGGGTGCAGCCAAGAAACTCGCTTCTGAGAGAAATTTCGGAGGCAGAGTTGTCTTAGTGTTCCAGCCCGGAGAAGAGGGCTGGTCCGGCGCCAAACACATGATGGAAGAAGGGCTTTTTGAACGTTTTCCGATGCAGGAAATCTACGCCTTCCATAACTCGTCTGCGATTGAACCGGGTCGAATCGCTTTGAACTACGGAGCAATGCAGGCGGCTGCCGATGCTTTCACAATCGTTGTGAAAGGCAAGGGAGGTCACGCTTCTCGTCCGAATCTGAATCATGATCCGGTGATAGCAGCTGCCCACATCATCCTTGCACTTCAAACGATTGTGTCTCGAGAAGTTGATCCTCTGGAGACTGCGGTGGTTTCGTGCTGTTCCCTTCAGGCCGGCGACCCGCGTGCGCAGAGTGTTTGTCCCGACTCTTGCCAAATCGTCGGAACCGCACGCACCTTCTCCCCGGAAGTTAGAGATTTAGTGGAAAAAAGAATCGGAGAGATCAGTGCCTCTATTGCCGCAGGCTTAGGCTGCACAGCCGAAACCGATTACGGCCGTTTCTATCCGCCCTGTATCAATACGCCGGAACAAGCAGCTTTTATGGCCGATGTCGCTGCCGGATTTGTCGGTGAAGAAAATGTGGATCGAAACTATCCGAGAATGGCCGGAGGCGAAGATTTCGCTTTCATGTTGGAAAGGGTCCCGGGTGCCTATATCCGGATCGGACAGGGCGGCGCTTCGGCTCACAATCCGTACTTTGATTTTAATGACGAGATTCTTCTGCTGGCAGCCAGCGTGATGGCGGCGACAGCTGAAAAGAGGCTCCGGATATTAAACGGCGGAGGCGACGGTGTTAACTAAAAACAGCGGGCAGTCTTCAGCATTCAGGCGTTTTTTAGAAAGTGACTTGATGTGGAAGTTTCTGCACTCTCCGGCTGCGATCATCAGTTTTGTCATTTGTATCGGACTCTTGCTCTCTGCCTTTTTTGCGAGTTGGATAGCACCTTATGATCCTTTTGACCTGACTTCCTTTGACTTGTCGGATGCTTTTTTGCCTCCCGCTTGGATGGAGGGAGGAAAATGGCAGTTTTTGCTGGGAACCGACGACCAGGGAAGAGATCTGCTTTCAGCCATTTTGTACGGGCTTCGGGTCTCCTTAGAGATCGGTTTATCTTCGGTCTTTATTTCTGTCGCGCTGGGCGTGTCTCTCGGTTTGATTTCCGGATATGCGGGCGGAGTTACGGATGCCGTCATCATGCGTTTTTGCGACGTGATGCTGAGTTTTCCGGCGATTCTTCTGGCACTTCTGATTGACGGCATCATTCGCGTGATTCTGCCCGAGAGCCTGCATGATCAGGCTGCTTACGGCGTTCTTATCTTTGCCATCTCTCTTTCCGGCTGGGTACGTTATGCCCGTACGGTTAGAGGTGCGACGTTAAGTGAGAAGAAGCGTGATTATGTTCAGGCCGCAAAGCTTTTTGGCGTGAGCCCGACAAGAATCATGTTTACGCATATTCTGCCTAACGTTTTAGGCCCGGTCCTAGTTCTTGCGACGGTTCAAGTGGCCTTGGCAATCATTACGGAAGCCACTTTGTCGTTCCTGGGTGTCGGAGTTCCTCCGACGACACCGTCTTTGGGAACTCTGATTCGCATCGGAAATGAGTTTTTATTCTCGGGCGAATGGTGGATCACGATCTTCCCCGGTGTTGCACTTATTCTCTTTGTGCTGTCCGTCAATATGCTGGGCGACTGGCTGCGCGACGCACTTAATCCGAAACTTCAATGATGCTTCTTATGAATAATCAGCCGCTTTTAGAGGTTCGGAACCTCAAAGTAGAAATTCCGACAAGAAAAGGAACTCTGATTGCATTAGAAGATGTTTCTTTTAGCCTGAACCCCGGAGAGATATTGGGCGTGGTCGGAGAGTCCGGAGCCGGTAAGTCCATGGTCGGGAACTCCATCATCGGTCTTCTCGGAAAACCCGCTCATATCACTCACGGTGAGATTCTTTTGGAAGGGAAGCGCATCGATAACTTGTCCGATGATGAAATGGAGAAGATTCGAGGCAAAAGTATCGGAGCGATTTTCCAGGATCCGTTAACCAGTCTGAATCCTCTCTTTACGATCGGGGACCAGATAATCGAAACGATCCGCATTCACTCCGATCTGAGTGAGAAGGAGGCAAGGGAAAGAGCGATTCGTCTTTTGGAGGCGACCGGAGTGCCGGCTGCGGACAAGCGAATGGACAACTATCCTCATCAGTTCTCGGGAGGCATGCGCCAGCGCGTGGTCATTGCATTGGCGCTCAGCGCGGATCCTAAACTGATCATTGCTGATGAACCCACAACGGCGCTGGATGTTTCCGTGCAGGCTCAGATCATTGAACTTCTCAAAAAACTTTGTGAAGAAAACGGTACGGCAGTTATCTTGGTTACGCACGATATGGGTGTCATTGCCGAGACGGCGGACCGCGTGGCGGTGATGTATGCGGGACGCTTGGCAGAAATCGGCCCTGTGGAAGAAATGATTCATGACGCCGAGCATCCCTATACGATCGGTCTGATGGGCTCTATTCCGAAAATCGGTGATGAACAGGATCGCCTGTCTCAAATCCCGGGGGCCATGCCGCATTTGAGCGAAGTACCTTCCGGATGCGCGTTTCATCCCCGCTGTCCTTTGGCCGAAGAAAAGTGCATTCGCGAGCGCCCGGGGCTGCAGCCTTGCGGCAATAAGCTGGTAGCCTGCTGGAAGGCAGGACGCCGCAATAAACAGATGCGGTTCCCGCAAGAGCCTTTCACCATCAGAGCGCCTGAGGACATGCCGAAATGCTGAACGATAACGTAAAGTGCACTCAGTCCGTACTGGTCAAGGTGCAGGATCTGAAGAAATATTTTGATGTGTCGCCTTCTTTGCTCACTCGAGTGGTCGAGAGAAAGCCTCGGACGCTGCTGAAAGCTGTCGACGGTGTTTCTTTTGAGATTCGTCGAGGCGAGACTCTGGCACTGGTAGGAGAGTCCGGGTGCGGAAAGTCCACCACTGCCCGAATGCTGGTAGGTCTGGATAAACCGACGTCCGGCACGGTCGAAGTGGATGGAAAAGATCTGTACGCTTCCAGAGGAAAAGACGAGAAGCTCGTGCGCGGCAAGATCCAGATGATTTTCCAGGATCCTTACGCGAGTCTCAATCCTCGCTGGAAAGTCGGACGAATTGTCGCGGAGCCGATCATTGCGCAAAAGATCATTAAAGATCCGAAAGAAATCGAAAACCGCGTGAATTCCGTTCTTCACCTCGTCAACCTATCAAAAGAGGACAAGGACAAATATCCGCACCAGTTTTCCGGCGGACAAAGGCAAAGGATCTCCATTGCGCGCGCAATTGCGATTCACCCAGAGTTTCTTGTCTGTGATGAGCCGACCAGCGCGCTGGACGTCTCCGTGCAGGCTCAGGTACTGAATTTGATGCAGAACCTGCAGCGGGAAGTGGGTTTAACTTATCTGTTCATTTCTCATAATCTTTCAGTGGTCCATCACATCAGCGATCGCGTCGGCGTGATGTATTTGGGACGCTTGGTTGAGCTTGCAGATAAGCGAACGCTTTTTAACGAGCCGCGTCATCCTTATACACGGATGCTTTTGGATGCTATTCCGGATTTGAGTCAGACGCATCGGAGACGTACACCGATTTCAGGCGAAGTACCCAATCCGCTCTCACCTCCTACAGGCTGCCCGTTTCATCCCCGCTGCCCGCTTGCCAACGAACGCTGCCGCAAAGAAATGCCGCTTCGGCAAATGATCGATTCACACGGATCTTTCTCGGAAGTGGCTTGTCACGCAGCAGAAGAAGGCAGGTTGTAATTTTTCATTGCGGCCGACTGCTCAGACGTAAAAAAGAGAAATCCACAGTTTTTCAAACTTGCTAAACTTAAAGTTTCAAATTTGCGTTTGTGCAGATTTTTATCGTCGTGTAAGCCTGTAATGATTTATCGTAAAGCACTCACATCCGAGTTATCCAATACCGCCGGAGGGGCCTTCACTGTGCTCTTCTCGATTGTCGTTACTATCGGGCTTGTACGAATTCTGAATCAGACCGCAGGCGGCCGTTACGACACAGGCTCTATCTTGGAAGTGGTTGCTTACACATCTTTGATCAACCTGCCGGCGCTCATTTCTTTGGCCTTGTTTTTAGCGGTTTTCATGACGCTGAACCGCTATTGGCGCGACAGCGAGATGTTCGTTTGGTTCTCCGCCGGCGGCTTGAGTTTGACTTCCTGGATTCGCCCGGTTCTCCGCTTTGCGATTCCCGTGGTTCTTGTTGTCGCTGCTTGCTCGATTGCCGTTTCTCCTTGGTCAAGGGCTCAGGTCCAGGCTTATCGCGACCGTTTTGCTCAGAAAGAAGACATCAGCAAATTGTCCTCCGGCCGATTCATTGAGGCAAAAAGCGGCCGTCAGGTCTTCTTCTTAGAAGGTGTCGACCAGGAAAAGGGCAAAGTTAAAACACTTCTGATGGTGGAGCTTAAAAAAGACGGCTCCCGCTCCGTGCTCGTTTCCGACCGCGGTCATATCGAAAACAAGCCTAACGGCGATCGCTATATCGTCTTAGAGGAGGGCCGTAAGTACGACACCAAGCCCTCGGGCCTCGGTGCGTCGGTTTCTGACTTTAGGGAGTATGAAGTCCGAATGGACAGCTCTCCGTCGGAAGTCGGTGCGAATAAAAAACTCAATGCAATGCCGATCGAGGAATTGATTAAGAGAACGGATAATCGTGCGGAATCCGAGTTGTTTTGGCGAATATCCTGGCCCCTTGTTGCTCTGAATTTGGCACTGCTCGCGATTCCGCTGTCCTATAACAATCCGCGTTCGATGAAGTATTACGGACAGACGGCGGCGGTACTGATCTTCATCCTTTACTTGAATGCCTTGTCGATTTTCCAGACTTGGATCACTCAGGGCAAGGTCGGTATTTTAGGTGCGACTTTGTACATGAATGTTCCTGTCGCTGTGCTGACTGCCTTCCTTTTCTACCGCCTGATGACGATCAATCGAGGGTATTTTGATGCGTTCATTTACTGGCTGATGAAACCTTTCAGAGCAGCGGCAGGTATATTTAAGCGCAAGAAGGAGACGCCATGAAAATCGTCTCCCGGATGGTCTTTGCCCAGATCATGAAGAGCTCTCTGTTCGTTCTTCTGACTCTGGTTGCCCTGTTCGCTTTCTTTGACCTTATCGGTCAGTCGGGAAATATCGGCACCTCCTATTCGATGGGGCAGGCCTTCCTGCTGACGGCGCTGATTTTGCCGACGCGCTGTTATGAAGTGCTGCCGATTGCCGTGATGCTCGGTTCCATTTTTACGCTCTCGCGTCTCGCCTCAACGAGCCAGTTCACGGTTCTTCGAGTTTCGGGCATCGGGCCATGGCGATTCTGCGGGATGCTTCTTATGCCGGGTCTTGTCCTGGTGATCTG
>OHTH01000979.1_pt1 | contig 12890 bp, 8 predicted proteins | sample 1578831 | NCBI WGS metagenome assembly OHTH01 (sample SAMEA3879590, study PRJEB24766) | human gut metagenome | biome: human-associated habitat; feature: feces | place: USA | collected 1985/1987 | reverse complement strand
CATGTCAGACTGCAATATTTTGTTCATAACCTAAATTATAAAATTCAATCTAAAAATCCGCACCACCTGCAATCGGCAGTTCCTAAGTAAAACTCCTGTAAAATTCCAATCTTGAAAAAATGTATTGACAACAAAGTGCCATAGTGATATGGTTAATTACATAAGTAACGAACCACATAACAAACAAAAAACAAGAGGACAGATAAGCGCATTTGAAAAGCTGTCAGCAACAGAATAATTACTGGAAAGAAAGGAGTATATCATGCATGAATGAGATTTTGACGCAGGAGAAATCCATATATCTGCAGATCGCAGAGATGATCGAGACAGATATTTTAAGGGATATTCTTCTGGAAGAGGAACGAGTGCCGAGCACGAATGAACTGGCGAAGCTATATGCCATTAATCCGGCGACAGCAGCCAAAGGAGTGAATATTTTGGTGGATGAAGGTGTTCTGTATAAGAAAAGAGGGATTGGAATGTTTGTGTCAGCAGGTGCGAAAGAGGCAATCTTAAGCCGGAGAAAGAATGAATTTTATGATAACTATGTAAAAAAACTGTTAGAGGAAGCAGCGAGCATCGGACTTGGAAAAGAAGAAGTCATTCAGTTGATACAATCCGGCAATGAAGCGTAAAGAGCTGTCCGGATGGAAAACAGTGATACCGGAAGCATGGAATCATGCAAATAAGAGGAATGATGCAGGAAAATGTATTTTAAAGTTGTGAAAAGAAAGGCAGGAAGATGACTCATGGAATCAATCGTATGTAATGGTATTGGTAAAATTTATGGAAAAAAACAGGTGTTAAAAGATATCAATCTCACATTGGAGAAAGGAAAGATTTATGGACTGATCGGAAGAAACGGTGCCGGAAAGACGACATTGTTATCCATTATGTCGGCACAGAATCCGGCATCCGAAGGAACTGTGACATGGAATGGTGAAAATGTATGGGAGAACCGCAAGGCGTTAGATCACATTTGCTTTTCCAGAGAGTTGTCCATCAATCTCTATGGAAGCGGCGTGAGCGGCATGAAAGTAAAAGATTATCTGAAAACTGCTTCCTATTACTATCCAGACTGGGATCAGGCACTTGCGGAGGAACTGATCAAAAAATTTGAACTGAATACAAAACAGCGTATCAATAAAATGTCCAAAGGTATGCTGTCCATGGTGACGATTATCGTAGCACTTGCAAGCAAAGCCGATTTTACGTTTATGGATGAACCGGTGGCAGGCCTTGATGTTGTAATGCGTGATTATTTTTACCATAAACTGATGGAGGAATATACCGAGACCGGACGTACCTTCGTTATTTCCACACATATTATCGAGGAAGCAACAGACCTGATGGAAGAAGTGGTCATGATCAAAAATGGCGAGGTGCTGCTGAAAGAAAATACGCAGGAACTTCTGGAGAGAAGCTACCATGTAAGTGGTCTTGCAGAAGTTGTGGATCAGGCAACGGAAGGCTATGAGAGACATCATGAAGAGAAGATGGGAAGAAGCAAGAGTGTGACGATCCTTTTGGAGGAAGGACAGAAGCTGCCAGAAGGCTATGATGTGACCATACAGCCGCTCAATCTGGAAAAATTGTTTGTATCCCTTTGCGGAATGGAGGAGTAGACATGGCAGAGAGCAGAATTATTAAGAGAAATGTTCTATTCTGGGGAAAATCAGGATTGCAGCTGACCGGCATGATGTTGATCTTCATGGTTGTATATGGATTCCTGTTTAATATGGGAAGCGGCAGTATATTCGGGGATTTCTGGAAAACAGCTTATTTTTACGGTGGGATCATAAGCGTTTTATTTGCCATGATCGGACCGGTTTCTTATGTGGGATCTTATCTTCCGCTGACATTGTCTTTTGGCTCCGGAAGAAGGGAGGCAGTCTTTGGCGCACAGATTTTCTGTGTGGTCTATGTAGTAAGCGCCTATATCATTCTGGTATTTGCAGGGATTATGAGCAGTGGAAAGTTCAATGGAAAGCTGAATGCTTTGATCGCAGTTCTGTTTATATTCATGACAGCGATCGGGCAGCTTGTCTCGGTTGCACAGATGCATTTCGGAATGAAAGGAATGATTATAGGAATCGTCATGGTGGTATTAGGTATAGTCATCGGTATTGTGGCAGGAATTGGATTTATTGACCAGATCATGGCGTGGATCAACAGAATACAGACGAATGTAGTATGGACATTGCTTGCGATAGCAGCGATTGTCAGCATTGCGTTGTATGCAGTCAGTGTCATGGCACTTTTCCGTGAAATGAGACATTACGAAGTGAAAGCATAAGTTGGGAGGCGGAAAGAATGAACAGTTTTTTGATTCAGTGTAAGGTGCGGAAAGCAGAGCTTTTGCAATTTCTTGGAATTACTGCTGTGGGATACTTAATTGGTCTGATCGTTGTATTTATCGTGATGAACGTGGCAAAAGAGAATACCTGTGCAACAGCCGGAACCATGCTGGCGGTCATCGCCTTTGCTTTTATACATTTATTTGGGATAACTCTTTCTTTTATGGGGGATTTTAACATGGCAATTTCCCTGGGTGCGACCAGAAAAAGCTTTGTCTCAGGCTATGTACTTTTTAATCTGCTGGAGATCGCAGTGCTGGAACTTGAGATCGTTGTGTTTGGTGTAGTTGAGAAGCTTTTGCTGGAAAATGCATTTCCACAGGCGGTTATGGAAATTGACCTGACAAACTTTTTTACATGGAACTATCTGTCAGGTGTCCTGGTCGTATTTACAGCAGTGGAAATGTTTTTCGGCGCAGTTATTTTAAGATATGGCATGAAAGTGTTATGGATTTTATGGGCGGTCTGGATGATAATCTGTCTGGTTCCCATGAATATTGCAAAGAATGAAAAGCTTTCCGGTGAACTGGCAAAACTCGGACTGTTTCTGGGTGGAACACTTACATCACAGGGAATGGTTGTTCTGGTGATTGTCTTAACAATTGTTGTAGCTGCGATCACATGGAACATTCTTCGGAAACAGCGAGTGACAGCATAAATATTATGTGATAAGATAAAACCATGTGGGTGAAAAATACCTGCATGGTTTTTGTTATGACGACCACTAATCAGATAACAGGATTACGGAAAAATATAAGGGGATTATGATGAACGATAAGTTAGAACAGTTACAGAAATATTTAGAGAAAATGGAACAGTTCAACCATGTGAACACATTATTGTATTGGGATATGAGAACCAACACTCCAAAGGAAGGATTTGCAGGACACAGCGATGCACTCACTTATTTTTCAACGGAGCAGTTTTCCATGTCGACCTCGGATGAACTGAAAACGTTATTGGATACACTGGCAGAGCCGGAAGAGTTTGAAAAGCTTGACGATAAGTGGAAGTTTGTTGTAAATAAAATGAAAACAGATATGGACAGAAATCGCAGAATTCCAAAAGAATTTTATGAAAGCTTCGTGAAAGCACAGTCGGAATCGGAGAATGCGTGGGAGGAAGCGAAGGAAAAAGCAGACTTTTCTATTTTTGCCCCACATTTGCAGAAAATGATCGATATGACAGCGGAGATGACCGGTTACACAGATCCGGAAAAAGAAGTTTACGACGCACTGTTAGACCAGTATGAAAAAGGAATGGATTCCGCTACGATGGACAGCCTGTTTGAAGATTTAAAAGCAGAGCTGATTCCTCTGGTGCAGAAAGTGCTTGCAGCGAAACAGCCGGATGACAGCAAGTTTCATGTTTCATTTGATAGGAATGCGCAGAAGGAAGTGGAGAAGCTTTTGCTGAGTTATATCGGATTTGACTGGAACAGAGGAACAACCGGGGAATCTACACATCCGTTTACACTGAATTTTTCGTCAAAGGATGTGCGTGTGACTAATCATTTTTATGAACATGATCCGCTCAGTGCGATGTATTCGGCAATCCATGAGGGTGGTCATGCGATTTTTGAGCAGAATGTGAATCCGGATTATGACGGAACGGTAGCGGGAAGCTGCAGTTATATGGGAATCCATGAGAGCCAATCCCGTTTTTATGAGAACATTCTTGGAAGAAATAAGAATTTCTGGATTCCGGTTTATGCAAAAGTGCAGGAAAAAATGCCACAGCTTCAGGACGTTTCGTTGGATGAATTTTATAAGGAAGTCAATCATGTGAGAAACAGTTTTATCCGTACAGAGGCAGATGAACTGACTTACTGTTTCCATATTATTTTAAGATATGAGATCGAGAAGGCAATTTTCCGCGACCATGTGAAAGTGGAGGAACTTCCGGCACTCTGGAATCAGAAAATGCAGGAATATTTACAGATTACTCCGGCAGATGATGCGGAAGGAATTTTGCAGGACATGCACTGGTCTGACGGTTCTTTTGGTTACTTTCCATCCTATCTGCTTGGCAGTATTTATGACGGCATGTATTTAGATCGTCTGGAGGAAGAACTTGGCTCTGTGGATGCGCTGCTCGCGGAGGGAAGAATCAGTGAGATTACAAAATGGCTGAATGAGAAGATTCATCAGTATGGTTCTACCAGAAGCCCGAAAGAAGTGATCAGATACGTCTGCGGCAAAGAAGTTTCAGCAGAACCGCTGATTCGTTATTTCAAAGAAAAATATACAAAAGTTTATAATCTTGGTTAAAAAAGAAATTTTTGTGGATAATGGATAGAAAAGGAGAAGTATGAAAAAAGGAATTATTTTTGACATGGACGGAACGCTGTGGGACTCGGCAGCGAACGTTGCAGAATCATGGAATCTTGCCATAAAACAGGATGGCTCTGTTGATAAAAAACTGACGGAGCAGGATATTCAGGGGGTTATGGGAAAGACCATGGATGTGATCGCAGACATTCTTTTCCCGGAACTGGAAAAAGAGGCGCGCATGAAATTGTTAGATCAGTGCTGTTCCATGGAAAATGACTACCTGAGAGAGCATGGTGGAGTTTTGTATCCCAAATTGGAGGAGACACTTTCTGAACTGAAAGAAAAGTATCCGCTCTACATCGTGAGCAACTGTCAGAGCGGTTATATCGAGGCATTTTTAGATCATTACGGATTTGGAAAATACTTTGAAGATATAGAATGTTATGGAAACAATCTGAAACAGAAGGGCGATAATATCAGACTATTAGCAGACCGGAACGGGTTGACAGAGGCAGTGTATGTCGGCGATATCCAGGGGGATTATGACGCCAGCTGCCACGCAGGTGTCGGGTTCATCCACGCAGCATATGGGTTTGGAACAATTGCAGCGGACGTGCCGGAAATCCATACATTTGAGGAACTTACAGAGGCAGCAGACCAATATTTTGCTCTGCGGTAAGAAATTATAAGGGTTTATCATATGACAAAATTAGATGAGTTAGTAACACAGATCAACAGAGAACATGTTTATATCCAGACACATAATTTTCCGGATCCGGATGCCATCGCAAGTGCGTTCGGCCTGCAGGAACTGTTAAAGCTTCGAGGGATTCATGCAACGATCTGCTATAAGGGAAAAATCGACCGTTACAGTACCGACAAGCTGAGAGAGATTTTGGACATCAGATTGGTAAATATTGAGAATATTGACAGTGAACTCACGGAGGACGACGAGGTTATCCTGGTAGATGCGCAGAAGGGCAATTCCAACATTATCGATATGACCGGGGATGAGATCATCTGCATCGACCATCATCCGGTTTATGAGAAAACGGAGTACCGGTTTACGGATATCCGACCGGGTGTCGGGGCTTGCGCATCGATCATAGCACAATATTTTTTTGAAAATGAAATACCGATGGATCAAAGAATTGCAACAGCGCTGACGTTTGGAATCCGTATGGATACACAGAAATTGTCGAGAGGCGTATGCAAAATGGATATGGAAATGATCTGGCGCATGTTTGACCTGTGTGATCAGGATATGATTTATCTCTTAGAGAACAGCACACTCTATTTTGAAGATCTGATGGCGTATTCCAAGGCAATCTCAAGCATTGAGGTGTTTGAGAATATCAGTTTTGCAGATACCGGAAGGGATTGCCCGGAGGCTCTGATCGCCAGTGTGTCAGATTTTATGCTTGCATTGGTGGAAGTCTCTTTTTCAGTGGTCTATTCCAGAAAAAAAGAAGGGATCAAAATTTCTGTGCGGAGTGAGCGTCCCACATTAGATGCCGGAAAAATTATAAGCAAGGCGTTAAAAGGCATCGGAAGCGGTGGCGGGCATGCTACGATGGCAGGCGGTTTTGTGCCGTTTGACGGAAATGACCGGGAGGAAGATCTGATGATCCAGAACATCCGCGAAAGATTTATCGATGTGATCAGCAGGACGAAACGAAAGTCGTTAAGATAGGTGGAAAATCTTGACTTTTCGGGGAAATCTCTGTATAATCACAGAAGATTGAAAGCAATGGCTGGCTCATTGTGAAAAAGAAAAGACGATGACGAAGACAGTAGTTGTTAAGAGAAAGGCAAAGAGAGCCGGGAATGGTGTGAACCGGTGCGAGTATCTTAGGAATGAACATCACTTCCCAGTTGCAGTCCAAAATGTTTTTACAGAGTAGGCACTGACGTTTTTCCTACGTTACAGGGAACGGGTATATGATTTTTATAAAATCTGTACATTGTAATTAGGTGGTACAACGAATATAACCCCTTCGTCCTATTTACAGGAAGAAGGGGTTTTTTGCACGTTAGGCATGAGCCGTGCGGCTGCAAAAAAAAGAACAAACTGACGTGCATCAGTAAAAATGAAGAAAGAGGAAAGATCACATGTATAACAAAGTTGAAACAAATATGAACTTCGTTGACAGAGAAAAGCAGACAGAGAAGTTCTGGGAAGATCATGACATCTTCAAAAAATCAATGGAACAGCGCAAGCAGGGAGAGACCTACACATTCTATGACGGTCCTCCGACTGCAAATGGAAAACCACATATCGGACACGTATTAACACGTGTTATCAAGGATATGATCCCAAGATACCAGACTATGAAGGGAAAATATGTTCCGCGTAAAGCCGGATGGGATACACACGGACTTCCGGTCGAGTTAGAGGTAGAGAAGATGCTCGGCTTAAACGGAAAAGAGCAGATCGAAGAGTACGGTATGGAACCTTTCATCAAAAAATGTAAGGAATCTGTATGGAAATACAAGGGAATGTGGGAGGATTTCTCAGGAACCGTTGGTTTCTGGGCAGATATGGAAAACCCATATGTCACCTATGATGACAACTTTATTGAGTCCGAATGGTGGGCATTAAAACAGATCTGGGACAAAGGATTGTTATACAAAGGCTTCAAGATCGTTCCTTACTGTCCTCGTTGTGGTACACCACTTTCTTCCCAGGAAGTTGCACAGGGTTATAAGACTGTAAAAGAACGTTCTGCAGTGGTACGTTTCAAAGTTGTCGGAGAGGATGCTTACTTCCTTGCATGGACCACAACTCCGTGGACACTTCCATCCAACGTTGCACTCTGTGTGAACCCAAATGAGACTTACTGCAAAGTAAAAGCCGCAGACGGATACACCTACTACATGGCAGAGGCACTTCTTGACAAAGTGTTAGGAAAGCTTGGCAATGAAGAGGAAGGTGTCAAAGCATATGAAGTATTAGAGACTTACACCGGAAAAGATTTAGAGTACAAAGAATATGAGCCTTTATATGCATGTGCAGCAGAAGTAGCAGCAAAACAGCACAAAAAAGGACATTTTGTTACCTGTGACACTTATGTAACGATGTCTGATGGTACTGGTATCGTTCATATTGCTCCTGCATTCGGTGAAGATGATGCGAATGTCGGACGTAAGTACGATCTTCCGTTTGTCCAGTTTGTAAACGGAAAAGGTGAGATGACAGAAGAGACACCTTATGCCGGATTATTTGTAAAAAAAGCCGACCCTGAAGTATTAAAAGATCTGGATGCGCAGGGCAAATTATTTGACGCACCAAAGTTCGAACACGAATATCCACATTGCTGGAGATGTGATACACCGCTTATTTACTATGCAAGAGAGTCATGGTTCATCAAGATGACTGCTGTAAAAGATGACCTGATCCGTAATAATAATACTGTAAACTGGATCCCGGAATCCATCGGTAAAGGACGTTTCGGTGACTGGCTTGAGAACATCCAGGACTGGGGAATCTCCCGTAACCGTTACTGGGGAACTCCTTTAAATGTATGGGAATGTGAAGGCTGCGGACATCAGGAGTCCATCGGAAGCCGTGCCGAATTAGCAGAGAGAAGCGGAAACCCGGATGATGCCAAAGTGGAATTACACAGACCGTATATCGACGCTGTGACCTTTAAATGTCCTGACTGTGGCAAGACCATGCACAGGGTGCCAGAAGTGATCGATTGCTGGTTCGACTCAGGAGCAATGCCGTTTGCACAGCACCATTATCCATTTGAAAATGAGGATTTGTTCAAACAGCAGTTCCCGGCTCAGTTCATTTCCGAGGCGGTAGACCAGACACGCGGATGGTTCTATTCCCTGATGGCAGAGTCCACTTTACTGTTTAATAAAGCTCCTTATGAAAACGTTATCGTTTTAGGACATGTACAGGATGAGAACGGACAGAAAATGTCCAAATCCAAAGGAAATGCAGTCGATCCGTTCGATGCATTAGAGACTTACGGAGCAGATGCGATCCGCTGGTATTTCTATATCAACAGCGCTCCATGGCTTCCAAACCGTTTCCATGGAAAAGCAGTGCAGGAGGGACAGCGTAAGTTCTTAAGCACCTTATGGAACACTTATGCATTCTTTGTACTGTATGCAAACATTGACGGATTTGACGCAACAAAATATAAACTGGAATATGATAAATTATCCGTGATGGATAAATGGTTACTGTCCAAATTAAATACCGTGATCGGCGCTGTGGATGATAACCTTGGCAGTTACAAGATCCCGGAAGCTGCAAGAGCACTCGATGAGTTTGTGGACGATATGAGTAACTGGTACGTAAGACGCTCCCGTGAACGTTTCTGGGCAAAAGGAATGGAGCAGGATAAGATCAATGCCTACATGACACTTTACACAGCGTTAGTAGAGATCTGTAAATGTGCAGCACCAATGATCCCATTCATGACAGAGGAAATCTATCAGAATCTTGTGTGCAGCATTGATAAAAATGCGCCGGAAAGTATTCATTTATGTGACTTCCCAACCGTTAATGAAGCATACATTGACAAAGAGTTAGAGAAAAATATGGATGAGGTATTAAAGATCGTTGTTATGGGCCGTGCATGCCGTAATGCAGCAAACATCAAGAACCGTCAGCCAATCGGAAATATGTTTGTCAAAGCGCCATTTGAACTTTCCGAGTATTTCAAAGAGATCATCGAGGATGAGCTGAATGTAAAGAAAGTTTCCTTTACCGATGATGTAAGTTCCTATACAAGCTATACATTCAAACCACAGCTCCGTACTGTAGGACCAAAATATGGAAAATATTTAGGACAGATCCAGAAAGCTTTAGCAGAGCTTGACGGAAACGCTGCCATGGCAGAGTTAAAGGAAAATGGATTTATCACTTTGAAGTCTGTCAGTGATGATGTAAAATTAGCAGAGGAAGATCTGTTAATTACAATGACACAGATGGAAGGTTATGTAACGGAGGGGGACAATACAGTAACCGTTGTCCTTGATACCAACTTAACACCAGAGTTAATTGAAGAAGGATTTGTGCGTGAGATCATCAGCAAGATCCAGACCATGAGAAAAGAAGCAGGATTCGAAGTGATGGATAAGATCATGATCTCTTATCAGGCAGATGACAAAGTGGCTGCCATCTTTGACAAATATGGTGATGCGATCAAAGCAGATGTACTCGGACTTGATGTTGTAGCTGGCAGTGTGGATGGATACCAGAAAGAATGGAATATTAATGGGGAAACCGTTCTTTTAGGTGTAAAAAAAGGAGAGTAAGGAAATGTCTAAAACAGCAGCAGTCTTCAATAAGAAAAAATTTATCAATGATGTAACAGAGACAGTCCGTCATATGTATCGCAAACAGTTAAAAGAAGCAAGCCAGCAGGAGATTTTCCAGGCAGTATCCTATGTCGTAAAAGACGTTGTGATTGATGACTGGCTGGCAACCCAGCAGGCATTTGACGATCAGGATCCAAAGATTGTCTATTATATGTCAATGGAATTTCTGATGGGTCGTGCGCTTGGAAATAACCTGATTAATTTAAAAGCTTACAAAGAAGTGAAAGAAGCTCTGGAAGAAATCGGACTGAATCTTGACGTGATCGAAGATCAGGAGCCGGATCCGGCGCTGGGAAACGGTGGTCTTGGACGTCTTGCAGCATGTTTTATGGAATCACTGGCAACACTTGGATACGCAGCTTACGGCTGCGGTATCCGTTACCGTTATGGTATGTTCAAACAGCAGATTTCGGATGGTTTTCAGGTAGAAGTACCGGATAACTGGTTAAAGAATGGCTATCCATTCGAACTTCGCAGACCGGAGTATTCCTACGAGATCAAATTCGGCGGCTATGTCCGTACCGAAGACATGGGAAATGGCAACACCAGATTTATCCATGAAGGCTATCAGTCCGTTATGGCGATCCCATACGATATGCCGATCGTAGGTTATGATAATCATATGGTAAACACACTGATGATCTGGGATGCAGAGCCTAAGGAAGGTTTCCAGTTAGATTCCTTTGATAAAGGAGATTATAACAAAGCAGTAGAGCAGGAAAACCTTGCACGTAACCTGGTGGAAGTCCTTTATCCGAATGACAATCATATTCAGGGAAAAGAGCTTCGTTTAAAACAGCAGTACTTTTTCGTATCTGCAAGTTTACAGCGTGCGATCGCAAGATTCAAAAAGCATCATGATGATATCCATCAGCTGCCGGAGAAAGCAGTATTCCAGATGAATGATACACATCCGACAGTTGCAGTGGCAGAGTTAATGCGTATCTTACTGGATGAGGAAGGTTTAAGCTGGGAGGATGCGTGGGATATCACAACCCATTGTGTTGCTTATACCAACCATACCATTATGGCTGAGGCTCTCGAAAAATGGCCGATCGAGATTTTCCAGAGACTGCTTCCGCGTGTATATCAGATCGTGGAAGAGATCAACCGCCGTTTTGTTTTACAGATCCAGGAGCAGTATCCGGGCAACAATGATAAAATTGCAAAAATGGCAATTTTATATGATGGTCAGGTAAAAATGGCGCATCTTGCGATCGTTGCAGGTTATTCTGTCAACGGTGTTGCCAGACTGCACACAGAGATTTTGAAAAAAGAGCAGTTAAAAGATTTCTATGAGATGATGCCGCAGAAGTTCAATAACAAAACCAATGGTATCACACAGAGACGTTTCTTAGCACATGCGAACCCGCTTCTGGCTGACTGGGTGACAGCACATGTGGGAGAAGGCTGGATCACAGACCTTTCCCAGATCAGGAAACTTGCACCTTATGCAGATGATAAAAAAGCACAGCAGGAGTTTCTGAAGATCAAGCACCAGAATAAAGTGCGCCTTGCAAAATATATCAAAGAGCACAATGGAATTGATGTTGATCCGGATTCCATCTTTGATGTACAGGTAAAACGTCTTCATGAGTACAAACGTCAGCTGTTGAATATCCTTCATGTTATGTATCTCTATAACGAGATCAAGGAGCATCCGGATATGGAATTTGTTCCAAGAACATTCATTTTTGGTGCAAAGGCAGCAGCCGGTTATAAAAATGCAAAACTTACCATTAAACTGATCAACAGCGTTGCAGAAGTGATCAACAATGATAAGAGTATCAATAACAAGATCAAAGTGGTATTTATCGAGGACTACAAAGTTTCCAATGCAGAGTGGATCTTTGCAGCAGCAGATGTCAGCGAGCAGATCTCAACTGCAAGTAAAGAGGCATCCGGTACCGGTAATATGAAGTTCATGTTAAACGGCGCCCTGACACTTGGAACGATGGACGGTGCGAATGTTGAGATGTACGAGGAAGTCGGACCGGATAATATGTTTATTTTCGGTATGAGCTCGGACGAAGTGATCGCACATGAGCATAACCGTGATTATGATCCGATGCAGATTTTCAACACGGATCAGGATATCCGCAAAGTTCTGACACAGTTAGTGAACGGATTCTACTCACCGAACGACTCCGAACTTTTCCGTGACCTGTACAATTCACTGCTGAATACACACAGCACACAGTACGCGGATACTTACTTCATTCTTGCAGACTTCCGTTCTTATGCAGAAGCGCAGAAGAAGATCATGGAGTATTACAAGAACAAGAGCGCCTGGGCAAAGAGCGCTATCTTAAACATTGCACATTCCGGCAAGTTCTCATCCGACAGAACGATTCAGGAATATGTGGATGATATCTGGCATTTACCGAAGGTGAAGGTTGATGTGGAATAAAGAATAGATGTTTTAATCAGAAGGCAGTTCTGTGATAGGTATATAGTCATTGCTTGGGAAACGTATCTATCATGGAACTGCATTTTTGAAATCTAAAAGTATTTTCAGCAAGCTGATTTGAAAGGCACTAAATCATTATGAAAAATATAACTTTTTTAGACAGCATTAAATGTGCGGTAAAGGGAATGAAGTATGCTTTTAAAACAGAAAAAAATTTTAAATATTATTTCTTTATTGCCTTATTTTTTCTGATTTTAAATATTTTATTAAAATCAACAAAACTGGATTACATTTTATACATAATTGTAACAAGTGGAGTTTTGATGGCTGAATTAGCGAATACAGCTATTGAACATGTTGCAAATGCTATATCAGGTAAATACAATGAGGAGATTCGATTAGCAAAAGATATTGGTTCCGGTATTGTGTTAATGCAGGGATTTGCTTTTTTTATTGTAGAGGGAATAGTTTTTATCACTAAATTTGTGTAAACAAGAGAGGAAAGACCCG
>OHTH01000969.1_pt1 | contig 13120 bp, 9 predicted proteins | sample 1578831 | NCBI WGS metagenome assembly OHTH01 (sample SAMEA3879590, study PRJEB24766) | human gut metagenome | biome: human-associated habitat; feature: feces | place: USA | collected 1985/1987 | reverse complement strand
CTTGGCGTACTCCTGCATTTTGCAGCGGGTCGTGTCAAAGCCGCCGATCAGATGGCGCAGATTCTGCAGATCTAATTCTGAAATATCACTCATGCTGTTAACCTCCTTTTGATTCCTTCTGTTCTATGCGAGGTTAGTATGCGCAGGATATTTTTTTCTATACTAAATAAAATTAGCAAAAATAGATACGGAAATAACAGTCAAAATACCGCAGACCACGATGGACAGACTGCTCATGGCGCCTTCGATCTCGCCCAGTTCCATGGCTTTCGCGGTTCCCAGGGCATGAGCGCTGGTGCCGATGGCAAGACCTTTGGCAATGGGATCCTCAATCTTGCACAGGTGGCAGATCGTATCTGCCAGGATATTACCTAAGATTCCGGTGACAATGATGACAACTACGGTAATGGTCACAATACCGCCCATTTTTTCGGAAATCCCCATACCGATAGCTGTGGTAATGGACTTGGGCAGAAGCGTTACATACTGCTCATGATTCAGACCGAACATCAGACTTAAAGCAAAAACGCTCACCATGGCAGTCAGCACGCCGGCGAAGATTCCGCCGAAAATGGCCTTGGGATAAGTCTTTAACAGCTCCAGCTGACGATACAGAGGCACTGCCAGACTGACCGTTGCCGGAGTCAGGAAAATGCTGATATACTGCGCGCCGTTTGCATAGGTCTCATAATCTATATGGAACAATAACAATACTGCCACGATCAGGATTACGGAGATCAGTAAGGGATTGGCAATGGCTTTTCCGGTCTTCTGTTTGATCCACAGACCGATCTCGTATGTGACCAGTGTAATGGCAATACCGAAAAAAATGGACTGACTTAATATTTCCTTCATTTATCTGTCCTCCCATAATAATCTTTGTTTTTCTCTTGTTAACTCGCTTTTTCTCACATTTTCATTTCTTCATAGAGATATTTTCTAAGTCTATGTCATTCCCCTTGGCCATAAATCATGGATATTCGGATGTTTAGGGTACACAAAACAAGACGTCGTCTTATTCTGCTATGATCGGCCTTTCTTTCCCCAACTCCTTACGGCAGCCTAACCTCCCATGTCATACAGGATCTCCTTTACTTCTGGGTCCTTAATTCCTTCGTTCTGCTTATCCATAAAGGGGCGTCATGATGCTCCTTCGCTGAGTCTCTGCTCTGATGGTAAGAAATCTGACTTGGCTCTCTATGTTTATGAATTTCTTCTGTTCCTTTCAGCACCTTGCGGCGGACGTCTCCTGAATCTCACAGTCGTTCTTTTTATGCTGCCTGCGGCTGCCTGTGAATGTCAGAAAGCATCTTCTGCGCATCATAGGTCACTCCATTTGCAAGGATGGCATAAAAGACCCGTATCAGCTTACAGCTGATCGCAATCACGGATTGTTTCTTCTTGAGCGGATTATTCGCTCTTGTCGTGTAATACTCATGCAATGACTTAAACTCTGGGTTCTTCGCTATCAGCGGAATTGCTGCATTGAACAGCACTGCCCGCAGCTTACTCCGACCTCTTTTGCTTATGGTCGTCTGTCCTTTGTGCTTTCCAGAGCTGTTCTCCCGTAATGAGAGTCCTGCCAGCTTTTGTATCTGTCTGGGTGATTCGAAACGCCTCACATCACCCACTTCTGCCAGAAATCCGGCTACCGTGATCACTCCTATACCTTTGATGGCAAGCATCTGCTCGCTTTCGGGTATCTTCCTGCACAGCTTTTCTATCTCCTCCATAACGGCGTCCAGCTGTGCCTTTTTGTATTCGTAATCCTCGAGCAACAGTTTCATTTCATACCGGGCCGCCGAAGAGCCTTTCTTTAAGCCGATGCTACGTTTTGCTGTCTCACACAGGGTCGTTGCCCTTTTCATTCCCACAGCCCTAAGCTTTGCATCACGCCAGATTTGATTGATTTTCTCAGCTCCCAGTTCCACGATTGCTTCCGGAGTACAAACTTTCTTTAGAAGCAGCATACTGCTCTGTGCTTCATAGTCCCCAAACACATCTGTGTACTCGGGGAAATATATGGCGAACCATCTGGCAAATCTGTTTTTGATCTGGGTCATCTCCCTGATGAGTCTCTTACGATTGGCCACCATAATTCTTAAATCAGCATACACACCATCCGGTGTATACGGTGCAGAATACCGGCCCTCGGTAACCAGCTTTGCGATCACCTTCGGATCCTTCCTGTCATTCTTGCTTTGGCTGTTATCATCCAGTTCCTTGGTCTGCTTTACCGCATAAGGGTTAACCATAACCAGGAGGATGCCCTCATCCTCAAGATAAGCGCCAAGGTCAAACCAGTAATGACCTGTCGGCTCGATACCTACGATTGCATCCAGCTTCTTATACTTGTCCTGTAAATGCTGCATCCATGCTTTGAAAGATTCAAATCCTTCTCTGCTGTTGCTGAACGGAAAGACTTTTCCAAGCTCAATGCCTCTCCAGTCAAATGCCCTGGCGTACTGTGTTGTACTTCCGATATCGATTCCGACTACCAAAGTTGATTCTTTTACTTGATTGATTTTTTCATTCTGCTTATAATTCATTTGTGGGTGTCTCCTTTGAACAATGATTCTTATTAACCGCCAAGTTAACAATCATTATTCTATGGGTGGCACTCATTTTTTGCAAACCGGTTATTTGTTACTTAACAGGAATGCTCCTTGAAAATAAGAAAAGCACCTGACATTCTCTGATTGAAAATGGCAAGTGCCTGTTAAAGTTCCATATCCTGTTGTTTGTGTTTCGTCTGTGCCGGGACAGTTCTTTGTGCTTTTTTCTCGTCAGCCTTATCCTGCAAGACTTCTTTGATAGGCTGTTTCTTGGGCGGCTCTTTGCTTTCTTCTGTGCCGGGGGTGGCTTTCCGTACCCAGTAGCGAATGTCCCGCAGCTTCTTCAAATCCTCCTGTACCTCGGTCAGCGGTGTTTTCAGGGCTGCAATTTCTTCCAGAAGCGTTTCCTGCTCCTCTTGCAGCTCCTTTTGGGTACTGTCCTTATCGTCCGGGTGCTTGGCAAGGTAGGCGGCGGCTTTCGCATACCGGGCAACCTCCGGGTGTTCCTGTTTGAATTTCTCCTTTGTTTTCTTAAAAAATATCTTCTGGTACTTCTCATAGACAGGCTTACATTCCTTGCAGTCTGTCCGGCTGGCAAGAATCCCGTCAATCACTTTGCTGCGGGCTTCCTTTGGCTTCATCTGATTGCGGTAATCTGCGGCTGATTTCCCGGAAGATTCCAGAAACGCTTCTAAGTCCTCCACAGTGGAAAGCCCCTTTTGCCGGAGATAGGACAGGGCTTCGCTGACTGCCTTTAAGTCCTGTGAAGTCCCCCGGTTCTGTCCAGCCCTCGTCCAGTCCTTCCGTTCTTCCTTTCGTATCTCCATGTACTTCATCAGCAGATTGGGAAGAAGTGTCGCTTCCTCCGCCGCTTTTTGTGCAAGCAGCTCTTTCCGTTTTTCTCCCAGCTCGGTAATCCAGCCTTTGAGGTTTTGGATAAGCTGCCGGATGGACTTCATCAGGCGGTTGGCGGCTCTGATTTCCCGGTTCAGGTTGCCGATATTCGTCTGGATACCACGCTTTTCCATCTGCCGGACAGCAGCCCCCTCATGGACAGTGGGGACAATATCAAGCCCCTGTCTGGCATAGGAACGCAAGTCCACACGCTCCGGACGGTCATTGGCTTCCAGATAGCGGTTCTGGATGACCTCCCATTCATGCCGCCAGATTTCGCAATACTTCTGGTCGTTCCAATCCACCGTATCCTCCTTGTGGCTTTTCCATCTGCCGGACGGAAGTTTTATCCGTTCCCCGTTTTCGTCAAGGTCATAAACCTTGCGGCTCTTGGGAAGCCATTTTCCATGTTCGTCCATTGCCCTCATAGTGAGCATGACATGGGCGTGGGGATTGTGTCCCGGCGGATGGGGGTCATGGATTGCAAAATCAGCAATCATGCCTTTGGAAACAAACTGCTGCTCACAAAACTCCCGTACAAGGACAGCGTACTGGTCAGGCGGTATCTCTCTGGGGATGGTAAGCACCCACCGCCTTGCAAGCTGGGAGTTCCATTGCTTCTCCACCGCTTCGGCGGCGTTCCATAAGGTATTGCGGTCTGCATATTCCTGTGGGGCATTTGCCGGGAGCAGGATTTCATTGTGGACGATACCACGCTTTTCCGGGTAGTGCTTCACTTGCTGGTCGTATTCACAGAACAGCTTTTCGCCGCTTTGGTAAGCAGCGGCGGCAACCGCAGACTGCCGCTGGCTGCGCTGAACAATCGTGATTTCGTTGTGTGGACAGGGCATTTCGTGTCCCTCCTTTCGGTAATTGGTGGATGGGGTGGCGTTTTACCACCTCATTTTGGGCAGAAAAAAAGCAGGAGACCTTTTTCAGATTTCCTGCTCGGTGTGCCGCTGTGTGGGCGGCGGGTATTTAGTTGTAAAAGTTCGGGGCAAGTTGACCCGATGTGTGTGGAATAACAAACTGGGAATTATTTAATTTTCTGTGTACCTAATTGTAATTGTTCAACTGCTATTTTTGCTTTATTGTCATCTTCCTTTTGAAGATTTTCTATTTCTGAACTCCGAATAGTCAAAATGATTTCGTCCCCCACCTGTAAATCATCAAGTGTTATATCTATAACATCTTGTGTATCATAATTACAATAAATCATAGGAATTTGGGAACAATCAATAAGGCAATCATCCCCTAAAACACCTTTTCCTACGGCGGACAAAAACTGCATATCCGAGCTGTTTAAGTCTGCATACCGGTCATTGGCCGCAATACGGTCTTCCATCTCGATGAAGTTATAGAATAAATCTGTTAACTGCTCATTGATAATCTTTGTACGCAACTACTTCTCCTGTCTGTCTTAACGGACCTTCTCAGCATCCCACTCCATTACGGATCCGGTCGCTGCATCAATCGTGAATTCGTATTCCGTTCCACCGTAGATGATCTTTCCTTCATATTCCGGGCGTCCGTCTTCATAATCAAGCTTCCATTCGTAGATATCCCTGTCTGTTGCACCGCTTACACGGTCAAGGGCTATTTTCTTTGCATCTGCCTCACTGACCGTAATGTTCTTGCTGTCTGCTCCCATCGTTTTTTCTTCATATGCGGAGCTGATGATCTCTCCGGTGTCTGCCGCAATCTCATAGTCATACTTGGCACCGCCTGCATACCATTCAATGTCATATACCTGACGTCCGTCTTCATAATCAAGCTTTGACTTGGTGATCGTTGCGTCCGCTGCCTTCACTCCGGCATGCTCCAGTGCAATCTTCTGTGCTGCTGCTTCATCCACGATTCCGATACCTGTTGCATTCTGTGCCGGTGCAGCGGCTGAGGTCTGTGCCTGGGCTGAGGTCTGTGCCGTAGTAGGGACAGTGGCGTCTGCTACCTCCGTCTGTGTCCCGGAAGCCTGTGCATTCTGTTCCTGGCTGCTCATTTCCATGACAGCTCCTGTCTCTGCATTGATCGTGTAGGCGTAGGCATACTCTCCGGAAGTAAATTCCACCTTATAGCAAACCACTCCCGCCACCTCACTTAAGGTTGTGGCTGAAATGTCTGCATCTGCCGCTTCAATATCCGCTGCTTTTAACGCCGCTTCCTGTGCCTCCTCCATAGGGATCATCAGTGTCTGCTCCTGGCTGCTTTGCTGCGGAATATTGGCTGCCGCATTGTCTCTGCATCCGGTCAGGGTCATTGCAAGTGCAAATGCCGCTCCGGTATAAATCCATTTCTTTATCATACTCTTTCTTATCCTCCATATCAGATTGGAATGCGTAAAGTGTAGCCGATATCCTGCCAGATTACAAGTGAAATTTTTGTGTACAGGGTATATTTATAAAAATCTAACAAATATAGTAACACTTGCAATACCGTAAATTGCTCCGCCCATGCCTCTTTTTACAGATTCCCTGATTGTCTCCATTTTGTATAACAAAAGGCAGCCCACTATGGACTACCCTGATAAAAATAAAAAGCAGCAAATCATTTGCTATGTATAGTGGCAGATGAAAAGTACTTTTATCATTATTTTATTTCTCCTTGTTTTGCCCCGGAATGCCCTGTTTTGCAAGGGTTTCTGGGATTCGTGTAGTTTGCTCTGAAATTACAGATTGTGGCAAACCAGAGCAGAACCCTGCAAGTTGTTACTACCTGTTAGTAGTAAAATCGGTAGTAAATGGGGAAATGTTACTACTAAGGTTTTGTTTTTTATTCCTATATAATCGTACCAAAAACAGAATATTAGTCGCAGCCAAATGCAATGCATAATCTGTGTATTCATCTGGTATAGTAATAATCTGATTTCCTTGTCCATGTCCAGCTACTTTATTTCTTACAACAGGTAATCCTGTTTCCAATGTTGTTCTTATACTTGTCAAATGCGCATTCATATAGCTTGGATAAAAACCATTGTTCTCTAAAATTGCAATAAGTTTCTGCGCAGTATCCTTGTTTTTATCATATGCATATCCTTGTTTATCACAAATGATTTTCATTGTGCTTTCAAACGCTTTCCCTGCCTCTAATATTGCATTTTTATTATCACCTTTTTGTCTTCTTTCATAAGCATTTCTGATTTCATCTTCAGCACCTTCGAAGCCTTCTTCAAACAATAATTTTAAAGCCGGTTTCACAGCTGTTTTATGTAAAAAGGTACTATCAATAGTAATAATCTGTGAATCAATGAACTCATACCCCAAATTATGCTGCTTAAATCGATAATTCAACTCGACAATCGCATGGTTTACTGCTCCATCTGCATCATAGTCATATTTATATTCTGGTTTTAACATACGTAGCTTTTTATCAATCAAATTAAAAAAATAATCTATTACATCCAAAAAATCCGTGTCATTGCTATTTGCAAAATAGCTTTCTATGCTTGATTTTCCGTGCCCTGCCTGCTGCCTATCATACTTCATTCCTTTCAAGCCTTTTTCTCTACAGTAGTTTGCTTCAAAAATATCCCATAAATTTTCATCACATGTTGAATACGGTTCTAAAATATCTTCTAAAATATAAAAAACCTGATTTCTAAAAGCTTGTGGAAAACTATTATATGTAAACACTTCCGGTTCTCCGTCTGCATTCTTAATTCTCTTTGATAATAACTCGTACATACCTTCTCCTTTATAACCTATTTTTTATTACATCCTCACGTTTCATTACTGTTGATACATTTTCTCCCTGTTTCACAGATTGCAAATCATCATGCAAAGACTTATGTGCCAATATGTTTAATTCATCAAACGGAGCTACTTGGCATCCATCCAAATAATTTGCAGTTCTCAAATTTGCCTTAGCCATAACATCCATATTTTTATTAAGTTCTCTCAAATCCATATTAAAATCTCCATATATTTTCTCGTCATACGAAGGGGAAAAAATTACCGTTCTTTCTATATGCACTTGCTCCCCCGTAACATTTTTCTTATATCGAATATCAATATTTATTTTAGGAAAAGCACTTGAACAAATTGTTGCACCCCAAAAAGCAACTCGCCCTTGTGTTGATTCATTTGGGTATAGTTCAATTTCTTTACCAAATAAAGCATCTAACTCTAATTCGTTTCTATCACCATTATTCTCAATTCTTTTTATTTCTATTAATACATCCTTTGCAGCACTTCTACCAGTATTAGTAACCCTTAAATACAATTCATCTTTCAGTTCAAACAATTTAAACGATAATAAAGGATCTAAACTCTTTAAATATTGTTTACTATTTTTGTGATTATAATATATTGATACAATAACAGTACTCAAAGATATAAATGCTGCAATAATTGAAATTACAGTCTGTATAGTAATTTTATCCATGTACATCACTCTCCTAAAAATATAATTGTCCGTGCACATATTATATCGTCATTTTCAAATTTTTTCTATAAAAAATACCTCAGATATAAATTATGTCGCTAATCCAATAATAAAATATTTTACTTTTTGTAAATATATCTGTAACAATTTCGTTATCCTACGTATTTTATAAACAATATCCTCTATGCAAAATTTCAATCCAATATATAATATTCACTATTTATTACAAATATCTTTTCTACTTTAAAGCACGTCTATTCGCTCACGTTTTTTCATATAATGTTACACCCTTCATATATTGTGTTATGTTATTTTTCAATAATTATAACCAATCCCAGAAGTCCCGATTTTTTATTCATTGAGAACAGGATGAATTTATCATGGTACAAATCCATTGCATAAGTTTGTGTAACTTTTTATTGTTTCCAAGAGTATTTTAAACTATAATGTAACCGAAGTTCAAAATCAGATAAAACAACAGATATATTAGGATATAAAGAAATCAGTGGTATCGGACAACTGATTTACCACCCTTTCCGATTCAAGAAATATGAACTTGATATTGATAAAAGCAATGATTATTGTGCAACACCATTTTGTCGCCCCGGATATGAACCCATCTTTCCTAAAGAAGATTTTCTTTCGGGACAGGGACTGCTTGCCAGCCTTTGCAATCTGGCAATGCAGATAAACAGCTTTGATAATAAAATTCCATATATGCAGCTCATCATGGAATGGTGTACAAATAATATGCATCCATATAATATTGATTTCATCTATTCTGAATTGAATGAATCGTTTGATATAAATAGCTTCGATGCAGAAATGGTAGAAAAAGACGGAACATTTGAGATTAACACCTTCTTATATGACCTTGGAAAATTATATAATGCAGTCATATTTTATGTTGCTCTCGAAGGTGTCTGTATTGCCGATGACGAAGCTACATATGATTTATCAAAAGGAGAAAAATACTTTGAGAGCTACTCTTTCTTTGATAAATATAAGCATCCTATCGTTGCAACACCGGATGACTTAGATTATGGGGAGGCAAAAGGAAATCTCATAGAAGAAATGCGAATTGATAATGAGTACATTAAAAATCATCCGGCAGAAAAACCACCAACCGGAGAATTTGCAACCACACCATATGACGATTACGATGAATTGCGGAATGTGCTTATTGACATCATTCCGGAATTTACCATGAAATTAAAGATAGATCCCCGCACTAACCGATTAGAATTTTCTACCGATATTAATTCTGTATTTGATATTGCATGGCTGACACTTGCAAGAATGCTTTCCGAATACCCTGCACCAGAAGATAAAGGCAAATCGGATAATCGTCCAGAAGGCATTATGATTCGTTGTCGAAACTGTGGTAAATTCATAATCCGAAAAAGTAACCGACAGGAATTTTGTGATGCCGAAGAATGCCAGAAGGTTCGAAATGCCCGAAAGCAAAAAGCCTATCGTGAGCGAAAAGCCATTGAAAAGGCTCAAAAAATCAAGAAAAAAGCACATTAATTTATATGATTTAGTGGAAAGGCAAATAGATTATTGTATCTAATGCCAGCCAGCTACATGCAATTATGTGCTATGATATTACATAAAATATGTTAAAAGACACCGGAATCCCCCCTATGCAATTTCGCGAAAAAACGTGTTTGATGGGGCATCGGTCTTTTGGATGAAAAGTAACAGAGATAATACTCCCCCCTGGGGTAAAGGAGGAAATAAAAATGGATTACGCATGGCTTGAAAACGGAGAATATTGGATTCAAGTTGAGGACATGAGAACATCAATCATGAGAGATGCTATTACAGCAAAGACTGAAGCTCAAACTGCAGAAGCATTTCAAAGACAGCTTTATTATTTTGTCAGATTACACATGGGTGTTGAACTTGATTTTAAACAAGAGACTCCTATAAAAGGAGGATTGACACACGATTTCGGTATATTAAAAAATAGAACATCCGGAAGAGGTCGACTAGATGCTGTCGTAAATAATCTTATTATCGAATACAAGAAACATTCAAAGCTCGAAAAAAAGAACGATCAAGATACCGCAACTAATCAGGTCAAGGACTATCTAAAAACTTTATTTACTAATGATGGAGTAAAATACAACGCAATTTTAACTGACGGAATTAAAATATCTTATTTTGGTTTCAATGGTGAAAAAATTGAATCTACTGCTTTTAAAAACATTGAAGCAAAGGACATTGATAGAATTATTCGTGCAATATTAACTAATAATTGCAAAAAATTTATTCCTGAAAATGTTTTAAAAGATTTTGCAGTAAACAGTGAAACAAATTCTATATCAAAAGAGCTTGCATGTGAACTTTATCAAAAACTTATAGTCAATCCAACTGGCAAAACAAATATGCTTTTTTCCGAATGGGAAAGTCTTATGCATTTATCATTCGATGACAATGGAAAAGGAAATGATATAGAGAAAAGACGTTCTGAGCTCTCTCTGATTTTCAGAGATAATATTATTAACCCCGTAAAAGAATATAAGGCATTATTTGCACTTCAAACAGCTTATGCAATCATAGTAAAACTTATTGCATGCAAAGTAATAGATAAACTTGAATATGGTACTTCTACCAAGAACTACTCCGACTTAACAAAAGTCACAGCAACAGAATTGCAAAATTTTTTAGAGAAACTTGAAGATGGTTATGTCTATAGAAGTAGCAATATAATAAACCTATTAGAGGGCGACTTCTTCTCATGGTATTCTGCAAAAGAACAATGGGATACCGATTTGTGGGAAACTATCATTAAAATAATCACGTGTATTGACGAGTATTCAACGTTTTCTTTTGAAATAATATACGAACCAGTAGACATTTTCAAAGATTTATATATGAGCATCATGCCAAAAACCGTTCGACACTCAATGGGCGAATATTTTACCCCTGCATGGCTAGCTGATTATGTTGTATCCGAAGGATTAAAACTTCAACCAAATAAGGATTGGAAAGCAATCGATCCATGTTGTGGTTCTGGAACATTCATTATCGCACTAATTAAAAAGATAGTCGGAAATGTAAACTTATATGAGCTCTCCGAAGATCAAAAACAATCCATTAAAAGAAAAATTCTTTCTAGAGTATATGGTATAGACATTAATCCGCTCTCTGTTCTATCTGCCAGAGTTGGATACTATCTAGCGCTTCGACCTTTTGGTGATATAAAAGACATAGAAATTCCTATTTATTTAGGAGATTCAGCCATTACACCAACGAGAGAAAACATTGAAGGTATTTCTTGCTATAAATATTCAATACGTAATAACAAAAAGTCCTTTGATGTAATATTACCTTCAAGATTCGTCGAACAAAAGATCTTTGGTAAAATAATGGCATCTTTACAAACTGCTGTGAAAACAAACAACGCTGAAATTCTTTATGAAATGATTGTTGGTCAACTATCCGATACCGAAAAAAATTCAAGGGATTTAATTACAGCTATTCAGTCAATGTCAAACGATTTAGTTGAACTTCATAAAAACAATTGGGATGGAATATGGATTAGAATCGCAACCAATTTCATGCTAATTGCTAGATTACAAGAATTTGATTTAATTGTTGGTAATCCACCATGGGTTAAATGGGAACATTTACCTTCAAATTATGCTTCCAAAATAAAAGAACTATGCAATATTAGGCACATTTTTTCCACAAGAGGACGCTTTGGTGGCACTCAGTTAAATATATGTGCACTCATTTCTAATGTAACTGCTACCAATTGGCTAACTAATACAGGTGTGCTCGCATTTCTAATGCCAGACAGTATTATGTCCCAAAATTCATACGAGGAATTTAGATATTTCTATCTTGATTATGAAGCAAAGGAAAGATTATTTCTGCAGAAGATAGATAAATGGGAAAAGCCACTTAAACCCTTTACTTGTGAAGATATTGTTGTATCACAAGATTTCAACACATACTATTATTCAAGGAAAGAAGTAGATTATAAAAAAGGCATTGATGTTACAACAATCTCTCGTACAAAAGGCATTCCAGATATTGTACTAAATAAAGAGACTTCCTTTGCCAAAGTAAAAAAACATCTTATCTTTGGCAAGAAAATCGCTGCTCAAATGTCCGATGCAACATCAGCATTTTCATATCTATCTGATGTACACGATTTTAGGAAAATAATAGGTGATTCAGCATATGAATACAGAACTGGAGTAGAATTTACACCTCAAGAATTATATATGCTTATAGGTATGGGGAAGTCTAGCACATCATCACACTATAGATTTATGAACAAAAAATTTACCCGTTCAAAGTATATTGTAGATGATATGCCCAAAAATGGTTGGGAACTCCCTACAGACCACATATATCCTATTGTGACAGGTCCTTCCTTGACACCATTTAGATGCAACTTGGAAAATGAATATTGTATACTTCCATACTTAGAGAATAAAACTGATGCGCCAATTGGTATATCTGAATTAATGACTTCAAATCCAGAATTATTTGAGTATCTTTTAAACCATCAAAACTTGATTGATAACCAATCTGATAAAAGTAAGGTAATGCGTCGTGGCGAAGAATTTTACGCTCTATCAAAAATAGGACCATATACTTTTTCAAAATATCTTGTTGCAGCACGTGATAACACCAAGTTTTGTGCTACTGTTATTGAGCCCCAAAACACACCATGGGGTGAAACAAAGCAATCAATTTGTGTCAAACACACCATGATAATCGGTCGAACAGTTGCAGGAAGATTCATAGAAAAAGATGAAGCGTATTATATTGCCGGTATTCTCAATAGTAATATTGTAATCCAATACATGCAAAGTACCTTTAAAAGCAATGGCTATAGTTTGAAAAAATCACATTTCTACTTACCTGAATTTGATCAAACAAATCCTTTGCACAAAGAAATTTGCAAATTAGCCAAAAAAGCTTCTAAACTAACAGACCAAGCAAAAATTGCTATAATTCAAAGTAAACTCTCAGATGTATACTTAAATCTATGTTCTTCTAGGTAAAATCGTAAAAGCCACAATCCCGGTAGTCTCCCTACCAAAGATTGTGGCTTTTTGTGTTCAGTTTTTTGTATGTATGCCATCGCTTAGTAGTCAATTACTACTAAGAACATCTCCCAATTTCTCTCTCTATTCTGCCGTACCCCCCATGAGCCTTAGTAGTCGAAACCGTAGTAATTCCAAGGCTTTCCGCCTTATTCTGCCCCGTGTTGCCCCAGTCTGCGAAGGTATGCATTATCATAAAACTGGAGTGCCGTGGCAGAT
>OHTH01000947.1_pt1 | contig 13467 bp, 10 predicted proteins | sample 1578831 | NCBI WGS metagenome assembly OHTH01 (sample SAMEA3879590, study PRJEB24766) | human gut metagenome | biome: human-associated habitat; feature: feces | place: USA | collected 1985/1987 | reverse complement strand
GCATCATTTCTGATGCTAAGATCTTGATTGGTCATCTTAACTTAATGACATTGCTGTGCGGCAGCCTTTTTCTTTTGCTTTATTTCTGGTGTATAATTCGCTATAATCGATATAGAATCTAAGACACAGGTACGGAAACGATAAAAAACGATGGAACATCAGACAGGGAGAAAACGATGGGGAAAAAGGAATGGAAGAAGATCAGACATGGAATCATCTTTTTTGTGATGGCATTTTTCAGTGCAATACCATTTGTGGTATATGGAAAAAATATTGATTCCCAAGAAACAATCCGTATTGGATATATTGATTATGGAGGGTTTATCGATCTGGACGAAAATGGGGAGTATACAGGATATGGCGTGGAATTGCTGGATAAGATCGCTGAGTATACCGGATGGAAGTACGAATATGTGTATGACACATGGGACAATGTCCTGAAAAAACTGGAGTCAGGTGAGATTGATATGATCTGTCAGGCGCAGAGAACACCGGAACGTGAGGAGAGATTCTTGCTTTCGAAGTATTGGGCGGGAACAGAAGCCTGTGTTCTTTATGCAAGAATGGATGATGACAGGTATTATTACAATGATTTTGAGGCTTTTAACGGCATCCGGGTGGCAGGACTGAAGGAAAGTTTTCAGAATGATGATCTGAAAGAATATGCTCAAAAGAATGATTTTTCGCTTGAGTTGAAAGAATACATGACGACAGAAGAATGTTTTCAGGCATTGGAGGAAGGTGCTGTGGATGCAGTCGTACAGGGATCGCTTGTCGGGATGGACGATTATAAGATTATCTGCCGGTTTGGAGCACAGCCATTTTATCTGATGGCAGGAAAGCAGAAGCAAAAGGTAATGGAGGATGCCGATTATGCGCTTGGAGAGATCACAGCGGATTATCCGACATTTTTAAGTGAACTGTACCAGAAGTATTATGGAGATACTTCTGCCATGGGGCTTGCATTTACAAGAGAAGAAATTGAATATATTAGGGCACAAAAACAGGTGAATATCGAATTTTACAGGGAAGGCCCGGTATATGTCTGGGGGGATGAGTTTAAGGTGGAAGAGGTGATTACGAATTTCCTGACCAATGCCATGAACCATGCGGCAGGAGAAAAAAAGATTACCATTCGTTTTCAAAAACATGACCATCTGGTACGCACGAGTGTGTTTAATACCGGTGACCCGATTCCCGAAGAGGATCTTGACAAGATCTGGGTGAAATTCTATAAAGTAGACAAAGCAAGAACACGTGAATATGGTGGAAGCGGAATCGGATTGTCCATTGTCAAGGCAATCATGGATTCTTTTCATCAGAAATGCGGTGCAGTCAATCACCCGGACGGTGTGGAGTTTTGGATGGAATTGGAGACCAATAATTAATGCAAAGAAAAGATTGTCTTATTTTTCAGAATATGATACCATAAAACATAGATTATAGGGCAAAAGTGACAAGAGGGTAAAAGAGTATGAAAAAGAAAATAAGTCTGCCTGTGATGGCAGTGTCAGCAATACTCCTGTTGGGAGGCTGTGGAACCCAGATGTATGATTTGTCAGAGGACGAAGAAAATCTGGTCGTGCAGTATTCGGCGCATATTCTTGCAAAGTATAATATTGAGCAGAAAGACGGAATGACAGCCGCTTCATCCGAAGAGACACAGGAAACACAAAAACAGGACAGCCAGATGCCGGAGAGCCAGAATACCCAGAGTGCGGACAACAACATGGCGTCAGATGCCACGGGAGAAACCCAGACACAGGAGATGGAGACGATGCCGATCGCCGAGGCAATCGGACATGCATCGGGTCTGACCGTTTCTTACAAAGGATGCAGGGTTCAGAATATCTATCAAGAGGGAGACTATTTTGCAGTAACTCCTGAGGATGGAAACAAACTTGTTGTGATGAAGTTTGAAATTAAAAATAAGGGGAAGAAAAAGGTCAGGCTGGATACAGAAAAACTCGGTATTACATTTTATGCATGTTTTGACGGAAAAAACAGGATAAAGGAGACTGCTTCGCTCGGAACCAGAAGTCTTTCCTCTTATGGGGAAACCATCAGGGGCGGAAAGAAGAAAACAGCGGTTTTACTGTTTCAGATTCCGAAAGACCAGGCTGATAAAATTTCGGGTGAGACACTGTATGCAGAAATAAAAGATACAATTTATTCTCTGAAATACAAATAAATGCCCCCAAATTTTACAAAATATGATATAATAAACATAAGGGATTACCAATACAGAAAAGTGCGGGAGGACGTATATGGATACAAATATTCTGTTAGAGTCAGGGACGAACGAATTAGAAATTTTAGAGTTTACATTAGGAGATAATCATTACGGAATCAACGTGGCAAAGATCAGGGAGATTTTGTCATACCAGAAGGTTACTCCTGTACCGAATACACATCCGAGCGTAGAAGGCATTTTTATGCCGCGCGAGGTGATGATTACGGTCATCAATCTGAAAAAGTGTCTTGGCATGGAGGATGATGGACAGGAAGGTCTGTTTATTATCACGAATTTTAATAAACTTGATGTGGCATTTCATGTGGATCAGGTGGTAGGAATTCACCGTGTATCATGGAATGAGATCATCAAACCGGATTCTACGATTAATGGAGAAGACGGAAGTGTTGCAACTGGTGTGATCAAGATGGACGGAAAACTGGTTGTTATTCTTGACTTTGAGGCAATTGTATCATCCATCAGTCCGGAAACCGGTCTCAGGGTCAATGATATTGAACAGATCGGGGAGAGAAGCCGGAGCGAGGATCCAATTCTGATTGCAGAGGATTCTCCGTTGCTGAGCAGTCTGATTACGGACTGCCTGAAAAAAGCAGGATACGAAAAACTGATTGTTACATGTAATGGACAGGAAGCATGGGACAAGATTCAGGAATTTGAAAAGGCGGGGACATTGGACGAGAACGTTCATTGTGTCATTACCGATATTGAAATGCCCCAGATGGACGGACATCGTCTTACGAAGCTGATCAAATCAGATGACAAACTGAAACATCTTCCGGTTATCATTTTCTCCTCTCTTGTAAATGAGGAAATGAGAAGAAAAGGGGAGTCGCTTGGTGCAGATGCACAGCTGACCAAACCTGAAATCGGAAGTCTTGTAGATGCCATTGATGAATTACTTGCAAAGAGAAACAAATAAATTCCGGCAAAACAGTAAGGGGTGTGATGGCTTCATCACATCCCTTTGCAGGTTTATGGAATAAACAGATGGAATGGAGAAAAACACATGGGAGACCACTCATCGGAAAATTATCTGGATCAATTATTAAATTCCATGCATGGAGAAGAAACGGAACATCCGAAGGAACAGCAGGCAGCAAAACAGGTTCTGAGAGATGATTTTGAAAAGCAATTGTTTGGAGAAGAAGAAACGAAGGAAAAGGCAAAAGCGAAAAATGAAGAAGATTTTTTGAGGGAGTTTGAGGAAGAACTGCTCAAGGAAGATATTCCGGAGTATACAGAGAGCCTGAATCAAAAAAAACAGGAAGAAAAAGCCACACAGATTGACGCTTCCCTGGATGATCTGCTCGATAATATTCCACAGGATGATTTTTCGACAGGGGATGCAGCAAAGGAAGAAGAAACCGGTTTTCAGGGGAAAAGTCCGTTGGAAACTGCAATACCACCCGATGAGGATGATTTCGAGGTGAATACACTTGATGATGCAGTCGGAACGTTTGACAGCAATCTGCCAAAAGAAGAGGATGGAGAACTGGATCTGTCAGGGCTTTCGGATTCGGATCTTATGGATATGCTTTCCGGAGATCAGGATTTATCGGATCTGGGGGATATGCTTTCTTCTGATCAAGATGGAAAACCTTTGGAAGAAACTGATTCCATCGGTGATTTTGCAAGATCGGAAATGAATCCACAGGAAGAAGAGGCAGATAAGATTCCAGAACTTACAGAGCAGGAAGACATACCGGCACAGGCAGAAGAAACCCCTTCCAATGGGAAAAATAAAAAAAAGAAAAAGAATAAGAAAGAGAAAAAAGAGAAAGAAGGCGGCTTCTGGCAGAAACTTTCCCGGATTATTTTCGGAGAGGATGATGAGGAAGAAAAGCAGGCGGTTGACATTGGAAATACACAGGGAGCGGATGTCAGTGAACTTTCGGAGGAAAACCAGCAGATCTTAAAGGAACTTGAAGGTACAGGCGGTGATGCCGGAAGGGAACCGGAAAAGAAAAAGGAAAAACCGAAAAAAGAGAAAAAACCGAAGAAAGAAAAGAAGCCAAAACAGCCAAAACCGCCGAAACCGAAAAAGGAGAAAAAACCTAAGGAAGTGGATAACACACCGCCGCTGCCAAAGAGACCGGTGATTGCGATTGTTCTTATGGCAGTGTCATTGTTTGCATTTGTCATGATTGTGACAAATCTTTTGGGGTATCAGGCAAACTTAAGTCAGGCAAAGGAAAAATATGAGCAGGGTTCTTATGTGGAGGCATACAGTAAGCTGCAGGGGCTTTCGATCAAGGAGCGCGATGAAAAGCTTTATCATCAGCTGGCAACTCTTGCTGCTGTCTCGGAAAAGTATCAGGCATATCTCGTATTTGATAATTACGGTTCAAAAATTGATGCACTTGATGCACTGGTATGTGCATATGGGCGTTATGACCTGAACCAGAAAAATGCCAAAGAGTATGGCTGTGAAGATCAGCTTGAGAAGATCGGAGGAAAGATTATCAAAGCACTGCTGAAAGATTATGATATGACAGGGGATGAGGCACTGGATATCTACCAGACCAGAAAGCGGGATGATTATACGGTAAAATTGCATCAGAAGCTGAAAGAACTTGGGCTGGGATAAAAAAATAGCAGAAAGTAAGGCAGGAGACTGTTAATTTAGGAGTAAGACCTATATGATTGCAATAATAGACTACAACGCTGGAAATTTAAAAAGCGTGGAAAAAGCATTGCATTTTCTCGGAGAAGACTGTGTGATCACACGTAATTTTCACGAGATTGAGACCGCAGACAAAGTGATTCTTCCGGGAGTCGGTGCATTTGGCGATGCGATGGAACAATTGAAAAAATACGAGCTGGACAAGGTGATTCATCAGGTGACAGCGGAAAATAAGCCATTTCTTGGCATCTGTCTGGGACTGCAGCTTCTCTTTGAGGGAAGCGATGAGAGTCAGGGTGTAGAGGGACTCCATGTGCTGGACGGACAGATTCTGCGGATTCCGGATCAGTCGGGACTTAAGATTCCGCACATCGGGTGGAATTCTCTGCATTTACAGAATGACGGAAGACTTTTTGCTGGGCTGGAGGAAAATCCGTATGTATATTTTGTACATTCCTATTATCTGAAAGCAGCGGATGAACAGATAGTGAAAGCAACCACACAGTACAGTACGACAATTCATGCATCGGTAGAATCCGGAAATACATTTGCATGTCAGTTCCATCCGGAAAAGAGCGGTACGGTTGGACTTTCGATTTTGAAAAATTTTGCAAAGCTGCAGGGAGGAAATGCATAGTGTTTACGAAGAGAATTATTCCTTGTCTGGATGTGAATGACGGACGTGTGGTAAAAGGCATTAACTTTGTGAATTTAAGAGATGCCGGAGATCCGGTAGAGGTCGCAGCAGCTTACGACAAGGCGGGCGCAGATGAAGTAGTCTTTCTGGATATTACCGCATCTTCCGATCACCGTGCAACGGTGGTAGACATGGTGCGTAAGGTTGCAGAGAAGGTGTTTATCCCGTTTACGGTAGGCGGTGGTATCCGTACGGTGGAGGATTTTAAGGTACTGCTTCGGGAAGGTGCCGACAAGATTTCCATTAATTCTTCCGCAATCAATACACCGGAGCTGATTGGAAATGCAGCGGACAAGTTTGGCAGCCAGTGTGTGGTAGTCGCCATTGATGCCAGACGAAGAGAGGATGGAAGTGGCTGGAATGTTTACAAAAACGGCGGTCGTATTGATACCGGGCTTGACGCTGTAGAATGGGCAATGAAAGCTAACAGACTTGGTGCGGGAGAAATTCTTCTGACCAGCATGGACTGCGATGGAACAAAGGCAGGGTATGATATTGAACTGACCAGACAGATTGCAGACAATGTTTCCATTCCAGTGATTGCATCCGGTGGTGCGGGCACAAAAGAACATTTTTATGAGGCCCTGACAGAGGGACATGCAGATGCAGCACTGGCAGCGTCCCTGTTTCATTATAAGGAGCTGGAGATCATGGATCTGAAAAACTATCTGGCAGACCGCGGTGTCTCCGTGCGTAGATAGGAGTGAATGAAATTATGGCAATGATAACAAACGACTGGCTTCCGGCAGTCCGTGAGGAATTCGCCAAACCATATTACCGGCAGCTGTATCAGTTTGTGAAAGAAGAGTATAGCCGCACGGTTGTGTATCCGCCGGCAGAGGATATTTTTAATGCACTGCATTTTACACCGCTTAGTGAGGTAAAAGTACTGATTCTGGGACAGGACCCGTATCACAATGAACATCAGGCACATGGTCTTTCGTTTTCTGTCCTTCCGGATCAGAAAGAAATTCCGCCATCTCTGCAGAATATTTATAAAGAACTGCAGGATGATCTGGGGTGTAAAATTCCAAACAACGGCTATCTGAAAAAATGGGCAGATCAGGGTGTACTGCTTTTGAATACCGTGCTTACGGTGCGGGCGCATCAGGCAAATTCCCATCAGGGAAGAGGATGGGAGCAGTTTACGGATGCGATCATTCAGGCAGTGAATGCGCAGGATCGTCCGATTGTGTATATGTTGTGGGGACGTCCGGCGCAGAGCAAAATACCGATGCTTACAAATCCAAAGCACCTGATCTTAAAGGCACCGCATCCAAGTCCGCTTTCCGCGTATCGCGGGTTCTTTGGATGCAGACATTTCAGTCAGGCAAATCAGTTTCTAAAAGAACATGGAATCGAGCCGATTGACTGGCAGATAGAAGACATTTAAGAAATTTCTTGATAAAAAGAGGAGTGCCCCATTGTCCAATGGACAATGGGGCGAATTATGAAAAAATAACAAGTTAGTAACTTTGCTTTCTTTTATGTTCTTATAATAGCATCTGATTGTGAATAAAATATGAACAAAACGAAAAGAAATTGTTATCTTTTCGTAATTATAACCAAAATACGGAAAAATACCACAAAAGTATTGTAAAAACAGTGAAAAAGCGATAGGATAAAAGAAAGAATTGTGTGAAAGAGGTGATACTATGAGAGGAATTTCGATGTATGATTCATCGTCAGTAAGTACTTTATTTTCCAGTCTGGGTTCTTCGAAAAGCACAGGAAGTGGCCTGTTTGGAATCAATTTAAGTGAGTATGCAAGTATTCGCAGTGGTTCTTATGGCAAATTAATGCGCTCTTATTTTTCAATGGATTCCACGAAGGGCACCTCGAAGTCGGATGACAGCACCAAAAATACGATCGAGGATCTGGCCACGACCACATCAACGTCAAAAGACAGTACCAAGACGCTGGCTGCGATTGAGTCCGATGCCAAGGAACTGACAGACTCTGCCAAGGCATTGTATACCCGCAGTAACAACAAGGTGTTTACAAAGGATTCCGGGGGCAGCTACGATACGGACAAGATCTACAAAGCAGTAAAGCGTTTTGCGGATGATTACAACTCCATGCTGGATACAGCCGGCAAGTCATCGACGAACCGCATTTCCCGGTCGGTAAGTTCTATGAAAAATGAGACTTCTTACAATGAGAAACCCTTAAAGGAAATAGGAATTACGGTCGATGAAAAGACCGGCAGGCTGTCGGTGGATGAGACAACGTTTAAGAGTGCGGACACAGAGAAAATAAAGAACCTGTTCAATGGAACCGGTTCCTACGCATACAGTGTGGCAACAAAGGCAGCCATGACAGAGTCCTATGCAAAGTCAGAAGCCGCAAAATCCAATACATATACGAAGAATGGCACGTATAATTACAATTATAACAGCGGAAATATTTTTACAGATATGTTTTAAATAGTTGAAAATGAGTTTTCGAAATGCAGGAAACCCTCTTTGCTGGACAGACCAGCAGAGAGGGTTTCCTGTTTTTACCAAACAGACAGAGGGTAACAGATTAATCATCTGCCTCCTCATCTGCAGTTGTATTGTATACCTGACGTTTTCTTGCCATAACATCACTTTCGAGATATTCGTCATAAGTAGAAACCTTGTCTACCATGCTTCCATCCGGAAGAAACTCGATGATGCGGTTCGCAGTTGTCTGTACGACCTGATGGTCACGGCAGGCAAACAGGATGACACCAGGGAATTTGATCATACCATTATTCAATGCGGTGATGGATTCCATATCCAGGTGGTCTGTCGGCTCATCAAAGATCAAAACGTTGCTTCCCATGATCATCATGCGGGAGAGAAGGACACGGACTTTTTCTCCACCGGAGAGGACACGCATCTTTTTTACACCATCTTCACCGGCAAAAAGCATACGGCCGAGGAAACCGCGGACATAAGTTGCGTCTTTGATCTCGGAGTATTGGGTCAGCCAGTCAACGATCAGCTCATCGGAATCAAAGATGGCGGTATTATCCTTCGGGAAATAAGACTGGCTTGTTGTAACTCCCCATTTGTAAGATCCTTCATCCGGTTCCATTTCCCCGGCGAGAATTTTAAACAATGTTGTCTTTGCAAGCTCATTTCCACCGACAAAGGCGATTTTGTCATCGTGTCCGACAATAAAGGAAATGTTGTCAAGAACTTTTACACCGTCAATGGTTTTACTGATTCCGTCTACGGTCAGAACTTCATTTCCGATTTCACGGTTTGGACGGAAATCAATGTACGGATATTTACGGCTGGAAGGACGGATGTCATCTAGCTGGATTTTTTCCAGGGCACGCTTACGGGAAGTTGCCTGCTTGGATTTGGAAGCATTTGCAGAGAAACGGGAGATAAACTCCTGCAGCTCTTTGATTTTTTCTTCCTTTTTCTTGTTGGCTTCTTTCATCTGACGGACAAGAAGCTGGCTGGATTCATACCAGAAATCGTAGTTTCCGGCATACAGCTGGATTTTGCCGTAATCCATGTCTGCAATGTTGGTGCAGACTTTGTTTAAGAAATAACGGTCATGGGATACCACGATGACTGTATTTTCAAAGTTGATCAAAAACTCCTCTAACCAGTTGATCGCATCGAGATCTAAGTGGTTGGTCGGCTCATCTAAAAGAAGGATGTCCGGATTACCGAACAATGCCTGTGCGAGTAAGACCTTGACTTTTAAAGGACCAGGCATATCGCCCATCAGTGTATAATGTTCTTCGGTCGGAATACCAAGACCGTTGAGAAGTGTTGCAGCGTCAGATTCTGCATTCCATCCGTCCATATCGGCAAACTCTGCTTCAAGTTCACTTGCACGGATGCCGTCCTCATCCGTAAAGTCTTCTTTCATGTAAATGGCGTCTTTTTCTTTCATAATGTCATAGAGGCGTTTGTTGCCCATGATGACAGTATCAAGAACCGTATATTCATCATATTTGAAGTGATCCTGCTGCAGGAAAGAAAGACGCTGTCCGGGCGTGATCGTAACATCACCTCCGGTTGGTTCTAACTGACCGGATAAAATTTTTAAAAAGGTGGACTTTCCGGCACCGTTTGCACCGATAAGACCGTAACAGTTTCCCTCAGTAAACTTAATATTGACGTCCTCGAACAGGGCTTTTTTGCCGATCCGAAGCGTAACGTTATTTGCACTGATCATAGTTGTTATTCTCCTGATTTGTTAATATTGATTGTGCGGATGCTGTTGCAAACCGCCATTATACCGTAATTGCACCAATTCGTATCATACTAGAAAAGTGGGGAGATTGCAACCGAAACTTCCTATTTTTATGGGAAAACACCAAGTTTTGGAAATTACATGGATTTTGGAAGAAGGATGATATATAATGAACGCAAGAGAGTCAACATGCCTGCATGATTGACGAACGGTGAATGGGATCATGTGCTGGTTCTGCGCATGATATAATGAACGCAAGAGAGTCAACATGCTTGAAAACAGGTTTTTACATACGCGAATGGAGAAAAAATGGAGAAGGAAAATAGAAAGGGACTGATCTATGAGTTTCCGATGGGGGTTGCAGTATTAAAAGGTGGACATTCATTGCAGATCGATATCGCAAATGCGGAGTTTATGAAGGCGATAGGACATGGGGAACAGGCGGAACCGGAGAGAAGCCGCGACTTTTACGACTGTGTTTATCTGCAGGATGCAGGTGTCTTTGAAGACATGATTGAAAAATGCCGGGAACAGAAAAGGGCGGAAGAGATCGAGGTAAGAATTATTTCAGGGCAGGGGCAGATCTGCTGGGTAAAATTCTGGTGCAGTATCTATTATTATAAGGATGCCGTGCCGTATTACCTTTTGATCTGTAAGAATACCAATGACAGGAAAGAACTGGAAGATGAGCTGCTTTTATTAAATGAACAGTATTCCATGTTAGAGGAAGTGACGGATGATGTACCTTTTGAGTACGATGTGAAAGGAAAAAGATTCCGGATTCCGCACAAATACCATATCAATGGACGTCTGCAAAAAGATGATCAGGATTATATGGAAATTGAAAAGTGGCTTGTTTTTATCCATAAAGATGAACAGACGTTATACCGGGAAGTGATTCAGAATGCATCCGAAAGGGAGATGTCAGGTTCATTTGACTACCGGATGAATACAGCCCTTGGAGGAGGAATACCACAATATTGCTGGTACCGGACTGTTTATCGGAGTATCCGTGGTACAAACGGAAAAATTTTAAAGATTATTGGAAGAAGTTATGATATCAGCTCAGACAGAAAGATACAGGAGCAGCTTTCCGAAGAGATGCGCAGAGATCCGCTGACGCATCTTTACAACAAAGTTGCGACCGGTGAGGAAGCGGAGAGAATACTGAAGGAGTATCCGGAAGGAACACATGTATTGTTTCTGATCGATATCGATAATTTTAAAAGTATTAACGATACGTTCGGACATACGGTGGGGGATACGGTGATTTCAGATATTGCATCGGCTTTGGAAGAACAGTTTCCGGATCATAAACTGGTGGGAAGAGTCGGCGGGGATGAATTTCTTGTACTGATGGATAATACGACTTTAAAACAGGCGGAACAAAAGGCAAAAGAACTCTGCAGACATGGAGAAAAGAAACTGGTCGGGGATGATGCGGTCATACATGTGACGATGAGTGTGGGACTTGCGGTGTCCGGGCAGGATGGAAATTGTTATACAGAGCTGTTCGATCAGGCAGACCGTGCAATGTACGCAATCAAGCGGAGTGGAAAAAGCAATTATGCATTTGCGGGGAAAAATAAGACGGTTCATACGAAACGCAATATTGATACCTGTGGGAAAGATGTGGATTATGAAAAAAAGCAGGGGATGGACAAAGAATTTTTAAATACGGCATTTTTGCTTTTATCTCATGCGAGAGATATGAATGGTTCCCTGAATGTGCTGCTTGAAAGAATCGGCAGGCGGTATCATCTGGATATGGTGGCAGTTTTTGAATATGATGAAAAAATTCCGCAGATGACGCTGACCAATTACTGGAGTACATTTGGACAGATTTATGAAAAAAATGTTATAAAGCCGATTCGTACCGAAGTTGTGGAAGCGGGCAGCGGAGATTTTGTCATACTGAATGATACGGATGAAACACACTATAAAAGATTGTCGCTTGAAAACTGGAATACAGGAGAAAACCGTATCACGCAGATTGCAGTAGCAAAATTTGAATATTCCGGCAGCAAGACAGGAGGATTGTATTTTGGTGTGCAAAACAGACAGAATTATTTTGAGAGTGCGGACAGAACAACGTTTTGTGAACTTGCCAGAGTAACATCCGTTTTTGTATCACTGCGCAATAAGTTAAGGGATGATCAGAAAGAAATCCGTCATCTGCAGGATCGTGACCAGCTTACCGGACTGTACAATTTAGAGGCGTTTAAATATAGACTGAAAAATATTTTAGCAGAAGCAAAACAGGGGCAGGAACACTATGCTCTCGTCCATATAGATATTGATAAGTTTTCATATGTAAATGAAAACTACGGACAACAGACCGGTGATGCCATCTTAAAAGATTTTGCTGGGGGTATACAGACAAATGAAAGAGTGCTTTTGGCATGCCGGATGTATTCTGACTATTTTATCCTCCTTTTAAAAGGAAAAGATCAGAGTGAAATAGAAAAACTCGTTGCATGGAGCACAGAACATTACGAGGAAAAATTAAAAAAACGTTATCCGTCCGGCACGCTGAGACTTTCGGTAGGAATTTGTCATATTGAAAATCTGAATGAAAAATTTGATACGATATTGGAGAGCGCAAATCTGGCGCGTAAACTGGTAAAAGAACAGGGTGGCTCCGGAATCTGTGTATATAAGGAAGAAATGCGCGCGAAACGCGATGATGCGATCCAGATTACAGGACGTTTTTATGGTGCCATGCAGCAAGGGGAACTTGAAGTTTATCTGCAGCCGAAATTTAATCTGGAAGAACGTAAAATATATGGGGCAGAAGCATTAGCAAGATGGCGTACAAAGACCGGTGAGATGATCATGCCGGGAAGATTTGTACCTCCGCTTGAGAACATCGGATATGTGGTGGATCTTGATTTTTACATTTATGAGCAGCTTCTGCGTGCGATGAAAAGATGGAAAAAGGCAGGAAAAGAACTGTTTACGATATCTACCAATTTTTCGAGACGCAACTTTGAAAGCGGTGGAAAAAATTTTGCCGGACGCTTAAAACGCATGGCGGATCATTATGGAATCGATCCGAAGTATATTGAGGTGGAAGTTACGGAGAGCGTTGTGGTAGAAAATGTAGATGAGTTAAAAAGGGTGCTTTCAGAACTTGAAAAATTCGGTTTCCGCATTGCGATCGATGATTTTGGAACAGGATACTCCTCGCTTGGCGTGCTGCTTGAGATACCGGCGGATGTGGTGAAAATCGATAAAAGTTTTACCGACCGCATTAATTTAAAAGAACAGCGGAATTTTGTTTCACAGATGGGAAACTTTATCCACTCTGCAAAAGAAGAAGTGATATTTGAAGGGATTGAAACGGAAGAGCAGCTTCAGTTTTTGCGTGGCTGTGGATTTTTGTACGGACAGGGATATTTATTTGACAGACCGATTCCACTGGAAGAATTTGAAAGAAAATATATGTGAGATTGCACTTGTTTTTGTACAGTCAAAGACCTTTTCTTTTGGTGAATTCTATGCTAAAATATGACTCAAGTCGATAAATTGTATCATTTTGTGCTTTTCACACAGGAGTATGGGGTGATGCAGTATCACATTTATTTTTTCAAAAATAAGGAGGAATAAGTAATGTCCAGAGCAAAACAGTCAATGGACGGTAATACAGCCGCAGCTCATGTAGCTTATGCGTTTACTGATGTTGCAGCTATTTACCCAATTACACCA
>OHTH01000912.1_pt1 | contig 14117 bp, 9 predicted proteins | sample 1578831 | NCBI WGS metagenome assembly OHTH01 (sample SAMEA3879590, study PRJEB24766) | human gut metagenome | biome: human-associated habitat; feature: feces | place: USA | collected 1985/1987 | reverse complement strand
CATTGTTTATTCCTTTCTGTTTTATCTCCATATTCTTTCTTTGTTCTATTCTATTCAAGAACCACCGCATTGTGGACGGCCTCCTTTGCATCCTTGCCCCAGGAAAACAGTGTTCACCAAATATAATCTGTATTTAATTATTTAAACTGAGCCAGACGTTCCTCTACCTGAGCCATCATCTGCTCATACTTTGCAAGCTTGTCCTTTTCCTCCTGAACCTTTTCAGGCTTTGCATTGTTTAAGAATTTCTCATTTGAGAGCATGCCCCTTGAGCGCGCAAGCTCCTTTGTAAGCTTATCCTTTTCTTTATTGAGTCTTTCCTTTTCCTTCTCGAAATCAACAAGGTCCTCAAGCGGCAGGTATGCAACCGCATCAGGTATCACTACTGATACAGCGTCATCTCCAATACCGGCCTTGCCCTGCTGTACTGTAATCTCGCTGGTAAATGCAAGATTTACATATACCTCCTTGTTGTCCTCGAATATCTTTCTGACTGACTCATCATCACTTGTGATGAAAAGCTTTGCCTTTCTTGAAGGTGGAACATCCATCTGTGTACGGACATTTCTGATACCCTTTACGAGGTCCTTGCAGTGCTCGATTGCTGCTTCCTCAGCCGGGAAATTCCACTCTTCCTTGTACTCAGGCCATTTAGAGAGCATGATGGTCTCCTCATCTGACTGAAGTGTGCAGAAGATTTCCTCTGTGATAAACGGCATATATGGATGAAGGAGCTTCAGTGCATTTACAAGTACTGTCTTAAGTGTCCAGAGTGCTGCATTTGCTGACTCCGGGTTTTCATCCTTCTTGTAGGTACGAACCTTTGCAATCTCGATATACCAGTCACAGAACTCATCCCAGATGAAGTCGTATACCTTTTGTACTGCGATTCCAAGCTCGAACTTGTCCATGTTTTCTGTGGCATCCTTTGCAAGAGTATTTACCCTTGAAAGAATCCACTTGTCTGCTGCATGAAGCTCATCAAGCTTTGGCTCTCTAAGCTCTACACCTTCAAGGTTCATCATGATAAATCTTGATGCATTCCATACCTTGTTGGCGAAGTTTCTTGAAGCCTCAACTCTCTCCCAGTAGAAACGCATATCATTTCCCGGTGCATTTCCTGTGATAAGTGTCAGACGAAGCGCATCTGCACCATACTTGTCGATAACCTCAAGCGGATCAATTCCGTTTCCTAGTGATTTACTCATCTTGCGGCCCTGTGAATCTCTTACGAGTCCATGGAAAAGCACTGTGTGGAATGGTGCCTTGCCCATCTGCTCATAGCCTGAGAAAATCATTCTGATTACCCAGAAGAAAATGATATCGTAGCCTGTTACGAGCACATCGTTTGGATAGAAATAGTCAAGATCCTCTGTCTTTTCAGGCCAGCCGAGTGTTGAGAATGGCCAGAGCGCTGATGAGAACCATGTATCAAGTGTATCAGGATCCTGTGTCCAGTGCTCCTTGCCACACTTAGGACATTTGCCAGGCTTTTCTATTGAAACTACCATCTCTCCACAGTCATCACAGTACCATGCAGGTATTCTGTGTCCCCACCAGAGCTGACGGCTGATGCACCAGTCGCGGATATTGTCTGTCCAGTTGAAGTATGTCTTGTCCATTCTTGAAGGAAGAAGCTTGATTTCTCCGTTCTTTACTCCCTCAACTGCAGGCTTGATCATCTCGTCCATCTTGACGAACCACTGCTGCTTGATCATTGGCTCAACTGTTGTGTGACAGCGGTCATGCACACCTACATTGTGTGAGTGTGGTACAACCTTTACTAAAAGGCCCTGCTCCTTAAGATCCTCAACCAGTGCCTTTCTGCACTCGTATCTGTCCATTCCGGCATATTTTCCGGCCTTTTCGTTCATTGTGGCATCATCATTGATTACAACGATTTCCTCTAAGCTGTGGCGTTTTCCTACCTCGAAATCGTTAGGGTCGTGTGCAGGTGTAATCTTTACACAGCCTGTTCCAAACTCTTTATCTACGTATGAATCTGCGATTACAGGAATCTCTCTGTCTGTGCATGGAAGCTTTAAGGTCTTTCCGATGATATCCTGATAACGCTCATCATCAGGGTTTACAGCTACTGCTGTATCTCCGAAAAGTGTCTCAGGACGTGTTGTTGCTATCTCTACGAATCTGCCTTCCTCGCCAACTACAGGATAGTTGATGTGCCAGAAGAAGCCGTCCTGCTCCTCATGCTCTACCTCTGCATCTGAAATAGATGTCTTACATACCGGACACCAGTTTACGATTCTTGAGCCCTTATAAATCCAGCCCTTCTTATAAAGCTTTGTAAATACCTCCTGTACTGCGTGTGAGCAGCCCTCATCCATGGTAAATCTCTCACGCTGCCAGTCTGCTGATGATCCAAGCTTACGAAGCTGCTTTACGATACGTCCGCCGTACTCTTTTCTCCAGTCCCAGCATTTCTCGAGGAACTCTTCTCTTGTAAGGTCTGCCTTGTTGATTCCCTGCTCTTTAAGTGCCTGGATGACCTTTACCTCTGTTGCGATGGATGCGTGGTCTGTTCCCGGCTGCCAGAGTGCATTGTAGCCCTGCATTCTCTTGTATCTGATAAGGATATCCTGCATGGTGTTGTCAAGGGCATGTCCCATGTGCAGCTGTCCTGTGATGTTTGGTGGTGGCATCACGATTGTGAATGGTTTTTTGCTGCGGTCTACCTCAGCATGGAAGTAGCCGTTGTCTTCCCACTTTTTGTAAAGACGATCCTCGATGTCCTTTGGATCGTAGGTTTTGTTTAGTTCTTTGCTCATGTTTTCCTCCTTTTATATGAATGACGCAAAAGCTTTGGGATGTTTTGCTGTTTTTCTTTTTATTTACTACGGGCGACCGATTGGATTGCATGCGCAAGCTTCCGGTATGGGTACATAAAAACGCCCTCCCGATCACTGACCGGAAGGGCGAATTAGCGCTGTACCACCTTCGTTTACATCGGAGCATATATATACATATAAACTCGAATGCCTCTTGTCCTGTAACGTGGACGAATCGGAAGAACTTATGTCAAATCTTGTTATATATAGATTTAACTTTCTGGGTTCTTCGGCTCAAAAGCTACCTTCCATGATTTCTGTCTTAAGCACCTTTCAGCCTGCCCAAAATGTATCACCATCTTACGGACCGGATGCTCTCTCTGAAAGCTTTCGTCATGTACTCCTCTTTCTTATGCCTTTAAATATTTTGCCTGTTTCTTTCTACAATATTAAAGTGCATTGGGTGATTTGTCAATATGATTTTTGCACAACATTCTTAGTTGCGACTATATCCACACCGGTTGCTGCAACATCGCTTAGCAGTACATCACCTATATGCACCGGTGCCTCTACCGTGATTTGGTTGATACACTCCATCACATCCATTATCTTTTCCTTTGGAATATCCTGTGCCGTCTTTACGGATACCATCGGTATTGTGCCATTTTTCACACAGACTGTGCTTGTCACAATTCGTGTCGGATGCGTCACTTCCTTTGCTCCGTAGTCTGCTCCGCGCTTACAGGTATTTCCGGTTACTGTGACATTTTCTCCATCTATTGTCACCTTAAGGGCACAGCCCAGAGGGCAGCCTATACATGTCAAATTTCTTTCTTCCATGATACTATGCCTCCTCAATCTTTATCGTAATTGTGCGGGGATTGTCTGTTTCAATGAGCTCCTTCTTCTTAAGCACTACCTGCTCCATCTCGCCCGGCGCCATAACTGGACGCTTGCGGTGCTGCAGCTGTTTATCATCCAGATATACTGCAATATAGCAATTCTTATACACAGCTCCCACTCGAAATCTTACCGTCACAGTATCATCCATTTGTGCAGTATTTATAGTGCTTGGGACAGTATATCTGACTCCGCCTGTAGCAGTTATCGATATTTCTTTGCCATCGCAACTCTTATCACCGCCGTTTTTTACATATTCTGCGGCATGGCGGCCTGCTGCTGTTGCTTCCTCTGACACATAATCCACGAGGTCGTGCACATGAAGCACATTTCCACAGGCAAATACACCCGGCACATTGGTCTCAAGGCTTTCGTTTACAACAGGTCCGCTTGTTACAGGATTGAGCTCTACACCTGCTGTTTTTGAAATCTCATTTTCCGGAATGAGTCCGCATGAGAGTAAAAGCGTATCGCACTCGTAAAACTCCTCTGTTCCCTCAATAGGCTTGTTATGCTCGTCAACCTGAGCGAGAGTGATGCCCTCCACACGCTCCCTGCCCTTTATATCAACCACTGTGTGGCTGAGCTTAAGCGGGATATTAAAATCATCAAGGCACTGCACAATATTACGCTTCAAGCCTCCTGAATACGGCATGAGTTCTGCAACCACCTGCACCTTGGCACCCTCCAAGGTCATTCTTCTTGCCATGATAAGACCGATATCTCCTGAGCCAAGTATTACTACCTTTCGTCCCGGCATGTATCCCTCTATATTCACCAGTCTCTGAGCTGTACCCGCCGAGAAAATTCCTGCCGGTCTGTAGCCGGGTATGTTAAGAGCACCTCTTGCTCTCTCCCTGCAGCCCATCGCAAGTATTACGGTCTTTGCAGCGATATGGAAAAGTCCGTCTGTGCGGTTCATAGCTGTAACTATTTTATCGTTTGCCTCATCTTTTATCTTTACATCATGCCTGTCATCTGCCCCGTTTTCGAACTCGTCACCTGTCGAGATGTCCATGACCATCGTATTCAGCCTGTACTCTATGCCAAGCTCTTTGACCTCTTTGATAAATCTGCCGGCATATTCAGGGCCTGTGAGTTCCTCCTTAAAGGTGTGCAGGCCAAAGCCATTGTGTATACACTGGTTTAATATGCCGCCAAGCTCGCAGTCTCTTTCCAGTATAAGTATTTTATCTATTTTATTTTTCTTAGCGGAAGCTGCTGCCGCAAGACCTGCCGGGCCGCCTCCTACTATCACAATATCGTAAAATTCCATATTGTCCCCCTATGTTAATCTGATATTAACCCAATATCAATCTTTCGTTACCTGTCTCTTTGAAGTAAGACAGACTATCCGCGATTCTTGCTCATTCCAACAACTATCTTTGACTTTCCACCGCTTTTAGTGATGTCAAGCTGCGAAATGCCTCTCTCCCTGGCGATAATCTCCATAGTTCTCGGAGAACAGAAGCCTGCCTGGCACCTGCCCATTCCGGCTCTGGTGCGTCTCTTCACACCATCAAGCGACTTTGCGCCTAACGGTCTGTTTACCGCATCCATTATCTCGCCCTCCGTAATCATCTCACAGCGGCAGATTATGTTACCATACTCAGGCTTTTCTTTTATCAGCTCTTTATACTCATCCTCTGAAAGCTTCTTTGGATTTAAAATACCTTTTCTTGTCTCGATAAAGTCCGCATTTTTAGAAGGCTTAAAAAGCCTCTCAACTATTGCTGCCACTCTCTCACCGATAGCCGGTGCACTTGATAAGCCCGGTGACTCTATACCTGCACAGTCCACAAAAAATGGTGCATCTTTAAGCTCCTCGATGATAAACTCATGTCCGTCCTCATGTGCACGGTTTCCTGCAAACGATGTTATAACCTGACGCATAGGAAGTGACGGCACCGAACGTGTGCCGGATGTCACAACATGCTCTAAGCCTGTTCTCGTTGTATTTGTACCATCCTTGTCCTCATGGTCATCTGCTGTAGGTCCGATTAAAATATTTCCGTGTACTGTCGGGGTTACGAGCACACCTTTGCCGTATTTGCCCGGGAGCTGAAAAATAGTCTTGTCAATGATACCTCCCGCAGCCCTGTCTAAAAGCTCGTACTCTCCGCGCCTTGGTGTAATATGTATTTTGTTTTCACTTACCATGTTGTGGAACACATCAGCATATACACCGGCTGCATTTACAACGCAGCGTGCATGAATTTCGCCATTTTGAGTGATGAGAATATAGCCTGTCTGCTCCTTTTGTATTGCCTTCACCTCTGTGTTAAATAAGAACTCCACACCATTTGCTGCTGCATTCTCAGCAAATGCGATATTCATGCCAAACGGACATACAATACCTCCTGTCGGGCAGTAAATAGCTGCCACAACTTCATCAGACAGATTCGGCTCCATCTCATGCGCTTCGCCTGAATCAAGAATTTTAAGTCCCGGCACCCCGTTTGCAATCCCCTGATTATAAAGCTCCTTAAGCCTTGGCATATCGTCATCGCTAAAGCACACTATCAGTGAACCGTTTCTTCGAAACTCAAAATCAAGCTTCTTCGAAAGCTCATCCATCATCTCATTTCCACGGAGATTCATCTGTGCCATAAGTGTACCGGTCTTACAATCAATTCCGGAATGGACAATAGCACTGTTTGCCTTTGAGGTGCCACAGCACACGTCCTCCTCCTTTTCCACCACGCAGATGGACAGGTTATATTTCGAAAGCTCTCTGGCACAGGCACTTCCCGATACTCCCGCTCCTATAATTACTACATCATACATGTTATTTTCTCCTACCAATTTCCATACATTGTTTAATTGCCGTATCACTAAGCTCATTTAAAACAATGCAAACATCAGCTATTATTCATCCTTCGCCCAGTTAAATGCGCAGGCGACAGCCTTTTTCCACATTTTAAGCTTCTTTTCTCTCAAATCAGCCGCTATCTCCGGCTCAAACACACGGTCAATAGCCCAGTTTCTCTTTATATCATCCTTGCTTTCCCAGTAGCCCACCGCAAGCCCTGCGAGGTACGCTGCGCCCATGGCTGTTGTCTCCACGCACACAGGCCTGTTGACCGGTGCATTGCTGATATCAGCCTGCATCTGCATGAGCAGATTATTGGCACTGGCGCCGCCGTCCACCTTAAGTGATGTGAGATTGATGCCCGAATCAGCCTTCATTGCCTCAAGCACATCATTTACCTGAAATGCCATTGATTCCAGAGTTGCCCTTATGACATGGTACTTGTTTACACCTCTCGTAAGCCCTACAATGGTTCCTCTGGCATACTGGTCCCAGTACGGTGCTCCAAGCCCTGTAAATGCCGGCACCACGTAGCAGCCGTTTGTGTCTTTTACCTTTCTCGCCATGTATTCTGAATCTGTTGAGGAATCGATAAATTTCATCTCATCGCGTAGCCACTGGATAGAGGCTCCCGCTACAAATATTGAGCCCTCCAGCGCATATACCACCTTGCCGTCTATGCCCCAGGCTATTGTGGTTACGAGTCCGTTCTTTGATGAAACAGGCATCTCACCTGTATTCATGAGAAGGAAGCAACCGGTGCCATATGTATTTTTGGCTTCTCCTGCCCTAAAGCAGGTCTGCCCAAAAAGTGCTGCCTGCTGGTCTCCTGCCGCCCCCGCGATAGGAATCGGTCCCCCGAAGTACACCGGATTCACCTCACCATACACACAGCTTGACGGCATAGGCTTTGGAAGCATGCTCTTTGGTATGTCAAGCTCCTTAAGTATCTCATCATCCCACTTTAAGGTATTGATATTAAACATCATGGTTCTTGAAGCATTGGAATAATCCGTGACATGCACCTGTCCCTGAGTGAGCTTCCATATAAGCCACGTCTCGACTGTTCCAAACAAAAGCTCGCCTCTTTCGGCTCTCTCCCTCGCTCCCGGCACATTGTCAAGGAGCCACTTGAGCTTAGTTGCCGAAAAATAAGCATCTATCACAAGCCCTGTCTTTTTTCTGAAGGTCCCGGTAAGCCCCTTTTCCTTCAGTGAATCCGCATACTCTGCCGTGCGTCTGCACTGCCATACTATCGCGTGATAAACCGGCTCACCTGTATTTTTGTCCCATACAATTGTGGTCTCTCTCTGGTTAGTAATGCCTATCGCACATATGTCGGCTGCCGTAGCCTGGATATTGGCCATTGCCTCCTTTGCCACCTCAAGCTGTGTTGCCCAGATTTCCTCTGCATCATGCTCCACCCAGCCCGGCTTTGGAAAAAACTGCGTAAATTCCTTCTGTGCCACACTGCACATCTCGCCCTTCTCATTGAAAAGTATACATCTGTTGCTGGTCGTGCCCGCATCTAATGCCATAATATACTTTGCCATGTAAAAATCCTCCAACTCTCTATATTTCCAGCTTTTTCCTTCTATCCTGCTACAGCTCTTCCTCTACCATGCTCTTCTCTCTGTTGAACGCATCATAGATACATGGAATTACTATAAGCGTAAGGATGGTTCCGTATACGAGACCTCCTATTATTGCGATTGCCATCGGCCTTATCATATCTGAGCCATCTCCGATACCTATCGCCGATGTAAACATTGCAAGTATGGTGGTCATCGCTGTCATCAGTATTGGACGAAGCCTTGTACGGCCTGCGTCTATGATTGCCTCATGCTTGCTCATGCCCTCTCTCCTGGCCTGATTGATGTAATCAATGAGCACGATTCCATTATTTACAATGAGACCTGCCAGCATGATAAAGCCAAGCATTGATATGATTCCAAGCTCATTTCCCGTGATGAAAAGAGCTATAAAGCCTCCTGTAAACGCAAGAGGTATACAGAACATGATAATAAACGGTGAAAGCAATGACTGGAACTGCGCCACCATGATAAGATAGATAAATATCACTGCAAGCACAAGCATAAGTCCAAGCTGACTCATTGACTCATTTATTGTCTCATCCTCGCCCTCCATGTCTATTGAATAACCATCAGGAATGCTAAGTTTATCAATTTTTGATTTAATTTTATTGCTTAGTAATGTTACATTATGGTTTTCATCAACCGCACCTGATACTGTAATATATCTGGTCTGAGCATCTCGGTGAATGGTACTCAGGGTCTGTCCCTGTGAAATAGTGCAGATATCACTGAGCGGAATCTCCTTTTCACTGCCATCATTATCCTTATAGGTAAATGTAAGGTTTTTGATGTCGTCCACAGTCACATCAGACTGCTCTGCAGATTGTAGGTATACCTCATAGTCCTTTATGTCGGTCGTAATGGTTGTTGCGCTCTTTTGAGATGATATCTCACCGGATACGAGCTGGTATACCTGAGCCACCGTATAGCCATACTTTGCTGCTTTTTCCTTATCCACAGTTATCTTAAGCTCATTGGTTGTATCGCCAAGACCGTCATCTATATCAGTCACACCATTTGTGTCCTTAAGGATATCTGCCACATCACCTGCAAGCTTCTGCAGCTTGTCTATATCATTACCCTTAATCCTGACAGAGAGACCACTTCCGAAAAACTCTGATGAGTCCATAGCTTGTGAAGATGCTGTTACCTTGCAGTCCAGATTCTTTGTGCGTTTTTCAATTTCATCTATTACCTTATCCGATGAAACATCCAACTTCTCATCAAGCAATATATACATGCTCACGCTGTTGCTTCCTGAGCTCATCAGGTTCATGGTCGAGCTGCCACCTGCTGTAGCTCCTATTGTGTCTATGCCCTTTATATCAGATATTTTGTCCATGACCTTATCAGACAGCCCTGTAAGCTGCTTGAAGTCAAGCTTTTCGTCATCCTTTGCCTCTATGGTAAGTGAAATCTGATTTGACTCCATGTCCATATCCATAAATGTCATTCCCCTTGACATGCAAAGTGCGCCACTGCCGACTAAAAGCACTACTGCTACAATAAATACCACCGGCTTAAATCTAAGACATATACCGAGCACATTTCCATACCAGTCCTTAAAACGGTCAAACCATGGATGCTTTATATCCTTCGTCTTTTTGAGCATGCCTGAAGCAATTGCCGGTACAAATGTGAGTGCCACTACAAGAGATGCCATAAGAGTAAACGCTACCGTAAGTGCCAGGTCTACAAAGAGCTGTCTCGTGATTCCATCAGTAAAAATGATTGGCGCGTACACACTTACCGTGGTAAGTGTAGAGGCAAAAATGGCTCCTGCCACCTGATTTGCACCCTCAACAGCCGCCTTCTTTACCGAATATCCCTCTCCCCTTAATCTGTAGATATTCTCGATTACTACGATTGAATTATCCACCAGCATTCCTATTCCAAGCACAAGTCCCGACATTGAAATGATATTTAAGGTGATATCCGTAAAATACATAAGCACCACTGCAACAATAACCGATAGAGGTATAGATGCTGCGATAACAAGCGTTGGCTTTATATCCTTTAAGAACAAAAGCAATACGAAAATAGCAAGTATTGCTCCCACTATCATATTCTGCATCACACTTTTTACAACCATGTCGATGTATACGCCCTGATTCATGAGCACTGTGGTGTGTAATCCGTCATTTTCCTTTTCCAGCGAATCAAGCTTGTCCAAAAGACGGTCTGTGACGTCTCCTGTAGAGTAGCCGGTCTGCTTCTCCATGGAGAGCATTATTCCGGGATTACCGTTGACTATCGCATATGTCTCATCCGAGTTGTCAGTCATCTCAACATCTGCCACATCACCGACATGAATAGGAGCTATTCCATCAAGCTTCATATCCATAAGCACTAGATTTGTTAAATCATCAATTGATTTTACCTCATCTCCCACCTGTACTATGTACTGCGTGCCATTTGAATCATTTACATAGCCTGCAGGCATATCAAAGTTCTGTGCGACGAGCAGCTGCGAGAGTGAGTCAATTGTTAAAACTGCATTTAAGTTTGACTTGTCAAGCGCATCATCCTTACTCTTTTCAAGCTCCTTCTTTGAGCTGTCAAGAGATGCCGCTGCTGTTGCAAGCTGTGCCGACTGCTGTCCTATGCTTATAGAGCTGATGGCTGCCTGACTGTTTAGATTATCATAGGCATCTAAAAGTGCTGTCTCTCCTTGTGCTATCTGGTCAAGCCCGCTTTGGCACTGCTCTATACCTGTATTCACCTGAATGAGAGTCTGTGCTATCGCTGACGCTGCCGCAGGCAGATCATCTGCTGTGTTTACGGTGATTCCAAGCGCCGAGAGACCTGAAAACTGTGCTGCAATCTGCTTATCAACCTGCTCAAGCTGCGCTTTGAGTGCTGTGCCCGCTTCACCCGGTGCATTTGCGCCCTCTTTGAGTGACGGAATTGTCTTTGTATATGTATCACTATTCATGAAGTCTGAAAGAGCTGACTGAATTGTTTCAAGCTGGCTCTTCTGCTCATTTAAGCTTGAAAGTGTACTCTCTAGCTGAGTCTTCTGCTCTGCAAGCTTTGCCTTTTGCTCCTTTAGCGTATCCACTCCCGCGCTCATCTGATCCGATGCAGATGTGATTGCGTTTTGTCCGCTCTCTATCTTTGCGCTTGCATCATCCATCTGACTTTTTGCATCGTCAAATTTCTTTGAAACGGCATTATTTATTTTCTCATTGAGCGCATCTATCTTGGCCTGATTCATCGTAACCTGTATCTGCTCGGTGAGCTCACCTGTCGCAGTCACTGATGCAACTCCCTCTGTACTCTCAATTGCAGGCTTAAGTGTGTTTTCCACAAAGTCTGTGATTTCTGACTTGCTTTTCCCATCCATATCCACAGCAGTCATCATAATTGGAAGCATGTCCGGATTTATCTTCATAATGGTCGGATTACCCACTCCATCCTTCCAGCCAGCCTTGACCTGATCTATTTTCTGCTGCATCTCTATCACTACAGAATCCATGTTGGCATTCTGCTCATACTCGCATGTCACCAGAGAATAGCTGTTATATGACATTGAGCTTACGTTTTTGATATTGGACGTAGTTGCCATAGCTGCTTCAAGCGGCGCAGTGACATCGCTCTCCACCTCCTGTGGACTTGCTCCCATATCTGTTGTCACGATAAGTGCATACTGAAAGCTCATATCCGGCAGCAGATCTGTCGTCATCCTGCCAAGCGATACAACACCAAGTACTATTACCAGCAGTACTCCTACAAGTACAGTAAAAGGCTTTTTTACACTATATCTTGATATCATCTGACCCCTCCTTCTTCTTTTCCTTGATAATGTCCTGCCTTAGTTTGATAGACATTGTGATTACTGCGATTTTCACAATAAATTTAATTCGCTGTTATACTTTTATTATACAATGTTGCGGATTGCAACTCAATTGGTTTATACTTTTTTAAGAGTTTTTAACAATAAAAAAAGACACCCAATTATACGATTAATATAATTCGATGTCCTTAAATGTCTTTTAATATCTTTTATTTATTTCAGCTTCAAATGCCCTCTTCCTCAATCTCATCCTCATCATCATTGATACCTGCAACAGCACTTGTAACGGCTCCGATTACAGCGACCAGCGCAAAGATGATAACTAAAAAAATAACTATAAAGAATGCTACTAAAAAACCTGTATCTGTCATATAATTTACCCCCATAGCTGTCTCACAGCTTCTTTAAAATATAGTTTTAGTTTAACACACTTGTCTGTAAATAACAATATCGTAAAGGGCTAAATTATTGACTAAATATTGACTAAAATATTGATTTATGAAATTGCTCAGTCCTTGATCTGCATACCGTTTGCATCCATATGATAGCCTTCAGTCATGATCAGCTTTGATACCGGAACTATCTCATAGCCCATGTCCTGCAGCTTCGTGAGCATCTCATCGAGTGCCTGCGAGGTGTATTTTGCGCCTAGATGGCAGAGTATTATCGAGCCACAATCCAGGCTTTTGTGATTGCACACTGTATCTATAATGTTTTGCACACCATAGTTTTTCCAGTCGAGTGAATCCACATCCCACTGGATTGGATAATAGTCACAGCCATACACTGTGTCAATCAGTTCATTGTTGTACGAGCCGTATGGCGGTCTGAATACCTTCATATCCTTTCCGGTCAGCTCCTTGACCTTTTTGTGCACATCCATTATCTCTGTCTTCATCTCGCCTGCAGTGATTGTTGCCATATCATAGTGGTGCTCACTGTGATTTCCGGGCTCATGCCCTTTTTCAACCAGCGTCTTTACACATTCAGGGTTATCACTCACAAAACCTCCTGTCATAAAAAATGTAGCCTTTACGTTGTGCTTGTCAAGTGTCTCCATCATACTGTCAAAATCCTCTGCTCCCCAGGCACAGTCAAATGAAAGGGCTATCTTTTTTTCTGTTGTCTGAACCGAATATACAGGCAGCTTTCTGTCCCCGAACTGACTCACAGCACTGCTAAGTGTCTCCATCACCTCTATATTTTTCAGCTGTGATATGTCATACTCTCTGCCATATAAAGCGCCTGTAATAAGAAGCGCCGACAGCAGCACTCCAAAAAGGAATCTGTGTCGGCGTTTCTTTCGTTTTGTCCCATTATGTAGTTTTGTATTTTGCATGTATGCTCTGTATTCACTCATGCTATATACTATTCTTTATTATCACAAATTATGAATAATGAAATAACTCTATTTCAGTTCTTCTGCCCTTCCGATAAACTCAAGCACTACCTCAATCGACTGATGCGCAGCCTTCTCCGCAAATGTCTGGTAGTCTGTCTCGCCGCCATCTCCGTCTGATATTGAGCGAAGAATGGCAAATGGCACCTTGTTCACATAGCACACATGACCGATGCTGCCTCCCTCCATCTCTGCAGCAATTGCATCAAAGGTATTCGAAATATAATCCTTCTGCTCCTTTGTGGCAATAAACTGATCTCCTGTTGCGATATTGCCCTTTTTATAGTGGATATTCCTGTCAGCTAAGCATGAGCACATAAGCTCCACCATTTTTGTATCTGCCGGAAGCAGAATCATGTTGATGCCTGAGAGAAGTCCCTTCGGGTCTCCGATTGGCGATGTATCCATATCGTGCTGCAGCACGTTTGTGGCTACTGCCACATCAAGCACATTTAAGTCCTTTGTCAAAGTTCCTGCCACTCCGATATTGACAATCATATCTACATCATATTTCAAAATCATGGCCTCTGCACATATTGCCGCAAATACCTTTCCTATTCCGCATTTTGCCGCAACAACATACTGATCACCGATTTTACCCTCAACAAACTCCACTCCGCTGTAAACCTCTGTCTGTGTGTCTGTCATCTGAGCCTTTAAGTCATCGACCTCCATCTGCATTGCACCAATTACACCAATTTTCATCTATACTTCTACTCCTTTTCTTTTACTGTGGATAAGTAAATTCCATATTTGTCTGTTCCTTCAAAGCCTCTAAATACTTCTTTGCCAATTCTGTATTTCCCTCACGATACTTCTGCCAGGTTCC
>OHTH01000909.1_pt1 | contig 14205 bp, 18 predicted proteins | sample 1578831 | NCBI WGS metagenome assembly OHTH01 (sample SAMEA3879590, study PRJEB24766) | human gut metagenome | biome: human-associated habitat; feature: feces | place: USA | collected 1985/1987 | reverse complement strand
GTAAGCAAAGATAGCTAATTTTAAAACTTACCAACCAGATATTTCCGCTGAGCCAGAATTGTCAGGGCAGAAAGTATTGCCGGAAAGATATACTGTGAGTCAATCATAGTTAAAAGGATTTGGTAAGGCCATTAATGAAAAATCCTTGAATTTCAATGAAATTCAAGGATTACATCATTTTTAAAAGTGGTGCCACCAGCAACCGAAAGTTGGTTTGTATGGCACTATTTCTCAATAAGTTATATCTTTATCACGATGTTAGTCCCTTGAATAAGATTTTCACAGCTTTGCACCGTTCGACATCAGTTTGTATCTTGGGTACGATTTCTGAGTGCAAAGATACAACTAATATTAGAATTTCAAATATTATCCTTTTATTTGTTCTCTAAAAGACTTACCTATATCCATTATTAACTTGTCATATTTTTCTTTTGTCCTTCTATTTTTATTGATGGTGTTTTGTGCATCTGCTTTAGATATTATTTGTTGAACTTGTTCTCCACCTTCAATTTGTATTCTTATATCTATAAGCTTTAATTTTCCGAATTGGAATTGTTCAAATTGTTCTATAAGTTGAATTAATTTCTCATAATGTTCTTCTTCTATTAATAGAAGATTATCGCTAATAGCATTACGAGTAAGCCTGATTTGTTCACTGAAAGATGGTATTTGATTAGGGTCTGCTTTTTGCCATAACAAATCAGCTTGTCGTTTTGTATATAGTAGAACTTTCCATAAATCATTATACAATTCAAATTGTTTCTCCGAATATCTGAGAAACTGGGATTTTGCTTTCTCTAATTCATTTTTTGTATTTTCCAATTCAGAAGCATACTTTGTTTTTATCACTTCTAATTCTTTTTCATGTTTATTATTATAAGCGTCTAATAATCTAGTTGAAAGGAAATTTCCAAACCATTTAGATAGTGCAATAATAACAACACTTGAACCACCGATTGAGACAATGAAGGCTGTTACTAACTTTACATATTCTATCATTTCCATATTTTAATAATATAATCCGTTATTCTGCATCCAAGTATTAATACTATCAGGGTCAATACTGCCAAATAAGTATTTGTTCTTTGATAAAAAACCAACTCGTTGCCCTCTTAAATATATGATAGGTGGAGTGGATGTATATGGATTATAAGGGCTTAAAGAAGAGTAAGGACTACCATAAGCTGAATACTGATTCTTAAATGAAGTAGCGGAATAGATACTACCATACAAACCATATTCATAGGAAATGGAATCTATATCGTATCTATTAAGAGAAAGTTTTCCTAAGAATTGCCCGTCACTAGCAATTAAAAAGGATTCACATCTTGCAATTCTATTATTGAAATCATTTATATTCATATATTTATTTTTTTATGATATATTGTTGTAATGGACTATTAGGTTTGTTAGGTATAGTCATAGAAAGAATGCCTACTTCTAAAAGTGGATTTATGATATTTTTTTTAAATCTACTTCGGTTTGTTTGTCCTACAAGTTTCATTATTTCTTGAATAGAATGGGGTTCTGAGCAATACGAAATTATTTGTTCCGCTATAGATGTATAACGTATATCCAGCTTAGGACATTCTTGGGACAAGCTTGGGACATTTATTATTTCATTTTTGATACTAATTCCTCTTTTAAATACAGCTGTAAACATCCCCTCTGTGTGAAATTCCGGTTCGGGAAGATTCGCTTCCCTCATGGCTTCTTGCATACGAGGAATACCAGATGCAACTCTTTCGACCAAGTGCATACGGGTAAATAACCCGAATATTAGTGGGTTACGTGTCATGCTTTTATGCCCGAAATTTTTAGCTACAATAGGCAAAAGTCCTCCGGGATTGGAAATCTCTACCCGGTCGTCAAACATTTCTATCATAATGCTTGCACCTTGTTCATAGTAATCACGGTGCGACAGGGCGTTTATAATGGCTTCTTTAAATACAGTCAGAGGTATTTCCCAAATTTCCTCTCTTGGTCCTGCTCCCTCTATTTTATAAGCTACTTGCAGTTTGCTTTCCAGCCAAGACATTGCCTGTAAATACTGTTGATACAATGAACCTCCGAAAGTTTTATCATCTATAATATAGACTTTATTTGTTCCCTTGAAAAGAACACATCTTGTAACAGCATGTGGAAACTTTCGTTCAGGTTGTTTGCCGAAGAACATCGCTGCACCATTTTTTGCCGTTCCATTCTCGGTAAACAGTTCCAAGTTTTCAAATATTTGTTTGTCGGGTGTGGACGGACTTAGTTTTGCTTCTGTTCGGAAATCTTTAATCATCTGTTCATCTGCATCTGTGTAGATATTGAACCAATGGCAGGGTATATGGTCGAAGAAGATTTTGTTACACTCCTGAAAGAAGCTGCGCATTTCTTCGGCTGTGCGAAGTTTCTGTGAGTTTGCCCCCTCACGGACATAGATAGAACCGGAAAATATATAAGGTTTATCCTTGCCGGACGGAACATCAATCACCCAAACAGTTTTATTCACAATATTTACGGAATACAATTCACAGTGGAGTGCAGGAGATATTTCGCTGATAGAACCTTGAATAGCAGAACGCTTATCGTTTTCTAAGTTAGTATCTACCACTTGTCCGTTATCATCTACTCCAATAAGCAAATATCCTCCGTCTGCATTGGCAAAAGCACATATTTCCTCTGTCAGTTCACGCACCTTTGAGGGAACACGGACTTTAAATTCCACATTGTAGCCCTCTCCGCTATCAATGAGTGATTGTATGTTTTCTGTATTTAACATGAAGTCCTATTATAGTTCTGCAAAGTTAGTCAATTTGTTGGATGTCTCAACATACTATCACATTCATTTTCAAAAGAAAATTGGCAAATTCTTGCTTTTTAAGAAATAAGAGATTACTTTTGCATCGATTTTTAAAATTATTCCGATGAAAGTACGCTAATTCTATTCATACAAACATTCTTCAATAAGGGTATCTTATTGTGTATTAGTGTACTTATTTCCAACATAACAACTTGTTAAGAGTTTTCCAGTATCCATGGGATAAGATTTGTGTTTGTAGTGAATAGTTCTATTTCTACTCGTTAGTAAGTATATTCATTAACAAACATTGTAACAAAGAATGCCTGTGAAAAGATTCTTGGAAACAAAGTTATTCAAGCTACTTACATATTCTATTAGTGATAGAAAAATAAATTCGTCTGAATTATCTGTAGCTTATGATGATTTTGTACGGCAGCTATTCTTATTTTGTCAAAATGAACAAGATATAATACTATTGTACTTTACTATTAATTATACCATAGCCGAAATCAAAGAATTGAATGTGCGATTAGAATTCGAATACGATAATTCTTTATTTGATATACGATTATTATTATCAAAATTGTCAAGTATATTAGATTCAACCTTTAAGATTGTGCAATTTCGATTAGAAAATCCCAATATCTTTATGCAGAATGAAGAAAATAGTTTTGTGTCCGATGTTTATTTAGCTAATGATGTCGATATGATTGATATAATGGAATTGATATGTGGCCTTTTTTATTCACATTCAGTGAGGAATAGAGTCGGAAACCCTGTAAATTTTTCTGATTTAACACGTGTTTTTGAAAAAGGCATGAATTTTAAGTTTGCAGACATTTATAAAAAAAGAGATGACGTTTTTAAGCGTAAAACTACAAAATTGACGGAATTTCTAAATGAGTTAATTATTGCGATTAAAATAGAAAGTAAAAATAGAGGATATTTATAGTCAGTAATATGGAATACAGAATTAGGGAATTAAAAGTTTCAGAAATTCGGCTTTTGAGGACATTTCTTTATGAAGCAATCTATCAGCCAAGTAACAGGGATAAACTACCCGTTAACATTATTGATACTCCTGAATTATATCTATATATTAAAGACTGGGGTAAGGCTAATGATTATTGTTTGGTATTAGAAATTGCGAATATAACTGTTGGGGCTATATGGATTCGGTTTTTAAAAAACGGATATGGATATATAAATGATACTATACCTGAACTTTGCATGTCTTTGCTAAAAGATTTTCGAAATCAAGGTTTGGGTAGTTTATTAATTAAGAGAATGCTTGATGATATAAAGTCATTAGGTTATAGGCATATATCGTTGAGTGTTTCAAAAGATAATTATGCAGCTGGCTGGTATAGAAAGTTAGGCTTCAAAGTTTATAAAGAACAAAAAGAAGATTATATAATGATAGTTGATTTATAGAGACTTAATCCTATAATATAGGGGAGTAGATAATCTATTACCCTATATTTTAATCTTTGTTTTCCCGAACTTTGCTTCATCAATCGATTGACAGACCATAATGTATAATCAGAAAAATGAAGCAATCATGTATATAGAGAATGACGATTTCAGCGTATGGATGCAGAAGCTGTACGCTAAACTGGAAGAACTCTGCAAGGATGTACGGGTACTGCGCAATGCCGACAGGGTGCTGCCCGAAGATGACAACCTGCTGGATAATCAGGACTTGTGCCTGCTGTTCAAAGTAAGCATCAAGACCCTGCAACGCTACCGGGCTATCGGTGCGCTGCCGTACTTCACAATCAGCGGAAAAGTGTACTACAAGGCTTCCGATGTCCGGGAGTTCATCAAGGAGCGGTTCAGCGTCACCACGCTGCGCCAGTTCGAGAAAGAACACTGCACGAAGAAAAAGAAGTGAATTAAAAAGCCGGGGCGGTTCTGCCCCGGCTTCGCTTTGGGTTTATGGTTTGCCCAGCTTGTCGGCTTGATCTCTTAGCTGCTCGGCTTGTTCGTTCAACAGCCTTGCCCGTTCCAACGCTTCCGCCTGCTTCCTGCTGCGGTATTCAAAGCCTTTCACCGAATCGGTCAGGCTTCGGATGAAAGCGTTGTCCCGTTCCCGGCTGAACTTCGTTTCCAGCAAATCAAGGCTGCTGCCGTCTGCCTTTCCTTTCATCAGGATATAGCGGTATTTTATATCGTTGTCCTGTAACCGCTGCATTCTTTGTATAAACCGCACATTCAATGCAAGCGACACAAGACAAATGATTATCCCTGCTGAAAGAAGAAAGAACTTGGGTTTCAAATAGGGAGTTACCCGGTATGTCAGTTTGCCGTACCATGAAACGGGCGTTATTTCTCCGGCTGGTGTATCATCAGCCGGGAACAACACCTTTAACCGCTCCTTGAAATATCGGTGCGAGGTCACGATAAGCCCCTTTATATCTTCAAGGTCTTGTTTTTGGTTCTCGGACTGCCCTTTTCCGATACTGCCGATTTGGTTTAGAATCTCCCGCACCGTGTTTTCATGAATGCCGGATTTGCCCTGCATATCCGAAATGCGCTGTTCGATAACGTCCAGTCGGTTAATCGTTTCCTCCCGGCTGGCTGGCGTTACCTGCCTTTCCTGCCGTTCTTTCAGTTCCGTAACCATGGAGAGAAGCCCCTCCAAAATTAAGTTATTTTCCATGTTCCTATAATTTTAAGTGTCGTTTCTTTTTCTTCTTTTTTCTTTCACCGGGATTGTCGGGCGTATCATCAGCCAGAGAGGATGAAGCGGAGAACAGACCGCCCAAGCCTGCCAGTAACGGACTGTCGGCTTTGCCCGGTGTCTGTGCTGGTTCCTGAACAGGTGCGGAAACTATCTGCCTATTGTTTCCGGCAGTGTTCAGCCCCACATCCCCGAAACATTTATCCAGCTTGGAGAAACTGAAACTACGGTCTATCTCCGAACCTTTGAACGTGTATTCACCTTTGGAAAAGGATATGCCCTGTATCTCGCTTGTCTGCCCCTTGTATTTGAACTGGATAGTAATACCCTTTTCCGCTAACCGCCCCTGTAACTGCTGCCAGTTCTTGGACTTCCCGGATTCATTTTTTACAGCGTTGTAAATCTCGTATTTGGATTTGTCCGGTTCTCTCAAACGGTGCTGCTTTACATGCTCCTTGCCTTTAGCGAAATAAAGCCCGTGTTTGGCTTTCAGCTTCTTGCATACCTGCTCGTTGCGGTACATGTCGTTCCTGTCCGAAATGGTCTTGCCGTTGTTGTCTATACGGTTGAACACGATATGCACGTGCGGGTGTTCCCGGTCTTGGTGGCGCACGATGATATACTGCGTATCGGTGATTTTCATTTCACGCATGTACTCCTGCGCAAGCTGTATCATTTTCCCGTCTGTCAGCTTGGGTGCGTCCACCGGGGAATAGCTTAGCGCAATATGTCCGACAGGCTTTTTCAGGTCGGGGTTCATTCCGGCTTGCAGTATGAAACTGCGTATGATGTCCCGGCTGCTTTCCGTCAATACTCCCTCCGCATGAAGCAAAGCAGCCTGTTCCTTGCCGAGTACATAGTTCACGCAGCCTTTAAATCCGCTTCCCTTTTTTATTTTTCCAATCATCCGACAACTGGTTAATGATTTCAACAATCCTGTTTTTGAGTTTTACCAGTTCCACCGCCACCAGTGCGAACCCTCCGGCATTCGCCCGGTGCGCCAACTGATTGATGTTGTTGGCTTCCCCTGCCAGCTTGCGGATAGTGTCCGCATCCTGCCTGTTCAGCCGGGGCGTTACCTCTGCCGAAACAACCGCCTGCCGGACGTACTCGCTGACGCACAGCCCGGTTTCGGCGGCTCGCTTTCTGATTGCGTAGAACTGTAACTCGGTCAGCTTCGTGCTGACTACCCGGTTCTGCTTGTCTATCCGGCTTTTTGCCGGGCGACCTCCCGTTTTGTTCTTTATCTCTGTCATAGTTTTTTGCTTTTAGCTGGTATCTTAAAAATTGCGACCAACGGGAGAAATTTTCTTTGCTGTCAGGCAAAGCAAGGTGTTTCGGTTTACCGAAACATAACCTTGCTCTCCCTAATCACACAGCCTGCCGTCGGTTCATGCCGCCAGCCTTGCAGGTCACATCCTTAGCCCTCTCTTTCTTTTTTCACCCGGATTTTGTCTGTTATCATGCTCCGGCTGGGGCTTGTCGGTAACTGTCAAATCTTGGGATTGCTTCACTTTAAGGCTACGCAGATAGTCGTTCAGGTCATTGTGACCGCTGTACAGGTGTGATGCGTCACGTACACGCCATTTGTATTCCTGCCTTATGGCTTCAACCGCTTTCCTCCCGGCTTCGTCATTGTCAAGCATACAATGTATATGCCCGTAACCAGCCAGCGGATATAAGGCTTTATCCGTGTTGGCGGTGGAGTTCAGGATAACGTAGTCCTGCCAGTCGGTGCAGGGTATATCCGGGCTTTTCTGTTGCCGGATAGTGAGGAATGAGAGGAAATCCAAAAAGCCCTCGAACACGAAACAGGTATCTCTCGGCTCTCCCTGCTGCCGTATATGGGTGATGTCTTTCGATGTGCTGCCCTTGAAACGGGGATTGCGAAGCTCGTAACCTCCTGAATCATTCCTGAACGCCAGCGCAAAATAAGGCTTGCCACCGATGCGGTAATACATTTCCTGCACGTATGGGGATGCCGTTCCGGGGGAAATCCCCCTTTCCTGCAAATAGCGTATGAGTGCCGGATTCTGTAACGGCTGTATTCTGCGTATCTCTATCGGGCTGGCTGCCTGCCTTTTCGTGTCCCTTTCGGGCAGTTCTTTCCCGTGAAAGGAAAAAGAGGCGGTGTCGCCCTGTTCCAGTCGGCAGATAGCACCGTAGGCGTTGCACTGGTGTTGCTTCATTACAAGGTCGATGAGCGTCCCGCCCTCACCAGTTCCGTAGTCACACCATAAATTGGCGTTATAATCCACCTTGAAACTTGGCGTGTTGTCCTCCCGTAAGGGGCTGCGGTACATCCCGTAGCTTCCCTTTTCCTTGGCTGGCTGGATTCCCAAAGAGTTCAGGTAATCTTTGATACTGATATTGTTGGCTTCCTTGTAGGTCATAATCTTTATTTTTTTATTTAACGATAGTAATAATGAAGCAAGAAGCGAGTAAGAAGAAGTACGGGACACTACTACATCTATCTTTTTCTTTTTCAACGGATTGTAGTACATGTAGTAACATAGTAATTATTTATCCTTTAAAAAAGGAATAAATATATTCTATATATTATATTGCCGTTTTTTCTTTTTCCCGGATTTTCCAAAAGTTTGGGATTCTATCTTACTTCATACTACATAATTGGTAAACTGTTGTTTATTAAATCATTATGTGTATATCAGACAATATGTAGAAGCTACTACATTCCGGTTCTACCCGTAATCATCCCCTGTACGGGAAGCCGGAACGGGCTTTATCCTGTACCCATATACCGGATAATGGTTATTGTTGATGCGCTTCTGTACCCGCTTGAAACCGATTTTCCGCAATGATTCGCCCAGCCTTTTTTCGGATAGCTGGACGGGGGATATATTACGCAGGTATGCGAGTACCTGTGCCGTTGTCATGAAGAACAGGGCTTCTTCCTCCTCTGTCGGCTTCTCAAAGTATTGTGTCAGCATCTCAAACTCGATTGTCTGTACCTCAAATTCCGCATTTGTCAGGTGCAGTTCTTCAATCTCCGCATCATTGAACCAGTAGCGCACGCCCTGACGGTACAAGTACATGATTTCGGAATAGACGTTATCCATGCGGATGCTTTCTGCCGTGGGCTTGTCTATGTGCAGCACCTCGAACGGCAAAAAACGCCTGCTGCCTGTCGGGTCGGTCAGGAACTCGTTGCCGTTCACCGAAGCCATGAAGCTGGCGAGGTGCGGGTATTCCTCGATGTAAATATCATACGGTCTGCGGTACTTCACCGCCGGAGTGGTGATAAGATTCTTCAATGCGTTCTCGTTCTGCTTGTTGAGTTCCTTTAGCTGGTCGTCAATGTTGATGAATAGGTATTCGGCTATCAGTGTCAGGATATCTTTGCCCTGCGGGTCTATCTTCCCGGTGAACAGGTAGTTCTTAAGCGGTGTCGGGCAAAGGTTGTCCAGCCACCACGATTTGAATTGTCCCTGCCTGTCCCCGGTCAGTACCAAACAGGTATGGTTCTGACATCCCGTGTCGTTCATCGCGTTGGCTACCACACCGATAAGCCATTTCGTGAAATATTCCTCCCATTTGCCGGGGTTGGCTACCTGTACCGTGTTCAGAAGCCTGCCGATATGCCCGTGTTCGGCAGGATTAAGTAAGGGCAGGGCGTTGAAATACTCCTGTATGGGGTGAGCCTTTCTTGCGAAGTCGCTTTCCAGTATCATGCGTATGTTGTCGGTTGAGGTGGCTATGTCAGCCGTTGCGTCCAGCCTGCGCCTGAAAGTGTTCAGGGCGAATTTTGTAACGGGCTGGTACAAGTCCGAAGAACCCGCAGCCCGGTATTCCGTCCGGCTCTTTACGGTGTTGAACCGGAAATCGTACAGGACGTTCAACAGGCTTTCGATGCGCTCGTTCTTCGACTGCCAGCCCTCGATATGCCGTGTTTCATCACCTCTTTTCTTTTTCATCGGGAAGTCTGTTAGAAGCCGGGACATACTGCTGCTGCATCCACTTTTTGAGTTCCTCCATGTCGAAACGCAGGGTACGCCCACGCTTGACGCAGGGTATCAGTCCCTTGCTGGCTAAATGATACAGGTAATTGACCGAATACCCGGTTATGCCGCTGGCAACGGATATTTTGACTAACACAGGCTCTTTTCCGTCCTGCCGTTCTTCGGGCTGTGCGCCCATGACCGGGGCAATCATCTTTTCGATGTTCTCCAGCCGTTTGAAAATTTCTTCGAAAGGATTATTCATAGGTGCTTGTTTTTTGAATTAGCACCACAAATAAAATAAGAAAAATCGGTAAAAAACAAAGCGTCAGCCGTTTGGAATCGCTTTGCTGCGCTCTGCACCAAATTAATGTCGGTAAATAGAAAACGGCTTTGTGTTCATTACCTTACTTAATAAGTAAGTGGGGGAAACCGGGATTTCTGTTCTCTTATTGTTTCTTTCCTGCTCGTTTGGGGCAGTGGTGGACATTTTTGGACACGCAAGGTCATTTGCGGACAGAAAGAAACAACCTGTCATTCAGTCTTATATATTTGCACCAGTGAAGAAAAACGGAGTATTGATAATAATAAATATATCGGTTATGGAAATAGTGACGATTGAAAAGAAAACTTTTGAATTTTGGAAACAGAGGTTTGAAAATTTTGTGGGGCGTGTGGATGCGCTCTGTGTGCCTTTACGCAGGAAGCGTGACAAATGGCTGGATAACTGCGAGACCTGCCGTTTGCTGAATGTTTCAGCCCGGACGATGCAGACCTACCGTGACACGGGGAAACTGCCTTATTCGCAGATTAACAATAAGATTTACTATAAGGCTTCGGACGTGGAAACATTTCTGCTTAGCCAAGTAAGGGACAATTCTAAAAAGTAGGCGTATGGATTTGATAACGAAAGATTCCGAAACCACGCTGGTACTGTTTTCCTCCCTTGACAGGGTGCTGGAAAATGTGGAGTACGTGGTAATGAACTATCGCCCGGTATTGAACGGTGAACACTACTTGACGGGCGAGGAAGTGTGCAGACGGCTTTGCATCAGCAAACGAACGTTGCAGGATTACAGGGACACGGGACTGCTGGGATATGTGCAGCTTCCGGGAAAAATCATCTACCGGGAAAGCGAGATTTTAGACCTGCTGGAAAGGTATTACAGAAAATGAAATCTTGAAAACGTGAAATCTTGTTTTCTGTATTTATTGTTTGATTAATTAAAAGCCAGCAATCATGGTTTCTTGAAAACTATGTTGCTGGCTTCTTCATGTTTATGCGGATAGTCTTTTCAATATCTTGTTAATTTTGAATTTTTATGAATGCTTTCCCATTTTGATTCTCTATAATTTTCATTGCAGGTGTTGATGAAAATGTATGAGTTGTAGCATGAAACACAGACAGAACTAAATCTTGTAATTGAGAGTCTTTTTCAAGATATTCTATTTTTAACCCTTTTGATTCTGCTTTTTCACGGGATATATGGCGACCATGACTTTTAAAGTTATCGTGATTAGCCAAAAAAGATGCTATATTCTCTATAATAGGAGCTTTGACATCTGGAGCTTCTGTTTTGAACATGAATCTATTAAGCCAATCTCTAATTAAGTTTTCAGACATTTTGATATAATTTTCACATTGTGTAATGACAGAAGGACCATATTGATTAAGTAATATAGCCCATGCTTGTTTATTGGGTTCGTTTACTTCTTGTAATGCTTTATAGAATTGGTCAATTATTGCTTTTGCTGGATTACTTGTGGGACCGTTAGGACTATTAATAATCAACTGTGGGTCTACGGGACCTATATTAGAATGTTTTCCCATGACAATACTAGCTCCTGAACATGCAATCATTGTGGCAGCAGACATTGCTATTTGGGGAATAATAACTCTTACTTCAGGAAATTGAGCATGCAAATATTCGACAATACCTTCTGCTGCTTCGGGAGAACCTCCCGGACTGTGTATAATTAAATCTACAGGCTTTTTTTCAAGTCCGTATGAAACTTCCATCATTCCTTGCACATCTTCCTCTGTTACCGAAAGTAATTCGGGAGCTCCACCTTTTTGGGTAAAAGCAGTTGCGTACAAAATAATATTTCTGTTTGTATATTTAGATAGTTCAGAAAGGTATTTGCGTCGAATAAAATCAAAAGGAGCAGAATTCCCTTGGGCACTTTCGACTTTTAATTCTGTTAATATTTCACTCCATGTTGGCATAATTGATTCGGTTTAGATTTAATGTTATATTCAATTGAAGAATTTGCAGAAACAGTGTCACTGACGGTTTTATAACGAGTTCCACTAGTTATTTCCCATTTTTGTTTTTCTTGCTCTTGCAATATTTGATATATCGCAGGATTATTTACTTTTAAGTTTTCTATGATTCTGTTCATGGCTGTTATAACGATTACTTTAAATGCAAATATAGGCCTTTTTCCTTTTAAAAGTTTACAATTCAGCATTAAAGTTGCTGAAAAATGATATTTTTCTCTCTACGTATTGCATATCCCTTAGTATCGTTTGGTCTAATACCTTTGCGTAGTGCTGCGTCATTCGGGTGGATGAATGCCCCAGCATTTTAGCCACGTTCGGCAGTGACACGTTGTTAGCCAGCGCAATAACCGAAGCGAAACTGTGCCGGGCTGTGTGCGTGGTCAGGTTCTTTTTAATACCGCAAAGGTCGGCAATCTCTTTCAGGTAGCTGTTCATCTTCTGATTGCAGGGAACGGGCAACAAAGTTCCTTTATCCATGCAGTAGGGGTTATCCTTATACTTTTCAAGTATCTGTTTGGGAATGCTCAAAAGCGGGATGTTACAGAGGTTGTTTGTCTTTTCACGGGGTTTCACTATCCACAGGTTGCCGTTGCTGTCCTCTGAAACGTGTTCGGGGCGTAAGTTATACACGTCTATGAATGCCAGCCCGGTATATACGCAGAAGATAAAAACATCCCGTACCAGTTCCAGCCGTTCAATCCTGAACTCTTTCTGCCATATCCGGTTTATCTCGGCTTGGCTTAGGAACTGTTTGTTTACCTCCACCTCGTGAAACTTGATTCCTGCAAACGGGTTCTTTGTCAGCCACTCGTTGGCAATGGCAAGGTTTATCACTTTCTTAAAACATTTCATGTACCGGATAACGGTATTCTGTGCGCAATGCTTCTCCGTCTTTAGGTATAAATCGAATTTGCGTACCAGTTCCCCGTTTACCTCACGCAGTAACATATCATCTACCTTGTAATCCCGTTTAACCAGTTCCATGAGGTATTTAAGGCAATTGTCGTAACGTCTTACGGTGATGTCGGCATAGTCTGTCCCGATTAGCTTCCGGCAGTTGTCATTATGTTCCTTGAATACATTATACAATGTCTTGAAAGTTTCGTCCTTTCCCTGATAGCGGTTCACTATGGCACGTGCGGAGATAATCTTTCCCTCCAGTTCCAAGTCTTGGTAAATCTGATAGAATTTCACACGCAGGGCGTCAATGTAATGGTTAAGTTCTACGGAGTTTCGGTCTTTGCCTGTCGACTTCTCTTTTTCCTGCGACCAAAGTGGGACTTTTACACTCCGCTTTAGTTGAAGTTCCACGTATAGGCGGTCATAAGTGACACGCACACGCACGGGTGCTTCCCCGTTTTTTAACAGTTTGCTACGCTTGATGAAGAACAACACGCTGAATCTTTTTCTTTCCATACGGCTCAATTTTTAATGATACAAAGTTAGGAAATCGAACCGAGAACCTGGTTATGTAAAATAGATCAACGTGCTGTAAAAAAACGAAGTAGCACTTGTGCTGTGTAACATTTTAGGCTTTCTAAAACCGTCCCCCGAATAAGGACGTGCCGTCTGCTTCAATCCCACTTATTTTGCCTATTCTTGGAAATGAAAAATCCCTGAACTTGTTTGAAATTCAGGGATTTACATCGTTTTTCTTTTCTTAAAAGTGGTGCCACCAGGAATCGAACCTTTTATTTCGGTTTATTCTAAACCCCTGATTGACTGCACATTTACTACTTTATCTTTTATGAAAGCCATTGAATTAACACTACACTAAATTCATCGCTTTTCGTAATTGTCTTTACAATCATCATCTCTTTGACAATGTAAAGGTAGATAAAAAGTTCGATTTCCGCAAATGTCAATAGGGATTTTTATGAAATATTTTTTGCTCAAACCTGATAATGTTCCTAAAAGATGGCTAAGAGCCTGTCTAAATCTTACTCAATTCTATTTTGAGAGTTTTATCCAATATCTTTCAGCCATAGGCTGTAGCCTGTCTCTTATTACCTTCATCACAGTATCGAAATCAAGCGCCTCTTTCCATTGAATTTTTCTAAGAAAAGCCTTCCAACAGCTTATGCGTGCCCCGTCTGTAGCAAAACTATCCGTAAACAGTTGCAAATCGGGGTTGTATGCAAGTCCTCGATTGTCGAACGTCGCTTCGATGGCGTCATACAAAGCGTCGTCATTCAAATTTCTCTTCGTCAGGAGCTGATAACAGTCAAAGAAATCTTTCATGCGACTGTTGAGAACATCACGATCTATCATCGTATGGAACTTCTCGGCAATAACGGTTTCTAAAGAATATGCCTGTATATTCACAGAAGGGATATCCGATAAAAGCAGAGGAAAGTCTATAGTTGTTGGATGTGGAATGACGACATCACCAAAGCCAATATCTACAGACATATTATAAGCTATGGTATCCATATGGGCAGTAAAATAGAATCTTGTACCAAAATATTTCTTTTCGACTGTGATCGGT
>OHTH01000876.1_pt1 | contig 14892 bp, 13 predicted proteins | sample 1578831 | NCBI WGS metagenome assembly OHTH01 (sample SAMEA3879590, study PRJEB24766) | human gut metagenome | biome: human-associated habitat; feature: feces | place: USA | collected 1985/1987 | reverse complement strand
TCAGAAGAAGTCGCAGAAAAAGCATATCAGCAGGGCGAGGAAGCCGGCAAAGAAATCGGTCAACGCCACACCGTCATCGCCGAACTCCAGTCCGAATCCAGATAACAGAAAAACATAATGAATCATGACAAAGAAACCATTTTTTAAAGGATGGTTTCTTTTTTTTAAGTTCATTTAAGGTTCGCCTGATAAGATATGCGCAAAGGAAAGGAGACACTTATGGCAGATCAGATGATATTTAAAAGGTGTGAGATCAAATATATGTTGGATATCACGCAGGCGGAACTGTTAAAAAATCAAATGAAACAGTACATGACCGCAGACGAGCATGGAGTGAGTACAATATGCAGTCTCTACTTTGATACACCGGACTATCTGCTGATCCAAAGATCAATGGAACACCCGGTTTATAAAGAAAAACTGAGATTGAGAAGTTACGGCACGGCAGACAAGGACACGACCGTTTTTGTGGAACTGAAAAAGAAGTATGAGTCTGTTGTATACAAAAGAAGAATTGCAATGACGGAGGACGAGGCAGAACGTTACCTGCTTTTTCATGAAAAAGTAAAAGACACACAGATCACCAGAGAAATCGATTACTGTCTGAAAAATTATAAAAAGCTGGCTCCGGCAGTGATGCTTTCCTATGAGAGAGAAGCTTTTTATGCGAAGGACGATCACGAGTTCCGGATCACGTTTGATCAGAACATTCTCTGGAGAAATTACGATCTTTCTCTCTGTAAAGGAATTTACGGAGAAGCAATTTTAGATAAAAATAAAGTGCTTATGGAAGTGAAAACGGCGGGCGCAATACCGCTCTGGATGGTTCATTTTCTGACAGAAAATCAGATTTACAAAACGTCATTTTCCAAATATGCGACCGCCTACCGCACGATTTATGCGAGAGAGCAGAGAAGAAGCTGTCCACCGGAAAATTTCTTTGTGTTTACCGGAGATGAGGTTGTGTAGCAGGCAATAAAATGTTAAAAAAGAAATGGAGAAATTAATATGTTAAACAATTTATTTACAGGAATTTTTGATACAGCAGGTGCGGCGGTGATTTACGTGCCGGATTTTTTGCTCTGTATTGTGGTGTCACTGCTGATCGGGGCATTCATCACATGGGTTTACACTTATAAAAGCCGCTATACGACAAGCTTTGCAGTGACACTCGCAATGCTTCCGGCAATCGTTTGCATTGTTATCATGATGGTAAACGGAAATGTAGGTGCCGGAGTGGCTGTGGCAGGAGCATTTTCGCTTGTACGTTTCCGTTCTGTGCCGGGAACTGCAAAAGAGATCGGAACTATTTTTCTTGCAATGGCGGCAGGACTGATCGCAGGGATGGGGTATCTTGGATTTGCAGTACTGTTTTCACTCATTATGGGAGCCGTGATGTTTGTGTTAAATGTGACCGGATTCGGTGTAAAAAAAGCAGAAGTAAGAGAAAAAACACTTCGTATCACAATCCCGGAGGATTTAAATTACGGAGCAGCATTTGATGATCTTTTTGAAAAATATTTATCATCCTGTGAAGTAGTCGCTGTGAAAACCTCCAATATGGGAAGTCTTTACAAACTTACCTATCATGTGACGTTAAAAGACAATGCGGAAGAGAAAACATTTCTCGATGAATTGAGATGCAGAAACGGAAATCTGGAAATCAGTATGATGAGACAGGAGGCAAATGTCAATGAGTTATAGAAGAAAAAAACTGTTGGCATTGTTTTGTGCTACGGCATTATCCATGACGGCAGTGGCAGGCTGTACAGGGGCAAAGAGCAGTACTGGCAATGTTGTTTCCTCGGAAACAGAAACAAATGCAGAAGAAACATCAGCACAGAGTGAAGCAGGAACTTTTTCAAGTGCAGATATGTTTACTGAGCGGGATCTGGCAGGAACCTATGAGGAGAGTGGGGCAGTTTATGTCACACTTTCCGATGATGGTATCACAGGGGAAACGGATGGCGTTGCAATCAATGGACAGACGATGACAATCACGGCAGAAGGGACATATATTTTTTCCGGAACACTGTCGGAAGGACAGATTGTGGTGGATGCAGATAATGCGAAAGTGCAGATCGTATTTGATAATGTGGACATTACCTGTGCTTCAAGTGCAGCAGTGTATGTAAAAAGCGCAGAGAAAGTATTTGTAACGCTTGCAGAAGGATCGCAGAATACGCTTCGCAATACGGATGAGTATGTTGCGATTGACGACAACAACATTGATGCCGTGATTTTTGCAAAATCAGACCTTACGTTAAACGGCACTGGAAGTCTGACGATCATATCAGCAGAAGGACATGGAATTGTATCCAAAGATGATCTGAAAATCATAGGCGGTACATACGATATCACAGCAGCAGGGCACGCATTATCGGGAAAAGACAGTGTGCGTATCGCAGATGGAACCTTTATTTTAACCGCAGAAAAAGATGGCATTCATGCGGAAAATGCAGATGATGAAGAAAAGGGCTATATTTATATTGCAGATGGTGATTTTACGATTACAAGTGATGGCGATGGCATGGACGCTTCCAATATCGTGCAGATCGAGGATGGAACACTTGACATCACAGCTGGGGGCGGCGCTGCAAACAGTCTGAAAACGCATGAGTCAGATGTGCCGGGTGGCGGAATGCCACAAAACGGCGAGAAACCGGACGGAGAAAGCATGCCACAGATGGGCGAAAAGCCGGACGGAGAAAATATGCCACAGGATACCACAACCGACGAGAGCGGCACCAGCACAAAAGGAATCAAGGCAGGTGGCGGCATGTACTTAAATGGAGGAACTTACCAGATTGATTCCGCAGATGATTCCATCCACAGCAACGCAAATATTACGATCGCAGATGGAACATACACGCTTGCGACAGGCGATGATGGTGTGCATGCAGATGATGCACTGATAGTAAATGGTGGTACGATCACCGTGACAGAGAGTTATGAAGGTCTGGAAGGCCTGACGGTGACGATCAACGATGGAACGATTGATATCACTGCAAGTGATGACGGTATCAATACAGCAGGCGAGAAAATGGAATTAAACGGTGGATATATCCACATTCTGGCAGGCGGCGACGGCGTGGATTCCAACGGCGATCTGACGATCAACGGCGGTGAGATCTACATTGACGGTCCGTCTGATAACGGAAACAGTGCGATCGATTACGGCGACCGGTCGTCTGCGTATGTGAACGGCGGAACGCTTGTGGCTATCGGCAGCAGCGGCATGGCAGAGGGGATGAGTGATTCTTCCAAACAGAAGGTTCTTATGGTAAAATTAGGAGAACAAATGGAAGCCGGTGACGTTGTGCTGACAGACAGTGAGGGAAATGTGATCGTAAGTTACACGGCATTAAAAACCTATGACTGTGTGATCATCAGCACCGCAGAGGTGGAGAGCGGAGCAACGTACACGCTCACAACATCGGGAACGACGACAGAAGTGACCGCAGAATAAAAACAGCTGAGGGCAGGAATCGGTATCACTGTGAAATAAACGAAAGGCATGGGATTTTGTATGAGGTTATTGCTTGCAGAAGATGAAGAGGATTTGAGCCGTGCGCTTGTCACGGTGTTAAAACATAACAATTACTCGGTAGACGCTGTGTACGATGGTGCAGAAGCCTTGGACTATATGGAAAACGGTGACAATTATGACGGCGTGATCTTAGATATCATGATGCCCAAAATGGATGGTATTACCGTATTAAAAACAATCCGCAGACATGGAAATTCCGTTCCGGTCCTGCTGCTCACAGCAAAGGCAGAGATTGATGACCGTGTGGAGGGTTTAGACAGTGGCGCAGACGATTATCTGCCGAAACCATTTTCCATGAAAGAGCTTCTGGCGAGGATCCGGGCAATGACAAGGAGACAGACGGACACGACCGATAATGTGCTGGCATTTGGCGATATTGCACTGAACCGTTCTACCTATCAGCTCACAGGACCGGAGAATCCAGAAGGTATCCGTCTTGCTGGCAAGGAATACCAGATGCTTGAAATGCTCATGTCTAATCCAGGACAGGTCATTTCCCCGGATCTTTTTATGGATAAAATCTGGGGCTACGATTCAGAAGCGGAACAAAATGTCGTATGGGTATATATTTCCTATTTGAGAAAAAAATTAACCTCCATTGGAAGTCAGGTGAAGATCAGGGCGGCCAGAGGACTTGGATATTCATTGGAGAAAGACAATGCTTAAAAAATTAAGAAGAAAATTTATTGCAATTGCGATGCTGTCTGTTTCTATCGTGCTGATCGCAATTGTCGGTACGATCAATATTGCAAACTATATCAGTACCAATCAGGCGCTGGATGCAAGACTCTCCCTGATCGCTGACAACGGAGGTACTTTCCCGGATATGACACCCGGAGATTCTGGAAAAAAATTGGAACCTAAGTCAGATCAGCCACCGGCAATGAATGACCTGCAAAAGCATGGAATTTCGCAGGAAAGTCCGTTTGACACCCGGTATTTTACAGTGACGATCGCACCGGACGGTACAGTGGAATCTGTGGATACCGGAAAAATTGCTTCCATCTCAGCCGGGACAGCGGAGGAATACGCAGCGGAGCTGTGGAAAAAAGGAAAGAAAAAAGGCTTTTTCGCTGATTATAAATACCTTGCAACGGACAGTGACGGCTCGACGATGTATGTATTTTTAAACTGTCAGCGGGAAATCTCTACCATCAGAACGTATGTTCTCGCGAGCGTGGGAACAGGAGCACTCGGACTTGTCATTGTGTTTGTCATGATCTACTTTTTCTCCGGAAAAGTGTTAAAACCGGTGTCAGAAAGCTATGAGAAACAGAAACGCTTTATCACGGACGCAAGCCATGAGATCAAAACGCCGCTCACGATCATCGATGCCAACACCGAAGTCATAGAGATGATGGAGGGGGAAAACGAGTGGACGCAGAGTACGAGAAAACAGATCGCAAGACTGACTTCCCTCACAGAAAAATTGGTGTTTCTCTCCCGCATGGACGAGGAAGGGACGAAGCTGGAAAAAGTGTCATTTTCACTTTCGGATGCAGTGCTTGATACCGCAGAGGGATTCCGCTCTGTCGCAAAAACAAAAGGAAAACAATTTGAGATCAATGTGGCAGAGCATGTGGAATATGTCGGCGATGAAAAAAATATCCGGCAGATGATCTCCCTGCTTTTGGACAATGCAATGAAATATTCCTCAGAGCAGGGCATCATCCGCATCGCACTAAAAACTTCCGGAAAAAACAAAATTATCACCGTGTGGAATACCACAGACCAGATCGAAAAAGGAAAGCTGGATATGCTTTTCGAGCGTTTTTACCGTATGGACGCTTCCCACAATTCTAAGACCGGGGGCTTTGGAATCGGACTTTCCGTCGTGTATGCGATCGTGAAAGCACACAAGGGCAAAATCTCAGCCAAAAGCGAGGACGGAAAATCAATCTTATTTACCGTGGTATTGTAGTGTCTGGCTTCCCCCTCTCTCCCGGCTTTTGCCAAAGTGTAAAGCTATGGAATGGATAAAAGGGTTCCTTATAAAACTTTTGTGAGAATTGGGTGCATTTATCAGTGTTCACATTTTGACTTTAAGTTTATGTACATTCATCAATGGACAGTCCACGCAATGTGTCCGTCTGGGACACACTTCCTTTATCTGTATCTAGCGCAAGTAAATGCCGGAATCAGCATCCTTTATTGCAGGTCAAAAAAAGCCCGAGTGATTTTTGACCTGCTCATCTGCTGATTTTCCGGCATGTAACTTGCGCACGATACAGATAAGAAGGAAGTGTGGCCGCAGACGAACACATTGTGCGGACTGTCCATTTCTGAATGAATATAAACAATCAAAAAAGTCAAAATGTGAACACTGATAAAGCCGCAATTCGAGCAAGTTTTATAAGAAACCCTTTTATCTATTCCATAGTGAAAACCAAGTGAAAGCCGGGAGAGAGGGGGAAGCCAGACGCTACAATTCGTCAAATGAAATCTGATTTTTCGTCAGAAAGCGTTTGAGGAGGGTGTCCCACTCGTGCTCAAGAGTTTTGTCGGTCGAGAAGATCCGGTAGGAGATACCCGTGGTCACGGTCAGTTCTCCATTCTGGAAGCGGATATTTAAGAACACGGCGGAAATATCATTTTCCGTGAAAGAACTTCCGGTCTGGGAGAGGGTGCGTTTGAGATTTTCCGGCGATAACAGGAGGGAAAACTTGAAATAGGAAGGTGTTTTCTTTCCTTTGATCAGGTTGAAGCAGGAACTGCGCAAAAGACCATACGGAACAAAGGAAAGCCCGGTAAGATTCTGTTCTTCGAGTTCTTCTAAGGTGTAGAAGTCTTTTTGCAGCGTGCCGTCGATATGGCAGGAAACATTCGTTGTGATGACAGCCTCCTGAATGAGAAAGTGGTCAAACACATCCTGGCACAGTAATTTATTCATAAAGTCTTTGACTTCGGCAATTTTTAAAGCAATCATAAAATCCTCCCAAAAGAAAATGGTATCAACATAAATTTATCATTGGTTTGTTTTCTTGTAAATAACTGAAATGACAAATGAGAGAAAATATGCTAGAATACAGAGGATTTGCGAATGCAAAATACGGAATGATTATACAGATTTGCAGCCGCAGATAAAAAGTCTGAGGTTTGATGGAAAGGTTGGTAACAGATATGACAGAGACAGAAATTTTATTTGATTTACTGGAGAAAGGAATCTCACCGGCGCACGCAGTGAGCGCATGCGAAAAAAGACTGACAGATGCCGGTTTTGAAGTGGTGGATTATGGTACGGCATGGAACTTAAAGGCAGGCGGAAAATATGTGGTAAATCATCATGAAACGACATTGTTTGCATTCACATTACCGCAGAATTGGAGTGACAGAGAGCCTGCAATCCGCATTGCAGCAGCACATACAGATTTCCCATGCTTAAGGATCAAACCGTCCTGCGATATTCAGACAAACGGATACGCACAGGTGAATGTGGAAGTTTACGGCGGCGCAATCTTAAATACATGGCTCGACCGTCCACTCGGTGTAGCCGGAAGAGTTGCAGTGCGCAGTGGGGATGTGTTTACACCGAAAGTGGTCACGTTCCAGTCTGAAAAAAATCTTATGACCATCCCGAATCTTGCGATCCACATGAACCGTGAGGTGAACAAGGGCGTGGAATTAAATAAGCAGACGGAACTGCTCCCAATCTGCGGACTTTCCGATGATGCAGACTATTTCCTTGATTTTCTTGTAAAAGAGCTTGCTGTGAAAAAAGAGGATATTCTTGATTTTGAGCTGACCATTTACAATAAAGAAAAGCCGGAGTTTGTGGGATTAAACGATGAGTTTATCTCTGCATCCAGACTCGATAACTTAAATTCCTGTTCTGCACTGGTGTCTGCGATCATCGACAGCGACAGGGCGGACGGCATGAATCTCATTGCACTGTTCGATCACGAGGAGATCGGAAGCCGTTCCAAACAGGGTGCCGGTTCCATTCTGCTCCATGATATGCTGGTGCGCATTCTGACCGAGTGCGGACTAGAAAAAGAAGTGTGGAACAGACTGTACAACAGCATGATTTTATCCGTGGATGTGGCACATGGACTTCATCCAAACTATGCCGGAAAGATGGATCTGACCAACAAGCCGGTGCTTGGAAAAGGATTCTGTATCAAGGAAGCATGCTCCCAGTCCTATGCGACAGACTGTGGTGCGGTCGCAGTGATCCAGCAGATCTGTGAGAAGGATCAGATTCCATATCAGAAATTTGTGAACCGTTCGGATCTTGCAGGAGGTGGCACATTAGGCTCGATCGCATCAGCGTTACTTCCGGTAAAAACAGTAGATATCGGAATTCCATTGCTTGCAATGCATTCTGCAAGAGAACTGATGGCAGCAGCAGACCAGCAGGCATTGAAGGATCTGGTGAGCGCTTATTTTGGCTGAAAGGCAAAAAAGATACATACAGCATGAAGTATGAATTTGACAGGAGAATCAGGTGAGAAAAAAATTTTTTTCCTATGTGGCAGGGAGTGCGGCATGTGCAGCACTCATTCTGCTTTCGGGGTGTCAGCAGACAACGAATCAATTATCCGATATTACCCGCTATGTGGAGGAGAAAATTGCGGAAGGAAAAGGCACGGAAGTAAAAAGTAAAGAACAGGAAACGGACACTGAGCAGGCAGCAGTTTCCGGGGAAACAGAGAAGCAGGCAGAGCCATCCGTTGAAAGGCTGTCTGTGGATTGTTATGCATATCAGACACTTCCGGAGGAAGTACGCACTGTGTACGACGAGGTTTATGATGCAATTCTCTATGAAAAAGAAGATGTGGCGCTGAGCACGTTAGACAACGAAGTCCTGCATCAGGCGTATGTTTCGGTGATGGCGGACCACGGCGGACTGTTCTGGGTATCGGGCTACACTTACACGCAGTATACCAGAGGGGAAAAGCTGGTGGATCTCCATTTTACACCAAAGTTTACCATGACGGATGCCGAGCGGATGGACATGCAGGCACAGATCGACGAGACAGTCAGTCAGATTTTGGCAGGGATCGATGCACAAGCACCGGATTATGACAAGGCAAAATATGTGTTTGATTATCTGGCTTCGAATGTTGCGTACAGCACAGGTGCGCCGGACAATCAGAACATCATCAGTGTGTTTGTCAATGGGGAAACGGTTTGTCAGGGATACGCTGCAGCAACGCAGTATCTTCTGGAAAAACTGGACATTCCCTGTGCAGTGGTGGCCGGAACGGCAGACGGACAGTCTCATGCATGGAATCTGGTAAAGCTGGATGGAGAGTATTACTATATTGATACGACCTGGGGAAATGCCACCTACAGCGGTGACGGAATGGGACTGGATTCCTTTATCAATTATAATTATTTTGCAGTTACGACCGGGGAATTACAGAAAACGCACCAGCCGAATGACGATATTATCGTTCCGGTGTGTCAGGCGGTAAAAGACAATTATTATGTCCATGAAAATCTTTATTTTGACACATGGGATGCAGACAGCATCGGAAATGTATATCGGGCTGCCTATGAGCGGGGAGATGGTTTCTGCTCTGTCAGGTTTGCAGACAGGGAGCTGTACGAACAGGCATTCACCTACTTTATCACGGATCAGAAGATTGTGCATTACTGCAAAGGACTGACATCTTTATATTATCTGGAAGATTCCGACCAGAACGTGCTGACTATAAAATTTTAATAAAAATCATAATATCCTCTATACAAAGTAAAGTTTTTATGTTAATGTTACGTAGTAATCAATACTACATGTAATAGAAAAAAGAAACTTTTGATATAATAATGAATAACATTTAGAAAACAAGGAGGATACTATGTATAAGATTGTAATCGACAGTTGTGGGGAATTACCGGAAGAATTAAAACAGGACGGACATTATGAGACCGTTTCATTAGAGTTGGAAGTGGACGGATGCCGTATCAAAGATGACAGCACTTTTAATCAGTTAGACTTTTTGAGAAGAGTGAAAGAGAGTCTGAAAGGACCAAAGTCCTCCTGCCCGTCACCGGAGCAGTATATGGATGCATATGAGGGTGAGGCAGACCATGTTTATGTTGTGACATTGTCCGGCGGCTTAAGCGGCTCTTACAACAGTGCAGTGCTCGGAAAGAATCTCTATGAGGAAGAGCACACAGACGCAAAGAAAATTTATGTGTTCAATTCAAAATCAGCGTCCATCGGTGAGACGATCATCGGCATGAAGATTCAGGAATTTGAGGAAGCCGGATGCAGTTTCGACGAGGTTGTGGAGAAGGTGGAAGAGTACATCCAGTCCATGAACACCTATTTTGTATTGGAGACGTTAGAGACATTGAGAAAGAATGGCAGACTTTCCAATCTGAAAGCATTTATTGCCAATTCATTAAATATCAAGCCTGTTATGGGCTCAACAAAGGAGGGCTTAATCTGCCAGTTAGATCAGGCGCGTGGTATGAACAAAGCACTTGAGCGTATGGTGAAGGATATGATCTCAAAGACAAAAGACTGTGAGAACCGTGTTCTCGCAATCGCACACTGCAACTGCCCGGAGCGTGCAAAAGCAGTGAAAGAAAAAATCGAGAAGATTGCGAAGTTCAAAAAGATCATCATCATCAACACCGCAGGTGTCAGCAGCATGTATGCCAACGACGGCGGTGTGATCATGGCAGTATAGTCAGATGCAGACATTAACTTACGAAGAAACAGTAACAGCGATTGAAAATAAAAGAAGATTTGGAAACTTAAAGGGTGTCGAGATCTCAAAGATAATGTTAGAGAAGTTAGGACACCCGGAGAAAGATTTACGCATCATACACATAGCAGGGACGAACGGCAAAGGCTCCGTCTCTGCTTTTTTGCGCTCTGTTTTTGAATGTGCAGGATTGAAAACCGGGATGTTTACTTCTCCACATCTGGTGGATTTCAGGGAGCGCATCCAGGTGCAGGGAGATATGATCTCAAAAGCGGATACCATGCGCCTTGGAAACAGGCTTCTCTCTATGGATTTTGGCGTTTATCCGACAATGTTTGATTACTGTCTTGCAATGGCATTGCTTTATTTTAAGGAACAAAAGTGTGATGTTGTGATTTTGGAGACAGGACTTGGCGGAACGTATGATTCCACGAATGCCTGCGGAGTGCCGGATGTGACCGTCATTGCAAAAATCGGTTTTGACCATATGGCGATCCTCGGGGACACACTTGCCAAAATTGCGGCAGAGAAAGCCGGAATCGTCAAGCACGGCACAGCACTTGTTTTAGAGAGCCAGGAGAAAGAAGCGATGGACGTGTTAAATAAGGCCGCAGAGCGTGCAGATATAAAAACTACAAAAGTCGTAAACTTAGATGAGATCAGGATCCTGCCACAAAAGGACGGAAAACAGTGTTTTTCATACGCTGGATACGATGCAGTCACAATGAAAATGCTCGGTGTGCACCAGTATGAAAATGCCGTGGCGGCAATGCTTGCAGCAGAATTATTTTTTGAAAAATATTTTGCAGGAAAAAAGAATGTGCCGGAACGGAAAGTTTTGCAGCATGCGATCCGGGAAGGGATCGACCGGACGCAGTGGATGGGACGCATGGAGCTTGTGAGCAATGATCCGTTTTTCCTGATGGACGGTGCGCATAACAGTAACGGTGTGGAGGCGCTGAAAAAAAGTCTGGAGACAATGTATTCGGATGAAAAATTCCATTTTATCATGGGTGTCATGGCGGATAAAGATTATGGGGAGATGATCCGGGAACTTCTTCCGCTGGCACTGGATTTTAAGACAGTGACTGTGGAGAGTGAGAGGGCATTACAGGGAGAGGCGCTCGCAGACTGCATCCGGGCAAAAGGGATCCCGGCGGAGGCGTATCAGAACCTTGCGGATGTGCTGCCGGATTTCTCAAAATCATCCACAGAAAAGACAGTGGCATTCGGCTCACTGTATTTTATCGGGGAGATCGAAGCATTTCTGCAGGGAAAACAGTAACATGGTTTCCGGAAAATCTGAGAAAAGCAGCGTCCGTGCCTAATCATTACAGAAAAGTTACAAAATAGCATGGATTTAATATATTTTTAAAATTAATCATATGGTAATATTTATTTTTTTCATCTATAATAACAACAGTCTGTGCATATAATAAAAAAAGAAAACAGACAGTTATTTTTTTGTGAAAAACAGGTAGAGTTTTTGCAGAAAAGCACGTTGATCGTGCAGCACAAGCAGGAGAATGAGAGAAAGAATTACGTATGGTATTTAGCAGTTTTGAATTTTTGTTCCGGTTTCTGCCGGCTTTTTTAATCATATATTTTATCACACCGAAGAAGTTCCGCAACGCAGTACTCTTTTTGGGGAGCATTGCCTTCTACACCTATGGAGAGGCGCAGTATGTCCTGTTGCTGTTAGCGTCAGTCACGGTGAACTATGTGATCGCACGCAGCATGTATAAGACACCGGAGGACGGAAGAGGCAGAAGACAGGCAGTACTGCTTGTTCTGGCGCTTTGCTACGATTTCGGAATGCTCTTTTTCTTTAAATACAGCGGTCTGACCACAAAACTGCCGCTTGGGATCAGTTTTTACACCTTCCAGATTGCAGCGTATGTGATCGATGTGTACCGTGGCATTGTCCCGGCAGAAAAATCTTATGTCAACCTTGGAACCTATCTGACGATGTTTCCACAGCTGATCGCCGGACCGATCGTAAACTATACCGAAGTGAGCAGCTGCCTGAAAAGAAGGACGGTGACAGCACGGGATTTTGAGAGTGGCGTCCGTATCCTTGTGATCGGACTCGGATCCAAAGTCATTATCGCTGACCGGGTGGGAATGTTGTGGAACAACGTGCAGACGATCGGGTTTAACAGTATCTCAACGCCGTTGGCGTGGCTGGGTGCGGTCGCATATTCCATGGAGCTGTATTTTGATTTCGCAGGATATTCGATGATGGCGATCGGACTCGGAAAAATGTTGGGATTCCAGATTCCGGTAAACTTCCGTTTCCCATATATTTCAAAATCGGTGACGGAGTTCTGGCGCCGCTGGCACATTACACTGGGACGGTGGTTCCGCGATTATGTATACATTCCGCTCGGAGGAAGCCGGAAAGGCAGACTGCGGACGATGTTCAACCTTTTTGCTGTGTGGATACTGACCGCGCTGTGGCACGGGGCAGGGTATAATTTCCTGATCTGGGGCGGCATGCTGCTCGGGGCTTTATTTCTGGAAAAATTGTTTTTGCTTCCATTTTTACAGAAAAGCAAAGTGATCGGACATGTCTATCTGTTGCTGTTTGTGCCTGTGACATGGATGGCATTTACGATCACGGATGTGCATCAGCTTGGAATTTATCTGACACGTATGTTTCCGTTTGTGAATGCACATACCGGCATGGTCAATTCCATGGATTACATCAAATATCTGAAAGATTATGACAGCCTGCTGGCGATGGGAGTTCTTTTTGCAACTCCGGTTCCGGCGGTGATTTATGGAAGAATAAAGCGGGGGCTGCTCGGTACGCTGGCAATTGCGGTGATCTTTGCACTCAGCATGTACTACCTTGCGGTATCTGCAAACAATCCATTTTTATACTTTAATTTTTAGATAACAGGAAGGAGCAGAAATGAAAAAAATCAGATATTGCAAAATCACCATTCTGATTTTAGCTGGCTGGGCAATCCTGTCAGCGATAGGATTTCTGGGAAAAGATACGATTTACAGCCGTTATACGGTCGATCCGGTAAAAACACCGTACTTTGTTCTGGTCATGCAGGGCATACACGATGGGATTTATCCATGGAGCAGCGACCATGAGTCACTCTGGGATAAATGGGAACATCTGGCAGAACTGAGAAGAGATGAGGAGCAGATCTCCGCGACTGAGAGCACAGAACCTGCCGCAGAGGGAACGGAGAGTATGGTAGAAACGGAGGCAGTGGCTGAGACAGAGCAGGAGGAAGTAAGAAGCTTTCACCCGGTGGACGCCGGGTACTTCTCGGACGCAGTGTTTATCGGTGACTCGAGAACTGTGGGACTTCATGATTACGGCGGACTCGATGACAGCACTTTTTATGCGACAGTCGGCATGAACATATACAGCCTCTGGACAGAAAAGTTCTGTGAAGTGGACGGGGAAAAAGTGACATTAGAGGAAGCGCTTAAGGCAAAAAAATACGGGAAAATCTATTTCCAGATCGGAATCAATGAGATGGGAAGGGGAACGCTGGATGGCTTCATGACAGCCTATGAGGATTCTGTGGAAAAATTCCGGGAACTGCAGCCGGACGCTGTGATCTTCGTTCAGGGGATCATGAAGGTTGCAAAAGAAAAAAGTGATAAAGATCCGATCTTTAACAATGTGGGGATCGAGCAGCGGAATGAGCGGATCGCTGCACTCGCAGACGGAAAAAATATCTTTTACCTTGACATGAATGAGGTCGTATGCGATGAGGAAGGCAACTTAAAGAGCAGTCTGACTTTCGACGACATTCATCTGTATGGTTCCAAATATGGAATCTGGGTGGATTACCTGAAGGAGAATGGAATCTGAAAAAACGCTATGGTGCAGGAAATAGCATCATAGCGTTTCTTTTAATCGTTTTTCTCAAAAATCGTGAAGGTATTTTTGTTGAATTCCAAAATGCCGGCATCTCTCAATTTGCACAATTCATTGGACATGGCAGAGCGGTCGACAGAGAGATAGTCGGCAAGCTGCTGGCGGTTGAATGGAATGGTAAAGGTTGAAGCATTGGCTTTTTTCGACTCCATGGACAGGTAGGAGAGCAGTTTCTCTCTGGTGGTGCGCTTGGACATATGTTCTAATTTGCGGTTTAACTGGAAATTTTTCCGGGACACTAACGTTAGAAGATTGCGGATCAGCCGGTTGTGAAACGCACAGGCAGATGGGCAGACCGTCAGGATCTTAGAGACCTCCAGAAACAAAACGCGGCAGGTGGAAGCAGCAAAAATATTCATTTCCAGAGGTTCGGTGGAATTGATCGCATAGGCTTCCCCGAAAATATCGCCCGGGACACATTCTGCCATCAGATTGGCATTGCCCCAGAAGTCCTCTTTTACAATGTGTACACTCCCCTCCAGCACAATGCCGATGCCTGTGATGGTTTCCCCATAAGAAAAAATGATCTCATCTTTGATAAATGTCGTCTCCCGTGCAGAGAGGCAGGAGAGCATGTCCCTGATTTCATCGGTTGTGATCCCTGTGAATACAGAGGTCTGTAATAAAAGCAGATCGTCGTTTGTCATAGAAACTCCCTTCGAATGGATGTATAGAACATTGGCTCGGTAATTGTGAAACTTCTCGTAAGCTGTACAACATTGTTCAAAATTAACAAAATTTTCGAAAACACGCTTTCGCTACGTGTCGCTGGT
>OHTH01000845.1_pt1 | contig 15472 bp, 11 predicted proteins | sample 1578831 | NCBI WGS metagenome assembly OHTH01 (sample SAMEA3879590, study PRJEB24766) | human gut metagenome | biome: human-associated habitat; feature: feces | place: USA | collected 1985/1987 | reverse complement strand
CAGCCTGAAATTTCTGGTGTTTGAATTGCAGTTTCATATCATATCACCTTAACCCTTGTATCCGGCGAGATCATCTTGAAAATCTCGCTTACATTGATCTTTGACGGGCTGTCTGAGAAGCTGTCATCACGGAAAACCACTCTCAGCGGCTGACGTTTTGCAATGGTCTTTATGACGCTTTCGGGGATAGCCTTGTCAAAGCAGGCGATAAGGTCGCCGTCATTATAGGTATGCACCGTCACACCCTCTATCTGCTCGGAGCTGTACGGCATGGAAAGCGGCAAGCCCCAGTCAAGCAGACAGCCGAAAAGCAGGTCAAGATCGGTGCGGTCGGGCTTGATGTTGCTCTCAAAGCCTAAAAGCATCTGCTGATCTGTTTCGGCAGGGGTGTAATAAACTTCCTGCATATTGGTGTCATCGAGTTTCAGCACACGGAAACCGTAATCAATATCCGCACCTGTTTCGGATTTTATCTTTGCGCCTGCCCTGCGGATTCGCTCTTTGCCTATCTCGCAAATGGTATGTGGTTTGTTTACGCTGTCTAAGTATTCTATCCCCACTTCAAGCGTTCTAACAGCATCTTTTTGTGCTTGCCTTAAACTTTCATCAAGGTCTTCTGCAATCTGTACAAGAATATATTTTATATTTTTTATGTTTGATTCTGCATTAACTTGCATTAATGAATGTGCAGTAGTTGCACTTCCTGAAAAGAAGTCTAAAACCGTATCTCCATCATTCAAAAACCTAAGTGCAAACTCTTTTATCATTGATATTGGTTTAGGTGAACTAAAAGGACATTCTTCCAAATCAAATAAAGATGCTAATTCTGTTGAAGCAGCTCCTTGTGTGCCAAAATGACAAGTGGTCTGTGGAGATTCAACACTTCTTTCCTTTACAATCTTTATTTTACCTGTCGAATTGAAATAAAACTCAACTATTCTTTGACCTTGTGAGTCAACAAGCGTTTCTTTGTCCCCATAAAAATACTGGCGCATTTGGTTAGCTTGTGTAAAACCAGCTTGTAACGTAACTTCTTCTACAAGTTTATGATCTTTCGCCAACAGTCTTCCTTTTGTTACAACGACTTTTTCGGTATCTCCATATTCTCCGCTAATTTCCGTTCCATCAGGTGCATCAAATCTTGTTCCAACGGGAAAAGTGAACTCGCTTGCAGGATGTCTTCCGGATACTTTTTTCATAGCTCCAGCTTCAAACAAATCATGGTCGAGTGATTTGGGAGTTGAGATATTATCTACATTTTTACAGAAAACTAATATATACTCGTGATATACTTTAAATATTCCTGCTTGTGCGCTATGATTTTTATCCCATATCAAAGTTGCAAGAAAATTAGCGCCGCCAAATAATTCAATACAAATATCTTTAAGTGTATTTACTTCTTTATCATTAATGCTAATAAAAATAACCCCGTCATCAGCCAGCAAATTTCTTGCCAGCATCAGCCGAGAATATATCATGCTGCACCAATCGGAATGGAAACGCCCGTTGCTGTCGGTGTTCTTGAAAAGGCGGTTGCCGTTCTCGTCAAGCTGTCCGCTTTCCTCTGCGTAATCGTCAGCAGACACGGCAAAATCATCACGGTAGATAAAGTCATTTCCCGTATTATATGGCGGGTCGATGTAGATCATCTTCACCTTGCCGAGATAGCTTTCCTGCAACAGTTTCAGCACTTCAAGGTTGTCACCTTCAATGTAGAGATTTTCGGTGCTGTCCCAGTTCACGCTTTCCTTCACGCAGGGGCGCAGCGTCTTGCGGATAGGACGGTTAGCCTCAGCGATAGCCGCTTTTTTGCCCACCCATGTAAATTCATAGGCTTCATCGCCCTCGGCAATGTCCTCGCTCAGCATTGCACGGAGCATCTCAAAGTTGATAGCCTTTTTCAGTTTGCCGTTCTCGTCATCCGTTTCCGTAATGCAGTTCGGGAACAGTGCGGCGATCTTATCTATGTTCATATCCGTAATGTTTGCGGATTCCATTTTCATTTTTTCCATTATGAGATTCCTCCTAATCAATAACCTCTAATTTTGAGATATATTCTCGGACGCAATTATTCAATTCAAGCCATTTTTCTTTGATTGTTGTGGTTCGCTCATATTCTTTATCTGTATAGCTCTCTTTTTTCTCTTGTGAAGCGAAATACAATACATTGTACCTTCTTTGAAATGCATTAAGCTGTTGACCGCACAATGCTAATATCTCATTATATTTGTTATACAAGTCTTCCGAGATAAATGCTCCATTTGCCATAACAATAGCGTTATTAGCATTCACATAATTATTGTTTTCATATTCTTTTCTTTTGTCTTCATCTGCCGGAAAATATGCCATTCCGTCAGGAATCATTAAACTGATGTTTTTAACAGCCGTACTAAATTCTTTGCTTAATGTTCTATATATTTCAAATTCTGCATCAAATTTTACTTGGCTCACATACTCTTTTTTGCTCAATTCTGTTTTATATTTTTCTAAAGCCTGTTCTAACTTATTTTCATACTTAGCAGATATTCTTTCAGCTATGATATTTGATGAAAATTTTATAACTGCAATAGCTATGCCTCCAACACCGCCAGCACTAACAATGCAGGCTGTCGCAATAGACAATACTTGGAATAAATCCATTATAGTTCCTCCAGTTGTTTCAAGAGTGTTTTCAGTTGCTTGTTCAACTCCACCTGTCGGTTGAACTGCTTTTCCTTGCGTATCTTCGCACGGAGCTTTTCAATCTCTTTTGTGAGCTTTTCCCGTTCCAGTTGCCGTTCAACAGTCTCTTTCAGGCTCTCGCTGTTTTCCTGTGCCAGCGTATCGCCTGCAATCTGACGAACAAGGTTCTCATAGACAGTATCCATGTTCAGACCGTCTATCCGCAGGGAGAAAGTATCTTCTGTAACCCAATCGGTGTGATAATAATTCCCGACCTTGAAAGCAGCATTTGTGCTTTCTTCCTTGTAGCCTGTCCAAAGTTGATACTGTTCCTCAAATTCCAGTATGAATATCAGATGATAGTGGAGCTGCCTGTCCATTTGCCGAAGCACATTCAGGTCAAGCTCGCTTGTTTTCAGCTTTATCAGAAAGACTTCGACTTCTTCAACAGTACCGCCTTTCTCCACATTCAGTGTATCGACGGACAGCTTATGCACCCAGCGTATCGAGTTTATCTGATCTATGAAACTGCGCTCCAGTTTCTTATCGATAGCAAGCTTGTCATAAAACTTATTCTTCGGAACGAGCTTTCCAAAATAGGTGCTTTCGGGCAGTCCAAACATTATTTGTCACCGTCCTTTACCACAAGGAAACATATCAGTTCAAAGTCCGACAGTCCCGAAATGTCCGACACAAGCGCACTTGTGCCACCCGAACCGAACAAGCTGTCAATGTCGCTTTCAGCTTTCGTGTCGATGATAGAGTCGATAGCCATACTCAGCAGTTCGCTCATCTGCGACATATTCCTGCCGTCATCTGTCTCCTTATTGAACACCGCACACAGTTCCTTTATCGGCTTTGACTTGCCCCTGCACAGCAGACGCACATCGTCAAGCAGTTTCTTCGGATTGAGATAATCGCAGATCACTTCGCCGTCAATGCCGATATAAACCATATAGAACGGGTGTATGCGGTTCTGATTGCCGATATTCACGCTGTCATTCACATTCCGCAGAACGAATATCACACCCTCACCGAGTTCATCTGTTGCAGGCACAACAGCGTGAAGTCCCTTCGGCTTCTTTTCAATATCCTTATGTGTCTTAACATATTCCAGCAGGTCAAGGCGGTATTCGTTCAGCCCCAAGTCCATAATAGAAATACCATCGTTCATGTCTTCCATATCAACAACTTCATTCATCATCTTTCGGAGCTGAGAGCTGCGGTATTCCAAATCGCCCTTTTCTTCTGCATTGATAAGGTCATCATCACCCGTAGAGGTCATGACCGAGATTTTCATTCTTGTTTCAACTCTTGATTTCAGGTTCAGATAATCATCAAGGTTCATATCAGGCCAGAAGTTCACAAGCTGAATGACTTCGTTTTTACTGCCGATACGGTCGATTCGTCCGAAACGTTGGGTTATGCGGACGGGATTCCAGTGAATGTCATAGTTTACAAGGTAGTCGCAGTCCTGCAAGTTCTGACCTTCGGAAATACAGTCTGTTGCGATAAGAATATCTATCTCCTGCGTACTTCCGGGCATAAGCACATCTCTGCCTTTGGATATGGGCGAAAACAGCGTCAGCACATTATTGAGGGTGGCTCTTTTCAGCTTTATGGTTGTCCTGCCGTCCTCGCTGCCTGTAATCATAGCAGTATCAAGCCCGAATTGTTGCTTGACATATACGCTGACATTCTCATAGAGATACTCCGCCGTATCTGAGAAAGCAGTAAAGATAATCATTTTCTTATTGCCTGCGTTGATATGAGCATTCTGTTTTTTTGTGATAAGCTCAAACAGCGTCTGCAATTTGCTGTCATGTTCGGGTGTAATATCTCTTATCATCAAAATCAGCAGTTCAAGGGCATCTTTATCCTTTTGCAGATCATCACGCCATGAACGGTAGTCCATATCCGCAAGGTCGATCTTGACCTTTTTGCCGACTGTAAAATCAGTGTTGCTATCATCAATGTCGAGATCATCATCGGTCATCTCATACATATCGAGATCAGCGACACCGTGCTTTTCAAAAGCATTGATAGCATTTATTGTAGTAGTTATAAGATTATAGATACGCTGTAATGTCAGCGAGAACGAGTTGACCGAGCTTTCCAGTCTTTTCAGCAGATTGATAGCCATAAGCCTGCGGATACCAAGCTCACGGTTGGACTGTCTGAAATTATCGCTGGTGTCCATATATTTTGAGAGTTTGCTCTCAAAGATATAATGTGACGGCATATAGATACAAAGCGATAACTCTATAAGGCTGCTGTATATCTCATTGTAATTAATAGCATTGCTGAGGTCTGTAAGACACGGAGTAAGCGAGATAGGTTTCAACCTTTCGGAAAATTTGCCTATCTTTTCACTGTTATAATATTTCTGTATGTGCTTTCTTGAACGTGCAATAGTAACACTATCGAGCAGCTCAAAGAAATCAAAATCAAGCATACGCAGCAGCGAATCGGTAGTACGCTGTTCCTTCGGATAATCGCTCCATTCGTTGAATACTCTCTGCGCCTGACGGAATATTTCTTCTATGGTTTTCTTTGTATTCAGCTTTTCGCTCAGGTTCTCAGAACAGCCCTCATAAGCAAGTGCAAGCTGGTTTCGCAGATCGGTAAAACGGTTATTGACAGGTGTTGCCGACAGCATAAGCACCTTAGTTTTAACGCCTGCACGGATAACCTTTTCCATTAACCTCTGGTATCTGTTTTCTCTTGTGTTGGAATGTGTACCAATACCGTTTCTGAAATTGTGGGACTCATCTATAACGATAAGATCATAGTTACCCCAGTTCAATCTTTCAAGATCAAGCCCGTTGGAATAACCACCGTCACGGGACAAATCGGTATGGAACAACACATCATAATTCAGGCGGTCGGAGGCGATAGGATTATTTACATAATTGTCCTTGTATGTATTCCAGTTTTCAGCGAGCTTTTTCGGGCATAATACAAGTACAGTCTTGTTGCGGTTCTCATAATACTTGATGACCGCCAGTGCCGTAAACGTCTTGCCAAGACCTACGCTGTCCGCAAGGATACAACCGTTATATTTTTCGAGTTTGTTGATGATAGCAAGGACAGCATCACGCTGAAAGTCATAAAGCATATCCCATATCTTGCTCTGCTTGAAGCCTGTTGCTTCGTTTGGCAGTTCATCTTCGGAAATATCTTCAAGAAATTCGCTGAACACATGATACAGCGTCATGAAGTATATAAACTCCGGAGCATTTTCATTATAGGCGGTACTGATGCTCTCAATAACAGTTTCTGTTACATCTTCAAGTTTGGATTTATCATTCCAAAGATTATTAAAAAGTGAAATATACTGCTGAGCAAATGGTGTATCGAGACATTGAACCATATTATAGGCATTATTGCCACGATCACAACCTATATCGGTTGTAGTAAATCCAACAATAGGCGAATAAGCCGATGACCCAGTCTGATTATCGACAGTAACAAAACCAATCATTCCGTCACCGCTGACATTGGAACGGAATTTCACCTTAGCTTTGATCCAGTCGGCGCACTCCTTAGCGATAGCCTTCTGTGTCATTTCATTGCGAAGCTTTATCTCAAATTCCGTACCGTATAGTCCCGACTCTCTGTCCATACGGGGAATAAAGAACTCACGCTTCTCTTTTTTCGCTGATTCCTTTACAAACGTCGGTGAGGTGAATATGAAGCGGAGTTCCTCTATATTGTCGAGCTGTTTTTTCAGCTCTTTGTATGCGTACATGGAAAAGCAGGAGGCGGCGATCGTCATCTTACTGCCTTTCTTTATGTTTTCTATCAGTTCATCTTTTAACAGAGTGCTGATATTATCAATTACCTTCAAGCTGTTACCTCCCTTACTGCAAAGTAAGTACATAGGTCTGATTTTTCGCAAAATTATTGATTTGACGATACGGGCAAAAATGCCGTAGCGGGATATACCTATACGCTGTAAATTATACCAAAAATCCCTCCGTATGTCAAGGAAAGATCAAGCGATTTTGTCAGTTTGGTAAAATAATCATAAAGACTATATCGGAGGTATTATTATGAGCAAAGGAACAGTATATAAACGCAGGGATGGGCGCTGGGAGTGCCGTATTTCTAAGGGGAAAGACGATAACGGAAAGCGAGTATTCAAGTCTTTCTACGGCAAGAGCCGTGAGGAAGCAGAATACAAGGCTATGATAGCACTGGATCACAGCGAGGACGAGTACGCTGTAACGGAAATGACGGTCAGGGAACTTGTGACCGAGTGGCTTCACGTTACAGCATCTCGCATCAAGGAGTCAACCGCCGCCAACTATGCCATGAAAGCAGAAAAGCACCTTATCCCTGCCTTTGGAGAGATAAAGTGCTGTTTGCTGAAAGCCAAAGATATATACGTGTTTATCGAAAGAAAGCTGAAAGAGGGATTGTCGGTGCGGTATCTGTCGGATATTATGGTGCTGTTCAAGTCCGTGTTCCGCTATGCAAGCCGTGAGTATCGTATCCGTAACGTACTTGATGGTATCGTTCTCCCGAAAAAGAATAAGCCTGAAATTGCTGTCATGAATAAGGAACAGCAGCTAAGGCTTGAAAAATATCTTGATAAGCATCCGTCTGTCACAAGCGTGGGCATATCCATTTCGATGTATATGGGCTTGCGTATAGGCGAGGTCTGCGCCCTTCAATGGAAGGACATAGACCTTGAAAAACGGACATTGACCGTCAGCAAGACAATTCAGCGTGTACAGTGCAGGACGGGAGCAAGGCACACCAAGCTCATCATCACCGAGCCTAAAAGCGAAAGCTCCAAGAGGACGATTCCCATTCCCGATTGTCTGCTCCCTCTGCTCAGGCAGTTTATGGATAACGGTGAGGTGTATGTGGTATCGGGCAGAAAGAAGCCCGTTGAACCGAGGACTATGCAGTACCGCTTTGTCAAGATACTGCATAACGCAAATTTGCCGTCATTCCATTATCACAGCCTGCGCCATTTATTTGCAACTCGCTGTGTCGAGCTGGGCTTTGATGTGAAAACGCTCTCTGAGATTTTAGGTCACAGTTCCGTAGAAGTCACTCTCAACCGCTACATTCATTCCGATATGGAGCGCAAGCGTACTTGCATGAGTCTGCTGTCAAAGTGTGCGTGAACGTCAGCGGAACGTAAAAGTATCGTCAGTCAGCATCTTGAAAACTGCATATTATCGGGACAAATTACGCTTTTCTCGTCAAATCAATAATTTTGCGAAAAGTTGTAGTGTTGGTTTTTTCTTAAGTTTGACTTATTTGTTTTTAAGCCATCTTGTTTTGACCATAGAAGATACTAAAACTTACTCTTTTAGTTGTTATTTTGTTTTGGGCGGTAAAGGTCACTTATGGGTTATCCATCTGTGACACTTAATATTTTTAATGACTGGTACGCCCGTGATACGAGTAAGAAGATCAGAGCCGTTTTTAAGGCTAAGGGGCAGTCGGGGAAGCCTTTATCTCTCCCGATTTACGGTTATAAAAAGTCCGAAGCTAACAAAAATCTGTGGCTCGTTGACGATGAAGCTGCTGAGGTTGTCCGAAGGATATTCAAGCTCTGCATTGAGGGCTACAGTCCGGTGCAGATTGCCCGCATTCTCACGCAGGAAGGTATATCCCGACTCCTACAGCCTACGCTCTGTCAAAGGGTAGGGATAACGGTCACAAGAACGCTAAGCTGCACCGCTGGAGCGGAAAAACTATCAGTCACATTCTTGATCGACCCGAATACATCGGGCATACAGTCAATTTCAGAACACACAAGAAGTCCTACAAGAACAAGAAAACCGTGAAAAATCTGCAGGAAGAATGGCTCATCTTTGAGAATACTCATGAGCCTATCGTAACTCAGCAGGAGTTTGATTTGGTGCAGGAGCTTCGCAAGAACAAACGCCGTCCCACCAAACATGAGGAAGTCAATCCATTTTCGGGTATGGTCTACTGTGCCGACTGTGGAAAAAAGATGTATCTGTGCCGTGCGACAAGTCTGACCGCAGATCAGGAGCATTTGAAGTGTTCCACATATTCCTCAGACAAGGACGCTTGTTCTGCTCACTTCATCAGAACTATTGTACTGAATGAGATCGTGCTGAACGAGCTGAACAAACTGCTTGTCAGGGTTAAGGAACATGAGGACGAGTTTGTGCAGGCGGCTATAGACAATTCCGTTCAGAAACAGACCTCGGAGCTTTCCAAAGCAAAGAAAGCCATGAAACAGGCTGAAAAGCGTATTGCTGAACTGGACAGGCTGTTTACAAGGCTTTATGAGGACAATGTATCAGGGAAAATTTCCGATGAGCGATTTGCTGTCATGTCAGAAGGATATGAGGACGAGCAGAAGAAACTGAGGGATAGCGCTTCAGAGCATACTCCTGAGATCATGCACGAACTGATTGAGAAGATTGTTGTTCATGCTCCCGATAAGAGCAGTGGGCACCGCACACAGCAGATCGACATTTATTATCGCTTCGATGTCGCAGTATCGACTGCGGTCGCTGACAGTATGAAGTACGACAAAAAGAGAAAGGTTGCGTAACCAAGGCGGTTACGCAACCTTATCTTCAAATCATAAAAACTTCTTTATTGGCGCTCCTCTAAATGTTCGTCCTTTTATTTATCAGTTATAACCGCAGGCAAGACGTTTCTCAAACTCAGCCGCAGGCAGAGGCTTGTCAAACACAAAGCCCTGAACAGCGTCACAGCCAACTTCTCTGAGATAGTCAAGCTGCTGCTCAGTTTCAACTCCCTCGGCGATAGTTTCCTTGCCAAGCTTTTTAACCATTTTTATAATGTAATAGAACATTATAAGATCTTTATCCTTGCCCTCATAATCCTTTTCAAGAGGAATAAAGGACTTGTCTATCTTTATTACCTGCAGATCAACGTTCTTTATCATATTGAGCGATGAAAAGCCAGTGCCAAAATCGTCCATAGATGTGACGATACCATTAGCTCTCAGACCATTCACGATCTCTGTGATAAGCTCAAAATTCTGATAATCCTCGCTTTCAGTAAGCTCTATTTCTATAAGCTGGTGATCAAGCTCGTATTTGTCGATCAAGGCAACTATATTACCTATCATGTTTTTTTCTTCCAGGTGCTTCCTCGAAAAATTCACTGATATCCTCAAGGGTTCAAAACCCATATCTATGCGTTTTCTCAGCCATTTGCAAACTTCTTCAAGCACATAGTAGTCAAGCTTTATTATGCTTCCGTCATTCGTAAGAAGCGGAACAAACTCCACCGGTGCTGATAACCTTCCCTTTCTATGCCAACGTACAAGGGCTTCTGCACCAAATATCTCCTTGGTTTCGATGCGTACCTTTGGCTGATAATACACCTCGAACTCACCTGCCATAAGCCCAGCCATGAAGTTTGACAGCACTCCCTGAATTTTCATCAGTTCTTGTTTTATATTTTCGGAATACTCTATTACATGACCTGCACCAACTCGTCTTGCAGCAGCATATGCAATGCTTGCACGAGCCATTACTTCTCTTGGATATCTTATACCCACAGTTGATGAATATCCGATGGTTGCACTAAAAATAAAATCCTTTGATACTTTGCCATCGTCATACCTTATGTTCATAAAGCTGAGCATATCAATATATTCTCTGAGCGATTCTTTCTTTACAAGCATAACGAAATTATCGCCGCCAAGTCTTGTGATAATCTCACCATCTGAAAGATTTCGGTATATAGTCTTTGTATAATTACGCAAAACAACGTCGCCCTGTTCGTAATTTAATACCTTATTTACATATTTGAAGTTATGTATATTGAAAAAGATTATACTGAAATCCTCTATCCTGTTTTGCGCTATAAGCATACCGGCGTAATTTATCAAAGCGTCTAAAGTTGCTGCACCCGTTTCGATATCCGTTTTTATAACATGAGTAACAAGCTCCTGCATAACTACCCTGTTAAATTGGATAAAAACAGTGTTTGCGATTATCTCTACGATATTCCTTTGCTCGTTATCAAAGCCATTGGAATTACCAGAATAAAAGGTCACTGTTATAAAGCCGCCTTCAAACAAAGGAAAACTTGCCTCAAAAGGCTCGTTTTCCACGTCCTTCTCTCCGTCATAAAGCACCATGAGCATATCTGCACCATCCTCACAAAGCTTTGTTGCAGGCATTTTCACTGCAAGCTCCGCTCTGACGATGTCAAGCTTGTCTGCCACAGCAGCCACAGCACTTTTCACCTTGGCACTGCATTCGTCCATATTCTCCGAATCTTCATATATCGTTCGGAAGAAAAGCATCAAATCATTATCAAAATTCATTTTTATCCCCACTAATTTTTTATTCAATGATCACGTTCAGGAAAACGTTTTCAAAAATACCTGTACTTACCTTATTTCATTTTACTACTTTTTATAAAAAAAGTCAAGCAAGCATAGCAAAACGCCGTCCTTTTCCGACGGCGTTTTATCGTCTTAGTAGCTATAGCTGCTCTCACCTACAAACTCCCTTGCAAGGGAATTTACAGGCACACTTTCGAGCATCACCGGCTCTATCTCCTCAAGGGCTTTTAGCATAGGCAAAAAGCGTTCAAAATCCTTATAGCTCCTGCTCTCACGTCGCAGTGTATCCAAAAGATAGTTCTTATACAAGGCAGGCTCATAAGCGTGAAAAGTATCCACTGAAAACTCAGCCCTGTGCTTGTATGGCATTATATACTTGTTCTCGCCAGCCTCAACGCTGTCGAACATATCTAGTGTTTCCGCTGCACTTCTGCCACGGAAAAATCCGTCCCTTATAAGTCTGCGCATAAGCCTGATATAGCAAGGATGCAGAAGCTCACCGTCTTTCAATTCGAGTCTGCTTCTTACACTGACGTACATACATCTTGCATAATCCCCAGCCGCACCTGTGACCTCCGGGTTAAGGGCATGGATACCCTCAAAAACAACTATGTCGTTTTTGTTTCGTCTGAGTCTTTCTCCATCACGCCTGCATTGTTCTGAAAATTCAAACTTCGGCAGAACGACTTCCTCACCGCTGTTTATCTTTTCCATATGCTCATAAAGAAGCTTCCGGTCTATTCTGTCAGGAGATTCATAGTCAGGCTTGCCGTCCTCTCCTATAACAGCGGTGAAGTTATCCGCTGGAAGAAAATAATCGTCCATAGATATAGTGTGGGTGTGCATACCCCTGCTGTCAAGTATTTCCTCTATTTTCAACGCTGTTGTGGTCTTGCCCGCCCCTGACGGACCTGCCAAAAGCAATATAGGCTTCTCCTTTTGATGCTCCTCGATGCTGTCTGCAATGGCAACGAGCTTTTCATTATATTTTCTGTCGCACTCTTCAACAAAAAGCTTTTCGTCATCTCTGACCTTTCTGTTTATAGCACTGACGTGTATCTTTTTCATTGTGTGGTTTGTTCCTTTCGTATGCATCAGGCAACACCACACATAAAGCGTGCAGTGTTGCCCTGTATCTCATATTATATGTGCAGCAAAAGCTAATCGTTCCACTTTGCACAGATATTATTTATGGTATCAGTGAGCTTTGCAAGGTCTTTATTCGTAAGACCTGAGCTTTTGTTTACCAAAGCCGTCAGCCTGTCAAGAGCGCTGAGCAGACGCTGATAGTTAGGCGACGCACCTGTCTTCTTGACTATCTTTATAGGGGTCGTGTTTTTGAACTCGCCACTTATTAGGTCAAGCTCCGCACCGCTGTATGGTGCAAAGGCGTTAAGCCCGAAATCGTTACGCAAATGCTCCTTATACGCCTCGGCAACTGAATCCTCGCCGTGGTTGACAAAGACTTTCTTAGGCGGCTTTTCATAGCTTTTTATCCACCTGTCCAGACCGTCAACGTCAGCATGACCGCTCACGCCTGGCAGCACCAGTATCTCAGCCCTGACAACGATTTCCTCGCCGAAAAGCTTTGCAGTTTTTGCACCCTCCACAAGACTTCTTCCAAGGGTATTCATAGCCTGATAGCCCACAAAAAGTATGGTGTTTTCAGGTTTCCACAAATTGTGTTTAAGGTGGTGTTTTATTCTGCCTGCCTCACACATACCGCTTGCGGAAATTATTATCTTAGGTGTGTCAATAAAGTTTATGGCTCTTGACTCGTCACTTGTGACAGCAATATTAAGTCCGCTGAAAGTGATAGGATTTATGCCCTTGTTCACATAGGACATTGCCTCTTCATCGAAACAGGAATTTTTGTTCTTGTTGAATATCTGCGTTGCCTCAATAGCAAGTGGAGAATCCACATACACAGGAAAATCCCCATGACCCGTCACCATGTTCTCAGCCTTGATATGCCTTATAAAATACAGCAGTTCCTGAGTTCTGCCCACTGCAAAGGACGGTATAACAAGGTTTCCTCCCCTATCAAAGGTCTTTTGAATGACCTCTGCAAGACTCTTTGCATAGTCCTTCGGCTTATCATGGCGACGGTTACCGTATGTGGACTCCATTACAACATAATCTGCCTCCGTTATATACTGCGGATCTCTGATAAGAGGCTGGTCAAGGTTTCCTATATCTCCCGAAAATACGATCTTACGTTCTTCACCATTCTCTGTGAGCCATATCTCGATGCTTGATGAGCCAAGCAGGTGACCTGCATCGATAAAGCGTACCTTTATGCCCTCGGATATCTCCGTCACCTCATTGTATGGGTGTGGGCAAAGGCAAGCAATAGCCGCCTCTGCGTCTGCCATAGTATAGAGCGGCGACACCTCGCCTGTACCCTTACGTTTGCCCTTTCTGCTTCTCCACTCTGCTTCAAACTCCTGAATATGCGCTGAATCTCTCAGCATTATCTCACATAAATTACAAGTGGCCTCCGTTGCGTGTATCTGTCCAGCAAAGCCGCCTGCCGCCAACAGTGGAAGCAGACCTGAATGATCTATATGAGCATGAGTCAGCAATACAAAATCTATATTTCCAGGAGGACAAGGTATCTTCGCATTTTCAAAATAGTCAACGCCCTGTTCCATTCCGAAATCCACCAGAAATCTCTTTCCGCAGGCTTCTATATATGTACAGCTTCCCGTTACCTCATGTGTTGCACCGATAAAATTAAGTTTCATTGCCCTTATCCCCTCGTTTCGTTCATATTCTGTGACAGTATCTCTATCACACTTACATTATAGCACATTCCCAGTGTGATTTCAAGCATTTTGCATAAAATTATTTGATTATCGGCAATTATTTTGTAAAGTCTGAAAGAACGTCAAGTAATAATGAGGTAAGAAACAGCATATAGATTACTACAGAAAAATTTAATGGGGTGTGAACAATGAATGGATCCGAAAAGGAACGATGTGTGCTGCTTGGAGAATATGTTGCGGCACACAGAGCCACGGTACGCTGTGCGGCAAAGGAATTTGGCATAAGCAAATCCACAGTACATAAGGATCTGACAGAACGTCTGCCGAAAATCTCTCCTCAGCTTTTCAAAAGCGTAAAAGAGGTCCTTGAGGAAAACAAACGTGAAAGACATATAAGAGGCGGAATAGCGACCAAGCATAAATATGAACAGCAGTTCAAAAAGGCTGTAAAATGAAAAAAAGGACGGTTTGAGCCGTCCTTTTTATGTTATCAGAATTTTCTTGCTTCCGCCCTTTTAGAGATAAGATCTTTCCATGCAGAGGGGTGGAAAAGTATCAGCAGAGGGAAAAGCTCCAATCTGCCTGCAAGCATATCAAACATGAAAACGAACTTTGAAAAAACAGAGAAGTTTGAAAAGTTGCCTGCTGGACCTACCTCCGCAAGACCAGGTCCCATGTTATTGATGGTTGTCAGCACAGCAGTAAAGTTTGTTACAAGATCTTTACCATCAAATGCCACCATAAAAACTGATGAAGCAAAAATTATCACGAATGTTACGATATAAACATTTATAGAACGCACTATCTCATGCTCAACAGGTTTGCCGTCAAGGTTTACCTTGCGTATGCTCTTTGGGTGTATATAGGAGTGAAGCTCCTTTATCATTGTCTTGAAAAGCACGATCACTCTTGATACCTTTATACCTCCGCCCGTACTGCCTGCGCAAGCTCCTATGAACATTATAAGTACAAGCACCGTCCGGCATATCTGAGGCCACAGATTAAAGTCAGTGCTTGAAAAGCCCGTACTTGTAATGAGCGACGCCACCTGAAATACTGATTTTGTAAGTGCGTCAAAAATGCTAACACAGCGGTCGAGGATATTTGCGAATATTATAGCTGTGGCAATGAGGATTATAGCAAAATAGCACCGTACTTCCTCCATTTTGAATGCCTTTTTAAAGTGCCTGTATATAATATAATAGTATGCGTTAAAATTCACGCCAAACAGTATCATGAAAATGGCAACCACCCACTGCAAATATGGCGAATAGCTTCCTAAGCTGTCGTTCTTGACTCCAAAACCACCCGTGCCTGCCGTTCCAACGGCTGTACAAATGCTGTCAAACACAGGCATTTTGCCAATAATAAGGAAAATAAATTCCAATATGGTCATGCCAAAATAGATGATATAAAGTATCCTTGCGGTATATTTCATCTTTGGAACAAGCTTGCCCACTGATGGTCCAGGGCTTTCCGCCCTCATAAGATTTATATTTGAGCCACCGCTCAGTGGTATGATAGCAAGAAGGAAAACTAAAACTCCCATACCGCCTATCCAGTGCGTGAAGCTTCGCCAAAAAAGTGCAGTATGAGAAAGCGCCTCAACATTGGTAAGGATCGAAGCACCAGTTGTTGTAAAGCCGGAAACTGTTTCAAACATAGCATCCGTGAAGCTTGGTATCTCTCCGCTTATCCAAAAAGGCATACATCC